>Ga0210402_10003797_pt1 | contig 14023 bp, 19 predicted proteins | sample IncBWC7MmetaG_FD_161055 | JGI IMG/M metagenome (GOLD analysis project Ga0210402, IMG submission 161055) | Forest soil microbial communities from Barre Woods Harvard Forest LTER site, Petersham, Massachusetts, United States - Inc-BW-C-7-M | ecosystem: Environmental > Terrestrial > Soil >...
GACCGCTCGCGACCTGATCCGGTCCCCGGGAACGTAAGGAATGGGGCGCGTCCCGCCATCGATTGTCCGGGTGCATGGCTTGCGACCAGGCGCGGTCCGCGCCATGTCGAATAACGGCGACTCGGTCTTACCGGCGTACGGTCCGGCGGCGCCGGACCTGCCCAAATACGCGGACGCATCCTTATGGCGCTGACGTTCCTGCCTGAGCCGAAGAACCGGCTCCGTAAGATCTCGGCGTACGACCTGGAATGGTACCCCGACCGGCTCGTGGGCCAGCACGGTCGCCGCTGGGGCTTGGGCGACCCCGTCCGCATGGCCGGCGTGTTCGACGAGGACCGCGGCTATCGCTGCTACGAGACGGTGGAAGACTTCATCGAGGGCGAGTTCACCGACGACCAGTCGGGCCGCTGGTTCTACGCGCACGCCGGGGGTCTAACCGACGTGCAGTTCGTCCTCGAGCGGCTCATCACGAGGAGCGACATCTACAAAGTCTCGGCCGCGTTCTCGGGGAGCTCGGCCGTCGTGGTCCAGGTCAAACGCGGCCGGTCGACCTGGAAGCTGATCGACTCGTATTTCACCATTCGTCGAAAGCTCTCGGACATCGGCCACACGTTAAAGATGGAGAAGGGCGCGATCGCGTTCGACACAGACGACATATTCGCGCTCCAGAAGTACAACCGGATCGATTGTGAGATCCTCTACCGGGCGATGATCGAGTTCCAGAACGTCGTCCTCGGCCTCGGCTCCGAGCTCAACGTCACCCTGGCTTCGACCGCGCTCCGCCTCATTCGTCGCCGGTACCTCGACAAAGACAACCCGATCCAGACGTTCCCGTACCTGAACAAGAAACTGCGGAGCGCCTACGTCGGCGGACGCACCGAGGTCTACAAGTATGGCCGCTCCGGTCGCACCTACGTCTACGACGTCAATTCGGCCTATATGTGGGCCATGACCCAGCCCATCCCGGGCAACTATCACGGGCCCGCGCGCACCCTTCCCCCAGAAAACTCGCCGTTCGAGTACATCGCGGACATCACCGTCAAGATCCGAGACGACGTCAAGATTCCGCCGCTCCCCCACCTCATGGGCGGCAAGTCCCTGTTCTTTGGCACAGGTGAGTTCCGGGGCTGGTTCTGCCGGCCCGAGATCGAGGCCGCCCTCCGGCACAAGCTCCTCCACGAACGTGATATGACTGTCCACGGTGTCGAGCTCTTCCGCCGGATGGACAACCTGAAAAAATTCTCGGAGGAGATCTACCAGCTCAGGCGCGAAGCCAAGGGCCGCGAAGAAGACGGGTACGAGCAATTCGTCCTGAAGGAGCTCGGTTGTTCGGGTTATGGCAAGCTCGCCGAGAATACCCTTAAGCAACAGCTCCTGATCAATCCGGACCGCAAGACGTTGATCGACGCCGAAAACTGGCATCGGCTCGAGAAGGGCCGCCTCGCGGGCGTGCGCGAAGGCGTCTTCATGCTCGAGACCGACCGCGAGATCCCACACCAGCACATCGCGGGCGCCGCCTACGTCACCTCCTGGGCCCGCGCGCTCCTGCTCGACAAGCTCATGGGTCGCCGCATCGTCCTCTACTGCGACACCGACTCGATCTTCACGCCCGAGCGCGATGTCGAGACGTCCTCAGACCTCGGCGCCCTCAAGCTCGAGAAGAAACTCCAGGCCCTGGACATCCGGGCCCCCAAGTTCTACCGCGCCCATTTCGCCGACGCGCCGCTCGACCTGTCGTGCGGCTACGACGAAGACGGGCAGGCGCTCCCGCTCGACAAGCTCCTGGCCAAGCAGCTCGTGGACGACGGCCGGGCGCTCTCGTCCTGGGTCGAAAAGCAGGGCCGCATCGACCCGGGCGAGCTCGACCGCTGGCTCATGGACCTCGACGAGGATGAGTTTCAGGCCGCCGTCCAGGGCCTCACGGATCGAAAGGACCCGAGTAGCAGCGCGTGGGACCTCGCCCGCCTCTTCGCCGAGCCCGCCTACCGCAAGGTCAAAAATCCGACCTCACTCGCGAACGAGGGCCAGCTCGTCATCCCCTTCGGCAAGCACATGATCCGCCTCAAGGGCTTCTCGAACCCCACCATGCGCAACTACGACGCCCTCGTCCGCGGCGAAGCCGTCCCGAACGGCGACCGCATGCTCCGCGTCCGTGAGCTTCTGGCCAACGGCGAGATCAGCCCGCGCGCCGAAGAGCGGGTCAAGGAAGTCCAGGGCCGCGCCTGCCCGAAACGCCGCGTCCACGGCGACGGCTCGACCTCGGCCTGGAACGTCCGCCACCTCAAGGCCACCGATGAACAGTACCGCCAGGGCAAAGCGCCGTGGCAACTGCTCCTCCGCGAAGCCGGCGTCTGGAAGCCGAAGGACGAAACCGACAAGATTGGCCGACTCGTTCTGCCGCGGTAGAACACCACCATGGACCCCGATCAGCTCGCGCTCGTCATGGCCGGCACCATGCTCGACCTCATTCGCACGCCCGACCAGTGGTGCCAGGGCGCCCCGGCCCGCCACGCTGAAGGCCACCCGGTGACCACCCTCGATCCCAAGGCCACCCGGTTCGATCTCGAGGGCGCGTTTCGCAAGGCCGTGGCCCAGTGGAAGGATGACGACGCCGCACACGTCTTGCGCCTCGAGCTCCTCGCGTGCACCGGCTGCGGTCTCGCCGAGTTCAACGACCGCCCCGGCACGACCCACGCTGCTGTCCTGGACGTGATCCGGCGCGCAGGCGAAACGTTCCGGGCACGCGTCATCGCCAAGGGCCGGGTGCTCCGGGACTGATCTTTCGGATTCCGGACTCCGGATCCCTCGGACGGGGCTCCGCCCCGAACCCCGCCAGGGACAGGGTCCCTGGACCCCGGGATTGCGCTTGCCCGTAGCTTCCCGTTTTCGGCGCCTGTTCCCCACTGCGTCGCGATTCGCGGTCGACCGCGGACGGTCGCCTCGCGAATCGCGCCGCGAAGGGCCGTTCGGAGGTGCCTTGCCGAGGGCCGTTCGGAGTGCCCCGTCCGAAACCGGGCTGTCGTGACGCGATTCCCGAGGCGACCTGTCCGCAGGTTGACCGGGAATCGCGGCACAGTCATGCATCCCCGCCCACGCGCGACCATCCACCCCACCCCGGGGTCCAGGGACCCTGTCCCTGGCGGGGTTCGGGGCGGAGCCCCGTCCGAGGGATCCGGAGTCCGAAAGATGCGAGCGACCGGAATGACCGGAGTTCCTTGACGCTCGATCCGCACACGGCTACGTGCGCGCCATGAAGTACACACGAGCTTTCCGCGCCGCTTTGTTCGGCGCGGTTCTCTGTTCTCAGCAGCACAACGCCCACGCCCAGATCCCCACGAACGCGGAGCTCGACGCCGTGGACCGGAAGGCGGCGGCCTACTTCGCCGGGCAGCCGGTCGAGCCGGTGGGCGGGTACACGCCGATGCCGCGGCCGGGCGCGGTCTCGGCGTCGGTGCCGTACGAGCAGGAGTACATCGGGGTCGGCGTCGACCTGGTGACGGGCGAGCCGCGGAAGGGCTGCCTGCTCACCGAGGCGATGGACACGTTGTCGGTGGCGCTCGGCCAGCCGGACTCGGCGCTTTCGGTGGTGCAGTCGGACTATGACATCGAGACTTTTTTGGAGTCGATCACGAACGTCTCGGCCTCGGCGTCGGTGGGGTCGTTTGCGGCGCAGCTGTCCACGGCGGTTGGGATCTCGCGCGAGATGCACCTGACGGCGCACGACTACGCCGTGATCGCGCACTACACGTTCACGCTCGGGAAGCGCTGGTATAACGGCAGCTACACCTTGGATTCGAAGTACGACCAGCTCCGGCAGGCGGCGCCCGACGTCTTTTTGGCCCGGTGCGGGCTTGGCTTCCTCCAGGGCGCCGAGAACGGCATCGCGGCGACGGTGGTCTACCACCTGCACCAGCGGACCGAGACTGATGCGTCGCTCGACTCGATCAAGGCGGCGTTCTCGGTTCGGTATGGGCTCGCGACGGTGAACGGCTCCGAGCAGCTGACGGACGCCCAGCGGCAGACGCTGTCCGCGTTCGAGATCACGAGCGATTGCTATGCCGAGGGCGGCACAGCCGCGACGTGCGCCATGCTCCGCGACGCCTCGACCATCGAGGCGATCTGGACTCAGCTCTCGGGTTCGTTCCAGCCCACCGACGCGGTCGCGCTCAAGACCTCGTACATGCCGTATTCGGAGGCGTTTGGTGACGCGCGGCTTGGGATCGCGGCGGACCGTGTGCAGCTCCTGAAGGACTGGGAGCAGCGGCGCGCGTGGGTGGCGTCCATCTGCAACGCGGCGCCGTACATCCCGGACTGCACGCCGACGAAGGCGAACATCGACGCGATCGAGATGCGGATCGACGACCCGAGCCAGAAGGACCTGCCCGAGCCCGGGTTCTCGGACGGGTTCCCGGTCTTCCTCCAGGCCGATCTCGGCCACGTCTACTTGTACGAGCACATCAACGGGGGTGGGCGCGTTCTCGACCTGCATTTCTCGCTCAACCCGAAGGACGTGGACGTGTACCGGTCTGACGTCGCCTACCGTCTTTCGGCCAGGAATTTCGACCAGATGGTCTCGTCCACGAAGGTACAGCTCGAGGTCCCGGCGCACTGGGTGCTTGAGCTGTACTCGACACCGGACGGCACTGGGACTCCACTCGAGGCAGGGCAGTCAGAGGGACCGATCAACGTGCCGCACGACTTCAACGACCAGGCGCGCAGCTTCCGGCTCCGGTATGTCCAGTGAGGCCTATGATGACGTACAGGGATCGGGTCCAGCAGATCGGGCTTCGGGCGCTCGTCGCCCTGGCCATTTTATCTGGTTTCGGGGTGCTCGTCGGGTTCGCGCTCTGGACGCCGGGGTGTGGCGGGAATCCGGGCCCGGCGAGCGTGCAGGAGACGGCCGAGGCCCTCATGCGCGAGTGCCATGCCTTCTGCGATCGACGGTTCGTGTGCTTTCAGGCGGTCTGCAACGAGGACTATCCCGGTTCGGCGCCGACGCTCGGGGTCACGATCAAGATGAACGAGTGCATTCACACGTACTGCGATTCCGGGGCGTATGCCGCGGACCTGCCTACGCAAGGCCGGTACGTCGAATGCGTGGCCCAGACATCCTGCCGTGAGCTCGTAACCGGGTCTTGTGGCGACGCGCCGGCCCAGTGCCTGGCCGGCGACCCGAGCTCGACGCCCTGGTTACCGGGGTTCAAGGCCAAGGCTTTGGCGAGATAGCGCCCTGTGATCGTCCTCGCGATAGGCCTCGGGTATGTGACCGGCGCGCTGAGCATGGTGCTCGTCTGGCGGCGGGCGCGACACCACGAGCGGCTGTATGGCGCGCGCGTCATGCACGCGGCGCAGCGGCTGATCCACATCAGCGCCCTGGCCGACGCGCCGCAGACGGCGATCGATGTGGCGCGCAGCCTTGAGCGGCTCGAGGGGCGCGACAACGAGGACAGCCTGCGGGCGGTCGGCGCGCTCCTCGACATCGGGCTGGTCTTCGCGACGTCTGGTGGGACGCTTCTCCCCACGCCGACCATGCTCGAGATGGTCGGGACGATCGTGAACCGAGCGCCCGACCCGAAGCCCCCGGAGCCGGCGGCGTGAGGCGTCCTCGGGGCAGTCCGCCCAGCGTGCGGGCCGGCCAGGGCCGTCGCCGAAAGCCGGCGGGCGCGCTCGGCGGGGGTCCTGGGTGCATGTGGTCCGGGGTCGTCTTCGTCCTCATCCTGTTCGCGCTCTGGGTCCTGGTCTGGGTCTGGGCGGCTCGCTGAACCCCGGCTAGCCTGGTCCATGTTCAAGACCATAGGACGCGCCCGCATGCGTCGCGTGCGCTGCGCGGCGGGGCGCGGCCGTTCGGCCAGGCCCCGGATCCAGGTTGTGCGCGCCGGCTTCGTCATCGGCGAGCCGCATGGCGGCGACCGGCTGCGCATTCGCCCAAACACACCCGCCCCGCAGCGCTTCTTTGCTGTCCATTCGATCGAGGTGGGCGAAGTGATGCGCATGCCGAGCCCGTCGCCGGCCCCGCGCGAGGCGTTTGTACCCGAGCGGCTCACCGAAGCTCAGCTCGACACCGCTCGGGTCGGGCTGTGGATCACACCCGCGGTTTTGATCGAGCGACCCCGGCGGCCGTTTGGCCAGCGGCGACGGAAGGGCAAGTGACGACTCGCCAGTTTCGGGCCGTTGTGGCCTGATCGCGGGTGATGCGGACGATCAGCCTCGAGGACCTGAATGGGCTCGTCCGGACGGTGGAGCGGCTCAAGCTCGCCGCGAGCGGCTATGGCTCGACCGAGGCCGCGGACGAGTACGCGCGGCTCGACCTGCTCCTCGCCATCCTGGCCGCGATCCGTAAAGAAACGCTGAGCGGCCGTTCGCTCGTGCTCGACTACACCGTCACGGCCCGCCGCTCGCCGCCTTTCTCCATCTCACCCGCGGATCATGCCCTGGCGAGGATTGCGGCGGTGGTGGGCCGGCCGGCCCCGAACCCGATGACCCAGACCCAGGCGGTGCTCGCGGCGGTGGCGGCCTACGAGGCCGAGGCGGAGGGCGACGGCCTGGCGGACGAGCCCGCCGGTCCGCTCGAGGTGGGGCGGGTGCCGGTCGAAAGGCCAGGCAGCGGCGCCGACAGCGGCGAGACCGACACGGTGGACATGCGGCCGACACAGGACGACGTGATCGACGCGGACTTCGAGCCGATGACGCGCGCCTCTGAGGGGCCGCTTCCGCCCCGGCTCGACGATCTCGTGAACCAGGTCGTGGAGCACGCGGCGAGCGACGGCGACCCGCGGCGCGTCAAGGCGATGGTCGATGAGGCCTGCCACTGGTGCCAGGTTGCGCTGCGCGGTACCATCGAGGGCGAAGATGAGCACGCGGATCGGCTCGTGCGCGAGCTCCTCCGACTGGCCATCGACGCCAAGGCCGGCAAGCCCGGAGCCGGGGCCGAGCTCAAGCGGCGGGGCGATGTGTTCGCCGGGACGGAGCTGTCGCGGCGCGATGGCGAGGGCGAGGTGAGCACGTGAGTCTTGCAGCACACGCGGTCAAGATCGGGTTCGTTTTCGTGTTCCAAGACCCGACCGGCGGCCGGGCGGGCGGGCTCTTCGGGCTCGCGTTCGGTCTGTACGCGCCGCGGTTCCTCCGGAAGCCGGCTGAGCCGCGGCGCCCGCTCTACCGGGCGCCGGCCCGCTCGGCTTCGGGCACTCCGCTCATCTTCGGACGTCGCCGGGTGGCCGTGGCCTGAGCACGTGCATCGCTTGGGTCCCTTCATGATCTTGGTTGCCACCCTTTGCGTGTTCCTGGCGCTCGTCTTCTGTGAGCAGGCCGTGGACCGCGCGATGAACGGTCGCTACCTCAGCGCGGCGCTCCTGTTCGGGATCGCAACGATGATGACGGTGCTGGCCGCGCTCTCGGTCTTCTGATGCGCGGGCACGTCCTCAAGCTGGTCTCGGGCCGCGCGTCCACGGGGCCGAGGCCGCACAGCGTGTACCTTCGGGCCGATGCGTACCGGCACCTCGCCGAAGCGGCCGAGCTGGCCGAAAAGTCGGTCGCGGATTTCGTCCGGGCCGCGATCGCTGCCGCCGTCCAGGCCGAGCTCGAGCGTTTTGCACAGCCGCCGCTCCCGCTCGAGCCCGCAGAACCCGAAGCCTCGTCTTTGGACCAGGTGCCGCTTTTTCCTGATCGCTAAGTCAGGTAGTCGATCAGGGTCCGCGTGCCCGACCTTTTGACCCTGATATCGGACCGAACGATCGCGTAGCGGCCTACAGCCCGCTTTTGCCAAGCTCGCCTTCACCAATCGCGGGAACATCGCTCCAATGGCACCTGGTGCCGCTCCGAACGCGTGCCGCGTGTGCGCCGCGCCGGGGCTGAGCGGAGTTTCTCGCGCCGCGATGGCGGGCCGCGCGCTCGCCCTGGAGGCCTCCCGATGGCGCTCGATCTGGCCCAATACTACTCTGGCGCGAAGTCCTATCTGGCGGACACGCAGGCCAAGTCTCACGTGACGGTGGCCCGCGCGGTTCAGATCGCAGAGGTCGGCGCGGGCGCGTTTCTCGGCTCGTACCTGACCACGAAGCTGGGCGGCGCGCAGGGCACCATGGTCGGCTTCGGCGCCGCGAAGGCGCCGCTGACCTTGCTGGCGGGCGCCGCGTGCTTCGGCGCCGCGGCCTTCGACCTGGGCGGCGAGCACAACCAGGACCTGGCCAACCTCGGGACCGGTTTCGTCGCGGCGTACGCCGCGGGCGTCGGTCGCGCGGCCGGGCTCGGGCACTTCTCGTTCGCCACGGGCGCGACGCCGAGCCAGCGCCATTACCACCAGTTCGTGAGCGGCGGTCGCCGGGCCGCCTAGGCCCGCCCTCGGACCCCGCTCGCCGGGGCGTGCAACGCGCCCCGTATCTTCCTGACTGGTACCCTCGGCTTCGCCGAGCGACCAGGCCGCGCGGACGCGGCTGGTACCAGAGATCCTCCCGGCCCGGCGGCGCTCGTCGAGCGTCGCCGGGTCGCTCTCCCCCTGACCTCCGGCGCTCGCCGGGGTGGTTGGGCCCGCGGGGGCGCGGCTTCGCCTCCATGTCCTGGCCTTGAGGTCTGATGACCTTTTGGCCAGGGACCCGTCCACGCCCGAGTCAGTGGTTCGTTCCGGTCTCCCGTGCGTCGGGGGGCTTGAGAGGAAAGAGGCACATCATGGGTGGCAGGCAGTACCAGATCGCGGGCTACGTCCCGGCGGGCTACGCTCCGTATCCATACCCGCACGCGGTGCACGGCGTTGGCGCCGTCCCGATGCAGCCCGGCGACGTCGCCGCGGCCGTGCGGCTGATGCAGCTCGCGAACAGCGGCTATCCGCAGGCGATCGCGCAGGCCGTCCACGGCGTGGGCGGGTACGCGATCGGCGGGTACCAGATCGGCGACGCGGCGGCGGCGGGCATGCTCCCCCCGGGCGCGACGCCGATCCTCGCGGCGAACCCGCTCCAGCCGGGGCAGTTCGCGCTCTCGCAGCAGGATCCCACCGAGCGCAGGCAGCTGATGCTCGGGTTCGACTCGGTGACCGACATCGCCGGCAACACGACGGTGAACGTCCCGACGACCGTGCAGGATGTCTTCCGGGGCAACCGGCTGGTGATCCCGGGGTCCATCGCGGCCTCGTTTATCATCAATGACATCCGGATCGGCACCAAGAGCCAGCTCTCCAGCGTGCTCGGCATGCCGGCCGAATCGTTTGTGCCCGAGGCGCTCTCGCCGATTCGCCTCGACACGGCCCAGATCGGGCAGCAGATCACGATCAACGTGACGAACCGCTCGCAGGGCGCGCAGCGGTTCCTCGCGACGCTCTACGGCGACGCCGCGCGGTAGGCCCCGGGACCTTCGGGCACACGCGGTCAAGCGGACGGTTCGGGGACTGGCAAACAGGCCAGGTGTGTTTCGGGCGAATCCGGTTCCCTGAGACACGTGCATGAGACAACTCGATGACCCTGGGGCGCCCGGCGTTTGCTTGGCGTGGGCGACGGGTGCCCTGGGGGCGTCGTTTCTGACCCGTCGCTCGGCTCCGCCGGGCGGGTACCAGCACGCCGCGTCTTCGCGGCCTGGTCGTCCGGCTCCGCCGGACGGGTACCAGTAAGTGAAGGAGGGGATCGAGACCGTGTCTCTGCCGCCGATCCTCCTCGACCTGGGCGTGTTCACGCCGGGCCAAGATCCCGTCGAAGACGAGAAGGGCCTTTTGAAGGCCCTCGAGCTCGTCGTCCACTACAACCAGAATTACCTCGACGCGTACCCGCACACCCCGAAGCTCTACAGCTCCGGGATCAAGTACGTGCGCGACCCGCAGGGCGTTGAGCTCTGGCGCGGCATCCGCTCCTGCCTCGCCGCCGGATTCGCCGACTGCAAGAGCCTCGCGGCCTATCGCGTCGCCGAGCTCCGCCAGGCCGGCGAGCACGCGACCTTCGTTCTCCGGCAGAAGCTCAGGCCCATGATCGGCGGCGGGACGCACGTCCTGTATCACGTCCAGATCCAGCGCGAGGACCAGGCCGTCGAGGACCCCTCGTCGATCCTCGGCATGAAAGACCCGTGGGCGGAGGCGCTCAATGCGGCCTGAGCTCTTCAAACAACTGACCTGGCGCGGGTGGGCCGTCCTCGGCGCCCTGGGCTATTTCACGGTCAAGGCGTTCTCGGACTCGACGCAGAAAGGCACGCCCACCGACATCGCCGGCTGGGTGAACCTGGCCGAGGGGTCCGTGCAGTCGGGCGCCGCCCAGGCCGCATCCTACGTCCCCGTCTACGGCGGCATGATTTCGGCCGTCATCTCGCCCGACGGCACGACCGGCACCGTCAACCTCGATCTCGCCCGCCAGCGCATCCAGCACGCCCAGGGCGACCTGAACGACGCCGCGGCGGCGCTCGGCATCCCCCAAGGAGCACCCGGCCATGGATGACGCAAACGGCATGACCCCCGGCATGTGGGCGCTCGCGGGCGGCCTCGGCCTGCTGGCGTTCAAGACGCTCGGGACCAAGCCCGCTGCGCCGAGTGCCGGCGCAGGCGTTCCGGCCGGGGCGCCGCCGGGCGCACCGCCTGGCTACACGTACACGCCCGATCCGAACCAGGGCCCGCCCGCGCCCGGGGGCTCGGGCCTGCCGAGCTACATCGACCCGAGCCAGTACGGTCCACCACAAGTCGGTCCCGCGTACGTGCCGCCCCAAGGCCAGGGCGCGACGCCGGCTGACGGAACCATGGGCCCGCTCCCCGGCGGCCCGAGCACGACCGTCCCGATCCAGATCAACCCGGGCACGACCGGGGCCGGCCTGCCGGGCGGGCAGCTCGGCCAGACCGTCGGCCCCACCATCGGTCCTGCCATCGGACCAAAACTCGGCCCGACGCCCGCACCCCCGCCCCTCGTGCTCGGCGCGTGGGCCACCGACTTCACGTCGCCGGTCGCGAAGGCCGTGGCGAACCAGGGCCAGGCCGTCGCTCAGGCCGAAGCCGCCTCAGGCAACAAGACCTCCGCGACCGTGACCAAGCAGATGACCGGCCTCATGGGCGGTCTGTTGAACAGCTGGGGACCGACCAACTCAAGCTCGGGCGTCCAGACCGGGACGTCGTATGCAGGCGTCGCACCGACCGCGGGCGGCTCGTCGGCAACGAACGCAACAGCCACCGCCGTCAGAGTCGCGAACCAAGCCGCCCAGAGCAATCCGCCGCCAACCCCGGGCGCAAACGCTTGGGCCGGATTCGGCATCACCCACCACTGAAAGGATCCGAACGAACCATGCTCCCGCTCCCCGTCCTCGCCGTCCCCGTCGCTGTCGTGGCCTGGAAACTGATCAGCCACGGGACCACGCATACCGACATGGCCGCGAACGCGCCGCCGCCCTCGCCGAAGTACGCCGGGATGGTCGGCCCGCCCCCGCCCCCCGCAACCCCGGTCCACCCGTCCGTGCTGACCCAACAGACGTTCCTCGCCGGCAAGCCCACCACGCCGGCCCAGGCCCAGCACGTCGCTCAGCAGCAAGCCCAGGGCGGCGTCATCGGCACCATCAGCGCGATCGCGTCCGTCGTCCCGCCCTCGGCGGTCACGGCCGCAGGCGGGGCGCTCGGCTCCCTCTTCTCCGGCTGGGGTTCGTCGAACCAGGTCGAGACCACCTCGGCCGATGACGTCTCGAGCAGCTACGTGGCGGACAACAGCTACACCCCCACCGCGACCGCGGATGACTGGGGCTCGGGCGGGGGCTTTCAGGACGACTCAGGCGACATGTCGTTTGCGTAAGGCGCACCATGAACCGAGGCAAGCTCATCATCAGCGGTACGGCCCTCGCGTTCGGCGCGTGGCTCGTCTTCGGACGCCACGCGGGCGCGAGCGGGATCGACATGGGCGCTGCAGCCGGGCCCCCGGGCTCCGACTTCGACCCCGTCGTCACGCCCGAGTCGCCCATCGGTGAGCCCCCGATCGGTCCCAAGCTCAGCGACGGCGAGACCCATGACGCCTACGACATGGCCCAGGACGTCCTGCACGACCTCCAGGCCAAAGGGACAGGCTACGACCGCGTCCTCATGGCGTCGTTTCAGCGCCTCCTCCGCCTCACCGTCGATGGTCTCTACGGCGGTCGGAGCGCGGGCGCCCTCGCGTGGGCCCTCGGCCCGGGCAACGAGGGCCTCGCTCCCGCGCCCCTCTTCAGCCCGTGGACGCCGGTCACGTACGAGCCGCCGAGCTGAGATGCGTCACCAGGTCGCCATCGGTCCGCACGGGTTCGGACGCGCCCTCTACCTGTACGGGGTGGGGGGCGACGGCCAGGGTACGCTCGTCGCGATCGCGCCGTTGCCGCCCGACCCGCTCGCGGGCCCGACGGATTACCGGCGAGGGCGCGGCGTTCAGGGGCTGATGGCGCGCTATGCGCACTCGATCGGGTTCGGGTTCGATGACCTGGTCTCGGACCTGACGAGCCCCATTGCGGACGCGGCTCAGTGGGTTGCCGGGGCCGGCGTCACCGCGATCGATGCCGTCGGCGACGTCGTCAAGGCGACGGCCAACGGCGTCGCGGGCTTCTCGAGCGACGTGTGGGACGTCGCCAAGGGCGCGGCGGGGTTCGTGGGTTCGCTGCCCGGCATCAACGTCGCCGTCCACACCTTCGAGGACGCGACCCACATCCTGCGCGAGATCCTCGACTCGCCGATCACGGCGCTCGTGGTGGTCGCGCTCGCCGCGGCGCTCAATACCGTCGGGCTCGGCTCCGGACTCGTCGCCGAGTACGCGGCGCTCCGCTACGGGATGGACATGCTCGACAAGCTCGAGCGGGGCGACACGTTCACGATCGGCGACATCGCGCAGGCGACGATCATGGCCGCAGGTTCGGCCACTGGGCTCCCGGTCGGCGCCGCAGTGCAGGCGACGCAAACCGCGTACGCCGTCGGGAACAAGGTCGCGAACAAGCAGCCCATCGGCGTCGAAGACGTCGCCGGGCTCATCGTCCAGGCCGCGACCGTGGGCGCAGGTGTGTCCGGGGACGCGGATGCCGCCAAGACCGTTGGGGCCTTGTCGGCGGCGAACAAGGTGGCGCAAGCTTCGGGACTGACGGGCGGTCAGACGCTGGCCAAGATGCCGGCGACGATCGACCAGTCGAGCGTCGCGCACCTGCCCGACCAGGTGACGCGCCACGTGGCGGGCAAGATCCCGGGCGTCGCGGCGGACTCGGTCGTCCGCGCCACGGCAGGCCAGAACCAGGTCACGGCCGCGGTGCAGCATGCGCAAGCCGAGCTCCTGACGGCGTCGAAGTTCGGCACCGTCGGCTCGGGCCTCGTCGCGTCGTGCGGCACGTACCCGGACGGCAGCGCCGTACCGGCCAAGCGGCCCGATGGGTCGTGGAACCCGGACTGCCCGCTGACCGTCGTCCATCAGGCTCAATCGGGTCTGCGGATCGGACCGATGCCGGCGGGCACGAGCCTGTCGGGCCTCTTCAGGTCTCAAGCAGCGGCGGCGGCGCCTGCACCCGCGCCCGTCGCCGTCGTTCAGTCGGGTGCGAACACGTGGGCGCCGTTCATGACGACGCCCAATTCTCTGAAACCGGTCGGCCTGCCCGAAAGCGTGCCGGCCTACCACCTGCCGATCACGACGGGTCCGCGCCTCATGGCATGGGACACGGGTCCGTGACTGGCGCTTGAAAGATACCGGTCGTTCGGGCCGGTCAGAAAGGACAGTACGTCATGGGTGCCATTTCTCAACAGTCCGTGGTCGCGGGTGCGGTTCGCGTCGTCGGCAACTCGTCGACCCCGCCGACCGGGTACGCGATGGGTCAGCTCGGGGCGCCGGTGCACTCCGGTGCGGGCACGTACCAGATCCCGACGCTCGACGGCTCGACCCCCGTCGCGCTCCCGGCGCAGGAGTACGAGGCCAAGGCCACGCTCGAGGGCGCGGTCGGTCAGATCTCGGTGACCTGGGCGTCGCCGGACGCGAACCACATCACCGTGCACACCGCGGCGGTGGATGGGACCGCGGCCGATCGCGACTTCCAGCTCACGGTGAGCCACATCCGCGTGCCGGCCTCGGCGGGCTGATCAACGCTCCGT
>Ga0210402_10003800_pt1 | contig 14019 bp, 13 predicted proteins | sample IncBWC7MmetaG_FD_161055 | JGI IMG/M metagenome (GOLD analysis project Ga0210402, IMG submission 161055) | Forest soil microbial communities from Barre Woods Harvard Forest LTER site, Petersham, Massachusetts, United States - Inc-BW-C-7-M | ecosystem: Environmental > Terrestrial > Soil >...
GACCTCGTCTCAAGTGCGGCATGAGCCGCTGCGGGTGATGGTGGTCGATGATTCGGTTGTGATCCGGGGATTGATTTCGCGCTGGATCGGCGCCGAACCGGACATGATGGTGGCGGCTTCGCTGCGCACCGGGCTTGAGGCGGTGCAGCAGCTCGAACGCATCAAGCCCGATGTCGCCGTGCTCGACATCGAAATGCCGGAGCTCGACGGCATCTCCGCGCTGCCGCAACTGCTCGCCAAGAAGCGCGACCTCATCATCATCATGGCGTCCACGCTGACCCGCCGCAACGCGGAGATCAGCTTCAAGGCGCTCTCGCTCGGGGCTTCCGATTACATCCCGAAACCGGAAACCACCCGCGAGCCCCAGGCCGCCGAAATCTTCCACCACGACCTGATCCAGAAGATCCGCAACTTCGGCGCCAAGCTGCGCCGTGCGGCGCCCGCGCATGTCTCGCCGCCGCTTTCGCCCGCGCACCCGCATGCCGACAGGGCACGGGGGATTGCGCCGCTGCTGCGTCCGGCCGTGGCCGCAGTGCCACCTGCCGTGGCCAAGCGCGCCTTCTCCCCGCATGCCCCGCGCGTGCTCCTGATCGGCTCCTCGACCGGCGGCCCGCAGGCGCTGATGAGCCTCGTCACCGAGCTCGGTCCGGTGATCGACCGTTTCCCGGTCCTGATCACCCAGCACATGCCGCCGACCTTCACCACCATTCTCGCCGAGCATCTGGCGCGCGCCAGCCGTCGTCCGGCGCATGAGGCCATCGACGGCGAGCCCATCAAGCCCGGCCGGATCTATCTCGCACCGGGCGGACGCCACATGCGCGTCGTGCGTCATGGGGCGGAAGCGGCGATCGCGCTCGACAACGGGCCACCGGTCAATTTCTGCAAGCCCGCGGTTGATCCCTTGTTCACCTCGGCGATCGACGTCTGGCAGGGCGGCACGCTCGCGCTGATCCTGACCGGCATGGGCTCGGACGGCATGCGCGGCGGCAAGGACATCGTCTTCGCCGGCGGCAGCGTGATGGCACAGGACGAAGCATCCAGCGTGGTCTGGGGCATGCCGGGCGCGGCTGCCCATGCCGGCATCTGTTCGGCGATCCTTCCGCTCAACCAGATTGCGCCGAAACTGGTCCGGCTGTTCGCGGGAGATCGCACGTGACGCCGTTCGACTACGATTACCTGCGCGGGATCCTCAAGCAGCGCTCCGGGCTCGATCTGTCCGCCGACAAGCAATATCTGGTCGAGAGCCGGCTGGTGCCGCTGGCGCGCAAGGCCGGCCTCGCGGGCATCCCCGAGCTGGTGCAGAGGATGAAGGGCAGCGCCGAGGCGCTGACGACGGAAGTGGTCGAGGCGATGACCACCAACGAGACCTTCTTCTTCCGCGACAAGGTGCCGTTCGACCATCTGCGCGACACCATCCTGCCGGCGCTGTTGCAATCGCGCGCGAGCCGCAAGTCGCTGCGCATCTGGTCGGCGGCCTGCTCGACCGGGCAGGAGCCTTATTCGATTGCGATGTGCTTGAAGGAGAAGGCGGCCCAGCTCGCCGGCTGGCGTATCGAGATCGTCGGCACGGACCTGTCGCAGGAAGTGCTGGATAAGTCCCGCGCCGGCATCTACAGCCAGTTCGAGGTGCAGCGCGGCCTGCCGATCCAGCTTCTGGTGAGGTATTTCGCCCAGATCGGCGAGCTCTGGCAGCTCAATTCCGAAATCCGCGGCATGGTGCAGTACCGCCAGCTCAATTTGCTGCAGGACTTCTCCAGCCTCGGCAAGTTCGACGTGGTGTTCTGCCGCAACGTGCTGATCTACTTCGACCAGCAAACCAAGACTCAAATCTTCGAGCGCATCGCCCGGGTGACCGAGCCCGACGGCATGCTGATGCTGGGCGCGGCCGAGTCGGTCGTCGGCATCACCAATGCCTTCCGGCCCTATCCGGACAAGCGCGGCCTCTATCAGCCGAACGTCGGCGAGGCCCGTGCGCCCGCCCTGAAGCTGGTCGCGGCGCGCTAGGACGCTTCCAGGCCTGCGGGTCATTGCGTCACATTCCGGCACATGCGCCGGTCGCGGGCGGGCTTGTTCCGCCACGAATGGCAGAAGTGTCCGCAAATTGTCACGCCCGATGAGGTTTAGTTCGGGTATGCTGGCCGGGCCAAAGATGCATGGTCCGGTGACACATGAATCGAAGCCCTGTCCTGATCGACCTCGCCCTGCAAGGCGGGGGCTCGCACGGCGCATTCACCTGGGGTGTGCTTGACCGGCTGCTCGAGGAGCCGTGGCTTACGATCGCCGGCATTTCCGGGACGTCGGCCGGGGCCATGAACGCTGCGGTGCTGGCCGATGGCTGGACGGCGGACGGCGCCGCTGGAGCCCGCGAGGCGCTGGAGAAATATTGGCGAAGCGTGTCGCGCGCGGCGGCGTTCAGTCCGATGCAACGCTCGCCGCTCGACCGCCTGATGGGAAGATGGTCGCTCGACAGCTCGCCCGCCTACATCTTCACCGATTTGATGTCGCGGCTGTTGTCGCCCTACGACCTCAACCCGCTCGGCTTCAATCCGCTGCGCCAGATATTGACCGAAAGCATCGATTTCGAGCGCCTGGCGCGCGCGCCGATAAAACTCTTCGTCACCGCGACGCGGGTACGGACCGGCCGCGGCCGCATCTTTCGCAACCCGGAGATCAATGCGGATGTGCTGTTGGCGTCGGCCTGCCTGCCGACGATGTTTCGCGCGGTCGAGATCGACGGCGAGCCATACTGGGACGGCGGCTATGTCGGTAATCCCACCATCACGCCGCTGGTGCGTGAGACGGACGCGCGCGATACCATCCTGGTGCAGATCAACCCGACCGAGCGGGTGGAAGAGCCGCGCACGGCCGCCGAGATCCTCAACCGCCTCAACGAGATTTCATTCAACTCGCCGCTCGCCAAGGAGCTGCGCATGATCGCTCTGCTGCGTCAGGTCGTCGATCCCGGCAACGGCGAGGGCGCCCGCTGGGCGCAGATGAAGACGCATCGGATCAAGAGCGACATGCTCGCAAGCTTCGGCTCATCGTCCAAGCTCAATGCGGAATTGGCCTTCGTTTCCACCTTGCGCGACGAGGGGCGGCGCGCTGCCGGCGAGTTCATCGACAGGCACGGCGCCGATCTCGGTGAGCGTTCGACGGCCGACCTCGACGTCCTGCTGGCGGAGTGCTGAGCGATGGGCCTTCTCGGCATTCTTGTCGGGCTTGGGCTTTTGATCGCGCTGGCCTATCGCGGCTGGAGTGTCCTGCTGCTGGCGCCCCTTGCTGCGCTGGTTGCCGCAGCCTTTGGCGGTCAGCCGCTGCTGGCGAGCTGGACGCAGCTATTCATGACTAGTGCCTCGGAATTTCTCGCGCAGTTCTTTCCCATTTTTCTGCTCGGCGCCCTCTTTGGAAAGCTGATGGACGACAGCGGTTCTGTCTCGGCGGTCGCAGGCTTCATCACCCGTTCTCTCGGAGAGAGCCGGGTCATCCTTGCCGTCGTGCTCGCGGGTGCCTTGGTGACGTATGGCGGCGTCAGCCTGTTCGTCGCCTTCTTCGTGATCGTTCCAATGGCGCAGTCGTTGTTTCGCGCGTCGGGCATTCCGCGCCGCCTGATCCCGGCCGCGGTCGTTCTCGGCACCTCGACCTTCACGATGTCGGCGTTGCCGGGGACGCCGTCGATCCAGAACGCCATACCCATGCCGTTCTTCGGCACGACGCCGTTCGCCGCGCCCGGTCTTGGCGTGATCGCATCTCTCATCATGCTGGGCCTCGGATTGTGGTGGCTCGGCCGCGCCGAGAAAGTTGCACGAAAAGCGGGTGAAGGTTACGGCGACGATGCATCGCTTGCCGCGGATGATGCGGCCGACGATGAGTTCTTGCGCGAGCGCGCTACAGTGGCGCGGGAATTCGATCCGGCGGAGCTTGCGCATGGGCATCACAGCGAAGCCGCAGTCCCCGTTCTCAACGCCGTTCTTCCGCTGGTCGTCGTCATCGTTGTCAACCTTGTCGTATCTCTCATCGTCTTGCCGCGGCTTGACCTCTCATTCCTGGCCGAGCAGCGTTGGGGCGACACGTCGCTGGCCGCCGTTGCCGGCATCTGGTCGGTCGTCAGCGCACTGGCGGCGGCGATCGTGGCGGTGATCCTCTGCAATTGGACGCGGCTGCCCGAACTGCGGCGCTCCATGGATGCCGGCGCCAACGCTTCCGTCCTGCCTGCGCTCAGCGTCGCGAGCCTTGTCGGATTTGGCGCCGTCGTCGCTTCGCTTCCCGCTTTCGGCATGGTGCGGGACTGGGTTTTGGGAATTGAGGGTGGTCCGCTGGTCTCGCTTGCCGTCGCCACCAACCTGCTGGCGGCGCTCACCGGCTCGGCGTCGGGTGGCCTGACCATCGCGCTCGATACGCTGGGTCAGACTTACATGGAGATTGCCGCACAGTCCGGCATCAATCCCGCGCTGATGCATCGCGTCGCGGTGATCGGTTCAGGCACGCTCGACATTCTACCGCACAACGGCGCCGTGGTCAGTCTGCTGACCATTTGCGGCCTGACACATCGCGACAGCTATTTCGACATCGTGATGGTCGGAATCGTGAATTCCGTCATCGCTCTCGTCGCCGTCATCGCGATCGGCTCAGCCGTCAGATCGTTTTGATTGCAGACAGGCGCTCCGCGCTGTCCGCATCAAAGAATCGCGTGCGGCAGGAAGCGCGAATTGTTGCCGGTGATCGGGCCTAAATCCTCGCGCACCGACAGACCGCATGGCGCATGGTCGACCAGCCAGCTTCCGATCACCGGATACTGGCCGTCGAAATCGCGCAAGGGCGCAAGCGCCTGGCGAATAAAGCCCTCGCTGCCATACTGCCCTTCGTGGCTCGCGAACGGCACGCCGCCGGACACCAGCGTGACATTGGCGCCCTCGCGCGAATAAAGCGGCTTTCGCACATAGGACGTTCCGATCTCCGCAGCACGGGGATCGTCCTCGAAAAAAGCCGGCAGCAGGTTCGGATGGCCGGGAAACATCTCCCACAACAGGGGGAGGATGCCCTTGTTGGAGAGCACCGCTTTCCAGGGCGGCTCGATCCAGCGGGTCGGCGCCTCCGCGAGCTTGGCGCCGAAGGCGTCGTGGAACATCCATTCCCAGGGATAGAGCTTGAAGGCGAGCTCGATGTCGCGGTTGTCGAGATCGACAAAGCCGCCAGCCCCCTCGCGCCAGCCGACGTCAGCGATATCGATGATCGTGGCGGCGAGCCCCGCTTGTGTCGCGGTATCCTCGAGATAAGCGAGCGTGCCGCAGTCCTCGCTGCTCTCGGTGAGGCCGGTGAGATGCAGAGGTCGGCCGCGGCCGACCTTCTCCCAGGCGTCGATCAGCCGCTCATGGATCGAGTTGTACTGGTCGGCGGCCTTCGGAATGATGGCGCGCTCGATCGCCTGCTCGAGCCAGGTCCATTGAAACACCGCGGCCTCGAAGATCGAGGTCGGCGTGTCGGCATTGTACTCCAGGAGTTTTGCCGGCCCGTGGCCGTCGAAAAACAGATCGAGCCGGCCATACAGGCTTGGCTCGTCGCGATGCCAGCTTGCCGAGATCAGCGCCCAGAAGGTTTGTGGAATCTTCAGCCGCGTCAGGATTTGCTCGTCGTCGACGGCGCGGCCGGCGAGCTCGAGGCACATCGCATCGATCTCGCCGGTCGGCGCCTCGATCTGCTCCTCGATCTCTTCCAGCGTGAAGGCGTAATAGCCGCGCTCGTCCCAGTACCGCTCGCCGTCGATGGTGTGAAAGTCAAAGCCGCAGGCCTCGGCGGTCTGTTGCCAGTCGTCGCGCTCGGGGCAGGCGATGCGCTGCATCTGAGGCGATCACCCGCCGGCGTGGGCGTGGCCGTGTGCATGGCCATGTTCATGGCCGTGGAAGTGATGGAAGCTGCCGCCGAAGCCGCCAGCGATCGCGCGGCAATAGGGCACGCCGTTGGCACCCGGCACGGCGGTGAGCCCGGGGCCACAATCGATCGGCCGCGCGGCCAGCGGTCGTGCCACGGCGGACAGCGCAGCACTCCCCATCAAGGTCAGCACGACACGGCGCGAGCGCTTCATGATGTTTCCCTCCTTGCGAGATCAGGCTGTTGTCGCCGATGACGGGGCGATCAGGCAAGGCGAACACGGTGATTTCACGGCATCGTGCGGGATTTCAACGCGACTTCAACTCCTGCCCGAGAAGCCGAAACCATGCGCAAAGGAGCCGAAGCCGCCGCGGCTGACACTGCCCGATTCCGAGGTGCCTGAAGACGAGCTATGGCTCGACGAGTCGCCGCCGCCAAAGAAGCTGAGGTGCATGGTGCGGCTGTAATTGCCGCGACCGCTGGTGAAGGACGATCCACGTGACGTACAGGCGGCCTGTGCCTGCGCTGGGTTGGCCACGCCGGGCGAGGCGGGTGGGCAGTTTTCAGGCCCCATCAGAGCGTAGGCGCCACCGCCGACCGCGAGCGTCCCCATCACCAGGAGCGCTACATGGCTCGAGCGTTTCGGCGGCGGGGACGCCGGCTGCGGTGCAGGCCGCCGCTTGCCGAACTCGTGGGTGGGCGGCTTGTCGGCCATGCTGTCGGTCATGGATCAGGAGATCATGCAGGCCGCGTTGAGCGCGCCGGCCGCGAGCGACGACAGCCCGAGCCAGATCGCCGGCGCCATCTGGCCCTCGGCGATCCGCTGCGACAGGTTCGGCACGGGAATCTTGACCAGGAAATAGACCACGATCTGTACGATCAACGCGATCAAGCTCCAGATCAGGCAATCCACGACATTGGCGGAATGCGCAATCGCGCTGACCACCGGCAGGACAAAGCCGAGCAGGCTGAGGCCGAGCGCGATCGCCGCGGCCGGGTCGTTGTCGCGGATGAGCTGGAACTCGTTGTGCGGGGTGATGCGGGTATAGACCAGGAGATAGGCCACCACCGCGATGATGGCGGTGCAGAAATAGACCAGGAAGGCCGGCAGCCCGGCGAGCGATTGAAGGATCATGCGAGGAGGTCCCGACTCGTGCGGGGAGAGGTTGGCACGACCCGTTGGTCGGCGCGCCAGCGGCGCCCGTTCAACCCTCAAAAAACAAAAACCCCGCCATTTGCGGCGGGGTCCAGTCTGGGAGGAGCGAGCCAGGGCTCGCGGGTCAAACCCAGTTAGGCGGGGATGCGTTCGTCCATGTCGTGCGGCTCGCGCAGCACATAGCCGCGGCCCCAGACGGTCTCGATGAAGTTGCGGCCTTCGGAGGCGTTGGCGAGCTTCTTGCGCAGCTTGCAGATGAAGACGTCGATGATCTTCAGTTCCGGCTCGTCCATGCCGCCATAGAGGTGGTTCAGGAACATTTCCTTGGTCAGCGTGGTGCCCTTGCGTAGCGAGAGCAGTTCCAGCATCTGGTATTCCTTGCCGGTCAGATGCACGCGCTGGCCGCCGACTTCCACCGTCTTGGTGTCGAGGTTGACCACGAGATCGCCGGTCTGGATCACCGACTGGGCGTGGCCCTTCGAACGGCGCACGATCGCGTGGATGCGGGCGACCAATTCGTCCTTGTGGAAGGGTTTTGTCATATAGTCGTCGGCGCCGACGCCGAGACCCTTGACCTTGTCCTCGATGCCGGCAAGGCCGGAGAGGATCAGGATCGGTGTCTTGATCTTGGAGACCCGCAGCTGCTTCAGCACGTCATAGCCGGACATGTCGGGCAGGTTCAGGTCGAGCAGGATAATGTCGTAATCGTACAGCTTGCCGAGATCCACGCCTTCCTCGCCAAGGTCGGTCGTGTAGACGTTAAAGCTCTCGGACTTGAGCATCAATTCGATCGACTGCGCGACGGCGCTGTCATCTTCAATCAGCAAAACGCGCATGCCAGTTCCCCATAGTCGCCGCTCCGGGCGTCAGGTCGGCCGCGAACTTGCGGCACTCAAAACGCCTTTGAACAACTGATTCGGATCCTGACTGGACATGGTTAACAAATTCTGATTCTGATCCGCAAGGTCCCCCGGGGTGCAATTTTTGTCGAATCGCCCTAAGATATTGCGTCAAAGCAGCTTTTTGTAACCCGGTCTCCTTCAAGTTCCACTTTAAGAGGCGGACCTAACCGACTCTCGCGACTCGCTGTTCATTCTGAGCAGACGAGCGCCTTCAGTCACCAAAGACAGTGACGCAATGATTAATGATGCGGGTAAACACGAAGTTAAGCCGGCACGCGAAATACGCCGAAACTTAAGGTTTTCGCAATGAAGGCGCTGGCGGAACAGATCGGCGATATCGACGGCGTCAATATTTATGGCCGCGTGGTCGGCGTTCGTGGCCTGATGGTGGAGATCGCGGGCCCGATTCACGCCATGTCGGTCGGCGCGCGCATCGTGATCGACACCGGCGGCAACCGTTTCATTCCCTGCGAGGTGATCGGCTTCTCCGGCAACAATGCCGTCGTGATGCCGTTCGCCGGCCTTGAAGGTGTCCGCCGTGGTTGCCGCGCGGTGATTGCCAATGCCGCAAGTCAGGTGCGGCCATCGACGGCCTGGCTCGGGCGCGTGGTCAATGCGATGGGGGAACCGATCGATGGCAAGGGGCCGCTGGCGCAAGGCCCTTCGCCCATGGCGTTCCGCAACACGCCGCCGCCGGCGCATTCGCGCAAGCGTGTCGGCAACCCGCTCGATCTCGGCGTGCGCGCGCTCAACACCTTCCTCACCTGCTGCCGCGGCCAGCGCATGGGTATCTTTGCCGGTTCCGGCGTCGGCAAATCGGTGCTGCTGTCGATGCTGGCGCGCAATGTCGATGCCGCCGTCACCGTCATTGGCCTGGTCGGCGAACGCGGCCGCGAGGTGCAGGAGTTCCTGCAGGACGATCTCGGCGAGGCGGGGCTGGCGCGCTCCGTCGTCGTGGTCGCAACGTCCGACGAGCCCGCGCTGATGCGGCGGCAGGCGGCGTATCTGACGCTTGCGATCGCGGAATACTTCCGCGACGAAGACAAGGACGTGCTCTGCCTGATGGACTCGGTGACGCGCTTTGCCATGTCGCAGCGCGAGATCGGGCTTTCCGCGGGCGAGCCGCCGACCGCCAAGGGCTATACGCCGACCGTGTTCACGGAATTGCCCAAGCTGCTCGAGCGCGCCGGTCCCGGCGTGGGACGGGGCACCATCACCGGCATCTTCACGGTGCTGGTCGATGGCGACGATCATAATGAGCCGATCGCGGACGCCGTCCGCGGCATCCTCGACGGACACATCGTGATGGAGCGCGCGATCGCCGAGCGCGGCCGCTATCCCGCCATCAACATCCTCAAATCGGTGTCGCGAACCATGCCGAAATCGGCCGATCCGGCGTTTTTGCCTGTCATCCAGCGCGGACGGCGGGTGATGGCAACCTATGCCGACATGGAGGAACTGATCCGGCTCGGCGCCTACCGGCAGGGCTCGAGCGCCGAGGTCGACGAGGCGATCCAGCTCCATGAGCCGCTGGAAGCCTTCCTGCGCCAGGCCAAGGATGAGGTCTCCAATCTGCCCGACGGCTACCGCCAACTTGAGCAAATCGTGGGGCGCTTGGAAACGGAACGCTAACTTTGTCGCGCCATGATCCCAAAACCATCTTGGAGACGCCGGCGAGGCCCCAAAGGGGCGTCGGCCTTGTCCCGCTTGTAGCCACGGGACTTCTGGGGAGTATGAGTCGATGAAGTCACGCGAAACGCTAATCCGCCTGAAGAAGTTTCAGGTCGACGAGAAGCGCCGAAGGGTTGCCCAGATCGAAGGCATGATCGCCGACTTCCAGCGCATGTCGGTCGACCTCGAGCGCGAGATCCAGGCCGAGCAGGACCGCGCCGGAATCAACGATCCCTCGCACTTCGCCTATCCGACCTATGCCAAGGCGGCGATCCAGCGCCGGGAAAATCTGACCCGCTCCGCTGACGAGCTGCGCATCCAGCTCGAGGACGCCAAGGCGCTGCTGTCGGAAGCTTACGAGGAACTGAAAAAGGTCGAACTGCTCGACGAGCGCGACCAGGCGCGCGAGCGCGCCGAAGAGAACGCCCGCGAACAGGCCGATCTCGACAGCATCGGCTTGATGCGCGCGCGCCTCGGCGTCATCGCCTGACGCGGCAGGAAATCTGAAGCACGGTGATGACCCGGGCCGTCAGGCCCGGGTTTTTGCTATTTGATGTCCACAGTGTGGCCGGGAGCCCCTTGGTGCCGGGGTTTCCCGCGGGCTATGCTAAGGACGAGGTTGGATCGAGCCGTACCGGCAAGCGGGGCGCGGTTTTGGGGAGGCTGAATGCTGACGCCGGCTGAGCTGGTCTGGCTGATCGCGGCGGTTGCGAAAGGTGACGAGGCAGCCTTCGAGCGCCTCTACGTCGCTACGCGCGCGAAACTCTACGGCGTGGTCCTCCGTATCTTGCGCAGACCGGATCTCGCAGAGGAGGTCATTCAGGAGACGTACGTCAGGATCTGGAATAGCGCCGGGCAATTCAATCCGGCGCTGGCGTCGCCGATCACGTGGATGGCGTCGATCGCGCGCAACCGGGCCATCGATGTCGTACGCAAGAAAAGCGAACTCTCGATCGAAGAAGAGCCAGCAGCGATGGAAGTCGCGGCCGATAGCCCTGATCCGCTGGCGCGCCGGGAAATGACGGAAGAGCTGAAGCGTTTGCTGGAATGCGTCGGCCGGCTCGAGCCGGACCGCCAGAAACTCGTGCTGCTTGCCTACTACAACGGCTGGAGCAGGGAGCAACTGGCGGCGAAGTTCGAGGCGCCGGTGAATACGGTGAAGACGTGGCTTCGCCGCAGCATGATGGACATTCGAGAGTGCTTGGGTCTGTGAGGTTTTAGGCTTTGGGAGAGATGGAATACAGCGAAGACCATATCGCGCTGGCCGCTGAATACGCGCTCGGCACCCTCGATACCGACGAGCGCGCGCAGGTCGAAACCTTGATGGCGACCGACAGCGAGTTCGCGGCGATCGTGCATGCCTGGGAATTCCGGCTCGGCGTGCTGAACCAGATGGTCGGCTCGGTCGAGCCACCTCCCGAATTGTGGGAGCGCATCCGCACCGCGGTCGGATTGACGGGGCAGCAGGCACCGCTCGTGCTGCCGGAGACGCCGCCGCCGATTGCGCCGATGGTGCTGCAGGATCTGGAGCCTGGCGCGCCGCCGCCGCCCGTTGTCGATACGTCCAATGTGGTCCAGCTCTCGGGCCGCGTCCGGGCCTACCGCAACATCGCCGCCGCCATGACCGCGATTGCCGCCGCGCTGCTCGCGCTGATCGGCGTGCAAGTCGTCTCTCCCGGCTTGCTGCCGGGGCTGGGCGGAAAGCCGCCCGTACGGGTGGCCGAGGTCAAGCCGACGCCAACGCCCGTGCCAACACCCACGCTGGTTCCGTCAGCGCAATATGTCGCGCTGCTGCAGGGCGCGGCCGGCGGTCCCGCCTTCATCCTCACCGTCGACGGCGCGACGCGGAATTTCACCGTGCGCAAGGTCGGCGCGCCGCCAATTGATCCGAACAAAAATTACGAGCTCTGGCTGATCTCGGAAAAGCTGCAGAACCGCCCGCGCTCGCTCGGCGTGATCGGCACCAGCGACTTCGTCACGCGTCCGGTGCTCGCGGGCTATGACGCCGACGTCGTCAATGGCGGCACCTACGCGGTGACGGTGGAGCAGGCCGGCGGCTCGCCCGACGGCGCGCCGCATTCGCAGCCGGTGTTCATCGGCAAGCTGATCGAGACCGTGCCGGCCGCGTCGCCGACGCAGAACCGGTAGGGAAAACGCTCTTTCTTACTTAGCTCGCCCCGTCTCTCTCCCCGTAGGAGCGGTGAGCGGGAGAGAACCTCTCGGACAAATCGGCGAAACGCACCCGCACAAAAAGAAAACGCCCGTGGGGAGCGGGCGTTTTCCGAGTAGTCGACTTGGGGGTAGTTGGGGTCTTCTACTTATCCACGTGGCGACTTTGGGGGGCTGGTAAAGAGCCACGCGAATTCCGTCAAACTCTCCTATCGAACCGTCGAGGCGCCTGAGCTTGTGATCGTCACCGGCTTGCCGGCTTTGACCACGCCTGCCGTCTGGCTGTAGTCGTCCGAATTGCTGTGGGCGGAAATGCCGAGGCCAGCCACCACGATGCCAGCAACGAGCGCGACGACCACGATCTTGAGATGTGTCGTGCGATCTGCGCTGTAGATCGAGTGGTTCATGGAAGCCCTCCTGCCGTCTTCCGCACTGTTCAGATTGGTCGGTCTTGCCGGCTCTCCGGTTCAACCGCCGCTCGTTTGGAAACGTAGAGACTCGGCTTTTGGTTTCGAAGGGGGGATCACAAGTCAGTGATAAGACTTGAAAAGCCGCGATTGGCGGAGCCGTTCGAATGAGAAAAAATATCGGTATTGCAGTGCGTTACTGGTATATCTTGTGCCGCGTCGCAAAGCACCCGCCAGATGAACTAAAATTAAGAAATCATTTGCCTGTGGCGAAAAAGCACGTCCCGCCAAGTGCTTCGCGCAGGCGCACAGCTCACACGCTTCCGACCGTTTTCAGCCGCGCGCGGGGATGGATTTCCGCCTGCGACAAAACGGTAGTCTGCTGCCGGAAGCGCTCGACCAGCGAGCGGACGAAGGGCCGGATTGCGGCCGAGGTGACCAGCACCGGCGCTTCGCCCTCGCGCGCGGCGCGCTCGAAGGCATCGCGCACCGCCGCCATGAACTCCGACAGCTTTGACGGCTGCATGGCCAGGCTCTTGTCCTCGCCCTGGCCGATAATGGATTCGGCGAAGGCTTGTTCCCATTTCGCCGACAGCGCGATCAGCGGCAGGTAGCCGTTGTGGCTGGTATTCTGCGCGCAGATCTGCCGCGCCAGCCGGGCACGGACATGCTCGACCATTGTTGAGGGATTGCGGGAAAAGGCGAGTGCGTCCGCGATGCCTTCGAGGATGGTGGAAAGGTCGCGAATCGAAATCCGTTCCGAGAGCAGCAGCTGCAGCACGCGCTGGATGCCTGAGATCGTGACCAGCGCCGGCACGATGTCCTTGACCAGCTCGCTCTGCTCCTTCGGCAGTTCCTTGAGCAGCTTCTGCACCTCGCCATAGGAGAGCAGGTCGCTCATGTTGCTCTTCAGGAGCTCCGTGAGGTGGGTCGACAGCACGGTCGCGGCGTCGACCACGGTGTAGCCCTTCAGCGCCGCCTCTTCCTTCAGCGAGGCGTCGACCCAGGTCGCCGGCAAACCAAACGTCGGCTCGATGGTGTGGATGCCGGGCACGGCGACCTGGCCGCCGCCGGGATCCATGACCATGAACTGGTTCGGCCAGATCTTGCCCTGGCCGGCGTCGACCTCCTTGATCTTGATGATGTAGGTGTTGGCCTCGAGCTGGACGTTGTCGAGGATGCGCACCGCCGGCATCACAAAGCCCATCTCGATCGCGAGCGACTTGCGCAGCGCCTTGATCTGCTCGGTGAGGCGGTCCTGCCCGTCGGGGCCGTTGACCAGCGGCAGCAGCGCATAGCCCAATTCGATCTTGAGATCGTCGATTTTCAGCGCTGCCGCGATCGGCTCTTCGGCGGCGGCCGCAGCCGCCGCAGCGGCCGCCGGCGCGGCGGCGACCTTGGCGTCCTCGATCGCCCTGTTGTGCTTGTGCTTGCGTGCCTTCCAGGCCATCGCGGCGGCGCCGCCGCCAAGCGCCAGGAACGGAATGGTCGGAATGCCCGGCAGCAGCGCCAGCACGCACATGACCGCAGCGGCCATGCCCAGCGCCTGCGGATAGCCCGAAAACTGCTTGATCAGCGCCTTGTCGGCCGCACCGGAGACGCCGGCCTTGGAGACGAGCAGGCCCGCCGCGGTCGAGACGATCAGCGCCGGCACCTGCGTGACAAGGCCGTCGCCGACGGTGAGCAGCGTGTAGGTGCGTGCGGCCTCGCCGAAGGACAGGCCCTGCTGCGCGACGCCGATGATGATGCCGCCGATCACGTTGATGAACACGACAAGGAGGCCGGCGATCGCGTCGCCACGCACGAATTTCGAGGCACCATCCATGGCGCCGAAGAAACCGCTTTCGTC
>Ga0210402_10003801_pt1 | contig 14015 bp, 11 predicted proteins | sample IncBWC7MmetaG_FD_161055 | JGI IMG/M metagenome (GOLD analysis project Ga0210402, IMG submission 161055) | Forest soil microbial communities from Barre Woods Harvard Forest LTER site, Petersham, Massachusetts, United States - Inc-BW-C-7-M | ecosystem: Environmental > Terrestrial > Soil >...
GCTTCTATTACAACGACCCAATCCAGGTTGACCGGCCAGAAAACGGAGAGGAACAGCCGTAACAGCAAAGCGAAGCTGGCGGCTTTGGAAGCGACGCTGACGTACGCGCTGATGGGCGTGGGAGCGCCTTCGTAAACGTCCGGCGCCCACTGATGAAAGGGCACCGCGGCAATTTTGAAGAATACCCCGGCGGCCACCGTGCCGAGGGCCAGAATCGTGAGAACGTCGCCATGGCCGTAACGCGTGCTGCGTTCGGTGACAGCATTGGCGATCGTTACCAGGTTGGTGGATCCGGAAATTCCGTACAAAATTGAGAAGCCGTACGCCAGAATGCCGGAGCTGAACGCTCCCATTAGAACGTACTTCATGGCTGCTTCGTTCGATTTTCGGTCGCGACGCAAAAATCCTGTGAGGACATAAAAACTTAGCGCCATGGTTTCCAGCGCAACGAAAAGCACGATCAGATCGTTACCGCAGGCCAGGAACATCATGCCCACGGTGGCGAAGAGCATCAGCGCGTAATACTCGCCGTGCTGCTCTTTCTCAATTTCCATGTATTTCACGGAAATTAAAATCACCAGTGCGGTGGAAGCCAGAAAAATGAAACCGAAAAAGATAAAAAATGGATCGATGATGATGGAGTTGCCAAAGGCGTAAGCCTGGCCTTGCATCCCCCTGTACATCAGGAGCAGCGCGCTACCGCTGAATGCGACTCCCAACATGGCTGTGAGGGAATTCCAGGATTTTTCTTTTTTGGTCAGGAAAAAATCGAGAATCAAAATGGCCAGACCGAAGAATGCGAGCATAGCTTCCGGCAGGATGAAAGTGAAATCACGGCGCGTCTGGTCGTAAACATCTTGCCAGGGGACTTGCATCGCCTACTTGACCTCGACGCGCGAAGAAGTTGGCGATGCCAGCAGCGCGATCTGTGCAAGAGGCACCTCTGCGGGTAGCGCCATCGAGGTTGGTGATTCCGCTGCCGGCGCGGGAGGTGGAGTCAACTCGGGTGCTGCGTAGTAGCCGGGATGCACGCGCTCGACTAATTCGTGAACCGGCTTGTCGAGGATGTCGAATAGCGGCTTGGGATAAATTCCGATCCAGAACGCCAGAGCCACGAGCGGGAGCAGCGTGGCGTATTCGCGGGCGTTCAGGTCCGGCAAATGTTCATTCGCAGGATTTGTTACGTTGCCGAACATCACGCGCTGATACAGCCACAACAAATAAGCGGCTCCAAGTATTACGCCGAGCACGCCCCAAGCGGCCCATTTCCAGCTCACTTCGAACACGCCCCGCAGGATCGTGAATTCACCGATGAAACCGTTCAACAAGGGCATGCCCAACGAGCTCAGCGTGACGATCAAATACACTGCCGCGAAATTCGGCATAGGCGTAGAAAGGCCGCCGAATTCGGAGATTAACCGCGTGTGCCTACGCTCGTATAGTACGCCGACGATCAGAAAGAGCGCGCCGGTGGAAATTCCGTGGTTGAGCTGTTGAATGATGCTACCGGAGAGTCCGAGTGGAGTGAGTGCGAAAATGCCCAGAGTGCAAAAGCCCATGTGGCTCACTGAAGAGTAGGCAATGAGCTTTTTCATATCCTTCTGCATCATGCAGACCAAAGCGCCGTAGACAATGCCAATCAAGGACAACACGATGATGATCCATCGGTATTTCAATGTGGCGTCGGGGAACATCGGCACGGAGAATCGCAAAAATCCGTAGGTGCCCATTTTCAGCAAGACGCCGGCCAGGATAACCGATCCTGCAGTGGGCGCTTCGGTGTGCGCGTCGGGCAACCAAGTGTGAAACGGGAACATGGGGACTTTGATAGCGAAGGCGAAAAAGAACCCCCAGAAAAGCCACCTCTGCAGCCAGCCGTACTGCGCGGTGAACGGATGAATTAGGATTTCCCGGATATCGAAGGTGCCGCGGTAATAGTAAATCGCCAGTATCGCAAGCAGCATCAGCACCGAGCCGGCCAGGGTGTAGAGGAAAAACTTAATCGCGGCATAGAGACGGCGTTCGCTGCCCCATACACCGATCAGGAAATACATCGGCACGAGCATCACTTCCCAGAAAACGTAAAAGAGGACGAAGTCGAGCGACATGAAAACGCCGAGCATGCCGGTCTGTAGCAAGAGAAGCAGGATGTAATATTCTTTTTCGCGTTTTTTGATGGCCGACCACGACGAAAGGATTGCCAGCGGGCCAAGCACGGTGGTTAGCATCACCAGGAGGTAGCTTAGACCGTCGATACCTAGCGTGAAGTGCGCGCCGACCGAGGGAATCCACGAACTATCGGCGACGAATTGGAAACGCGGAGCATTCATCGCGGAGTTGAAGCGCCAGATGAGCGGCAGCGACACCGCCAGTCCGAGAAATCCGAAAAGGTTCCCCATCGAGCGATGCAGCTCGGGGCGATTGCTCGGAATGAAGAGCATCAGGATCGCGCCTACCAGCGGCGTGAATAAGATCGTGCTTAAAATGTGGCTATCGGAGAAAAGCATCCGTTCCCTCGCCTTTATCTAATGTACGGCGTGATGCGCCATACAAAAGTAGTACCCAAAAAAACCGATCAAGCCGACTACGATCAGCAGCATGCAGCTCTGGACCAGTCCGTCTTGAATCAAGCGAATCGGATAGCTGAAAATCCAAACGATACGCGCACCGAGACGGACCGAGCCATCGACAATCCAGGTGTCCCACCATATCGAAACTTTCGAGATAGCGCGCGTTAGCCAGCCTGCGCCATTCACGCCAAGTCCGTCTATCACGTTTCTGTCGAACGCGCCCAGCGCCAGGCCCAGATCTTTTGCGCGATTTACGAAAAGCGCGTCGTAGAGTTGGTCCACGTAATATTTGTTGTAAACGAGACGGTAGAGACCGCCGAAAGCATTCGCAATTTTCTGCGGCAGATCGGTGCGCTTCACGTACAACAACCACGCAAGCAGGATTCCCAAAATCACCAGACCTTCAGACAGCATCATCAGCAAAATCTCGCCTTGTTCGGAGCCCGGACCTTTCACCGGTTCCATACGAGCTTCGTGGGGCACGGCAACTACGGTCGAGAGGAAATGGATGAAATGGCTGTTGCCTCCAAAAACTTCGGGCCAGCTTATCCATCCGCCGACGAACGAGAGCGCCGCCAAAATCACCAAGGGGACCAGCATAGATTTCGGGGATTCATGAACGTGGTGCTCGACCTCATGATCCACGCGCGAGGTGCCGTGGAAGGTCATAAAGATCAGGCGGAACATGTAAAACGCAGTCATGCCGGCGGTGAAATATCCGATGGCCCAGAGCAGAGCGTCTTTTTCGTAGGCTTTGCCGAGGATTAAATCTTTGCTGATGAACCCGGCGAACGGGAAAATGCCCGCAATCGCGAGCGTGGCGATGAGCATAGTCCAATACGTGACGGGAATTTTTTTCGATAGCGCGCCCATTTTGCGCATGTCCTGTTCGCCGGAAACCGCGTGAATCACGCTGCCGGCAGCAAGGAAGAGCAGGCCTTTGAAGAAGGCGTGCGTCATTAAATGGAAAATTCCGGCGGTGAATGCGCCGACGCCGCAGGCCAGGAACATGTAACCGAGTTGCGACACAGTGGAATAGGCCAGAACTTTCTTGATGTCGTTTTGCACCACGCCCATGGAGGCGGCGAAAAGGGCGGTGATTGCGCCGACCAGCGCGACTACTCCCATGGCCTTTGGCGAAAGCTGATAGATTGCGTTGGTGCGCGTCACCATGTAAACGCCGGCGGTAACCATGGTCGCAGCGTGAATCAGGGCGCTGACGGGCGTGGGGCCTTCCATTGCGTCGGGTAGCCAGACGTAAAGAGGAATCTGGGCCGATTTTCCGGTGGCGCCCACGAAAAAGAGCAAAGCAATCGCGGTGATTCTGGGATCTCCAATGGCGAACCCACCGGAGGCCAGCGCCGGACCAATCTCCACGAATCGAATGGTGCCAAGCAGAGCCGAGGTAAGAAAAATTCCCAGAAGAAAACCGGCGTCGCCGATGCGGTTAACGATGAAAGCTTTCTTTCCCGCATCTGAAGCGGACTTTTTGTGGAAATAGAATCCGATTAAAAGGTAGCTGCAGGTGCCAACACCTTCCCAGCCGACGAAGAGAAGCAACAGATTATTCGCCAGAACCAGCATCAGCATGGAGAACATGAAGAGATTCAGATAGCCGAAGAAGCGGTAATAGCCACCTTCGTGCGCCATGTAGCCGATGGAATAAATGTGAATCAGGAACCCGACGCCGGTGACGACGAGAACCATCACACAAGAAAGCGGATCGATCTGAAATCCCCAGTCGGCGATAAATGTTGCAATTCTTCCGTCGAGCAGGTGGTAAGTGCCTGCTGGTATCCACTCGAACAAGATCTTGGTGGCGACACGCTCAGCGGAGGGCTTCGCGACAATCTGGAAAAAAGCACCCACAGAAAAAATGAAGGAAATGAAAACGCTGCCGGAGCAGAGCCAGCTCACGATTTGATTGCTGAGCCGCCGGCCGTAGAAAAGCATGACGGCCGCGGTGACCAGCGGGAACATCGGGATCAGCCAAATGTGATCGAGGAAAAATGGCTGCGGGCTCATGCTCGGTTTTTCACCATTTCAACATGTCCATTTCGTCGGCGAGCAACGTTTCGCGATTGCGGAAAAATGCCAGGATGATTCCGAGGCCGACCGCGGCTTCAGCGGCTGCGTCCGTAATGATGAATATTGCGAAGACTTGGCCATCTACGTTGCCGAACATGTGCGAGAAAGCGACCAGGTTGATGTTCACTGCGTTCAAAATCAATTCGATGGACATCAGAATGATGATGACGTTCCTGCGCGTGAGCACCCCGATCACGCCAACGGTGAACAGCGCGAGACTGAGCCAAAGATAATGATCGACGGGAACCATTACACCTTCCGCTTGGCCATAACTACGGCTCCAATCATGGCGACGAGAAGTAAAATTGATGCAATTTCAAACGGCAGCATGAAGCGGCTAAAAAGCGCGTCTGCAACTGCTTCGGTATTCTTAGGCAAAACCTCCGGAATTCGCGCCTGAGGGAAGAGCGAATTTTGCCCCGTCTTTATGGCGAGAAATACTTGCGCACCTAACGCCAGAGCAAGCACTCCAGCCACGAAGCGCTGGCGGTTGAACTGATACTGCAGCAGCGAGACGTCAAGGTTTACCAGCATGATCACGAACACGAACAGAACCATGATCCCACCAACGTATAGGATCACTTGGGTCACAAAAAGAAATTCAGCCTGCAGCAACAGAAAGACACCTGCCGTCGCTAGCAGCGTGGTAATCAAATAAACCGCACCATGCACGATATTTCTGCGCGTGACCATCAGAATCGCCGAGGCCACGGCGAGACCAGCGAAGAAATAAAACAGAATGGAGTTCAAGCCCATTTATTCACCGTCCGCCACAGCTACCGCGCTGTCTACTTGGTCATTTTTCGCGAGCCACATGGCAATCACAAGCGTCACAATGGTCGCGAGGATTGTGGTCAGACGCAAACTAGGGCCCCATTCTCGGGTCATCAACAAGGCTGACGCGGTGGCGATCAAATTCACAAGCGCCAACGGGATCAGAAATCTCCAGCCCAGCCGCATCAATTGGTCGAAGCGATAACGCGGGAATGTGAACCGGAACCACAAAAAGAAATAGAGATAGGCGAAGACTTTAGCCAGGAACCAGAACGCGCCGTGGATACCTTGTAAGACGGCCGGGGATGCAAACAGCGCACCCGCCAGAACTCCGGCAATCGCCAAACACAATCCGCCAACCATCGCCATCACGAGCTTTTGAATTTTTACCGGTTGCTTCGGCGCCAGAAAACAACAACCAGCAGCGACGGCAGCGCGTCCAGCAGCTCGATAGACGTGCCGGGCATATGGTCGTGGTAACTCGCGAAAGGCCGCAGCCAGCCTCCGAGAAACAGCGTGGTCGCGATTCCCGCAACAATGATCATGTTCGCGTATTCGGCGAGGAAATAAAGCGACCAGCGAAAGCCGCTGTATTCCGTCATGTAACCTGCGACCAGCTCCGATTCAGCTTCGGGCAAATCAAAAGGAGCGCGATTCGTTTCCGCAATCGACCCGACCATGTAAATAAAAAATCCAATCGGGACGTAGAAAATGAACCACATGCCCTGATCGTATTGGGCCATTACGATATCTTTCATCGAAAGCGAGCCGGCCATCAGCAAAGCCGAAATTAATCCAAGCCCCGCAGCCGTTTCATAACTGACAAGCTGAGCGGCACTACGCAGCGCGCCAAGCAGCGAGTAGTGGCTATTGGAAGCCCATCCCCCGAGAACGATTCCGTAGATTCCCAGCGAGCTCACTGCCAGAATAAAAAGCAAACCGATGTTTAAGTCTGCTATCAGAAATGCTGGACCGATTGGAAGCGCGGCATACGCGAGCAACGCCATGGAGACGCTTACCAGTGGAGCCAGCCAAAACAATAGCCGGTCGGCTTTGTCGGGAATTATGTCCTCTTTGAGAACCAACTTCAGAGCATCGGCAATCGGCTGCAGCAATCCATGAGGACCAACTCGCATGGGGCCCAGACGCGCTTGCATGTCCGCCATTACTTTTCGTTCCAATAAAACGATGTAGCCTGCCAGCAGCGGCAACACCGCGACGATTACAACGGCATACAGCAGAGGCAATAGCAGGCGCATGACCGATGGTGCGAGCCAGTGCCCCATTAGCGGTCCACTTCCCCCAGCACGATATCGATGGTTCCGATGATGGCCACCACATCGGCGACCAGCGAGCCGCGCGCCATCTTGTCGAACGCCTGCAAATTGATAAATGAGGGAGGCCGCACGCGCACACGATACGGCTGGGTGGTTCCATCGCTGACGATGTAATAGCCGAGTTCTCCCTTGGGCGCTTCGATCGAGTGATACACCTCACCCGGAGGCGGCTTCAAAACTTTTCCGATGCGCGCCATGATCGGGCCTGCAGGAATGTTTTCGATAGCTTGCAGACAGATGAGGCGCGACTGGCGCATCTCTTCCATGCGGACGACGTACCGATCGTAGGTGTCACCCGTTTCGCGCGTTGGAATCTCAAATTGATATTGATCGTAAGCGGCGTAGGGCATGGCTTTGCGCAAGTCCCATTTCACGCCGCTCGCGCGCAATACCGGCCCTGTTACACCCAGCGCGATGGCATCGGCAGCGGAAAGAATCCCCACGCCCTTGGTGCGCCCGACCCAGATACGATTCTCGGTGAGGAGCGTTTCGTATTCGTCAATTCTGTGGGTGAAGTCGTCGCAGAAGCGTTTAACGTCCTGCTCGAAGCCGTCGTAGGTTTCGTATTGCAATCCGCCGATGCGGAAGGCATGCGTGGTGAGGCGCGCGCCGCAATACTTTTCGAAAATCTTCAGAATTTCTTCGCGCTCGCGGAAACAGTAAAAGACCGGCGTCAGCGCGCCGATATCCAAAGCATGCGTGCCAAGCCAGAGCAAGTGGCTGGCGATTCTTTGCAATTCGGTGAGAATGGTGCGAACTACTCGGGCACGAATCGGAGCATCCGTACCCAATAATTTTTCCACCGCCTCGCAATAGCCCAAGCCGTTGGACACCGCCGCAACGTAATCCATGCGGTCCACATAGGGCGCAAACTGCTGATAACTCCGATGTTCTGCGATTTTTTCCACGCCTCGATGCAGGTAGCCAATGATGCATTCCGAGTCAACGACACGTTCGCCATCGAGCTTCAGCTTCACACGCAGCACGCCGTGCGTGGAAGGGTGCTGCGGCCCCATGTTCAAGATAATTTCATCAGCTCCGAGCACGGTTGTGCTGACGTTGGAAAGTTCTGTGGTGCGCGGGTCGCTCATTTATTGGCCGCTCTCAATGCCCAGGTTCTCGCGAACCCAATCCGTGTCCTGTTTCAAGATGTCGTAATCCTTGCGTAGCGGGTAGCCCTGCCATTCATCCGGCATCAAAATTCGCGTCAGCTTCGGATGGCCTTCGAAAACGATTCCAAACATGTCGTAGCATTCGCGTTCGAGCCAGTTTGCAGCGGGCCAGATTTCGCAAACGCTGGGGACAGGTTCGTTTTCGCCGGCATGGGCTTTCAGACGGACACGCTCATTCTTCGCGAACGAATACAAAATTAAGATCACGTCGAATCTTTTTTCGCGCTTGGGCCAGTCCACCGCCGTTAAATCGACGAGCATGTCGCACTTTTCCTCGTCGCGACAATAACGCGAGATTTCGTGGAGTTTTTCCACCCCAATCGTGACGATGGCCTGCTTGCGATCGAGCGTGGCTTCGCGGATGGCATCGCCAAAACGGGCTTTGAGCTTTTGTACGAGCTCATTGTCGAGCGGCAGAGGCTTTGGTGGCGCTTCTTTCGCGGGAGGCGCGGCGGCCTTGGGCGCAGCTGCAGCGGGTGCGGCAGGCGGTTTTGCGGCAGGTGTTTCGGGAGCGGCTGGCGCTGTGGGAGCTGTCGGGGATGGCGCAGGCAGGTTTGCTGCAGCGGCGTCCGGCTGTTTGGGCGCATTGGCAGAGGTAGGCGCGGTCTGAGAAGGCTCCGCGGGCCTAGTGACAACGGGTTTTTCTTCCGCTCCGGACGCGGGCGGTTTCGAGACTGGATCTTTTTCCGAAGAGTCGTTGGCCATCGATTCGATTTCTACGCTTGCTACCCTATTTCAAGAAGGCTGCGAGCAGCCTGCTTTTTTAACACACCCCAAAAAACAGCGTCAATCCAGTTGAGACTTAAATGCGTTGCGGCCGCACGTGCACCTAGGCACGCGAAGTTCGCGGGCTAGACCCAATCGAGCGCGCCCTTGCGATACAGCCAAACGTAGCCGACCAGCAGGATGCCCAAGAAGACGAGCATGGATACCAACCCGTAAGCGCCCAACTGGCTGTACCGTATCGCCCAAGGAAATAAAAATATCGTTTCTACGTCAAATATAACGAACAAAATTGCCACTATATAAAACCGCACTGAATAACGGCCACGCGAACTGCCCTCCGGCGGGACGCCACACTCATACGGCTCGAGTTTTGCGCCCGTGGCGCGCATCTCCGGCCGGATATATTTAAATATAATTAGTGTGACGGCGGGAAAGGCCGCGGCAAGGAGCGCGTAGATCAGGATCGGGATGTATTGGCTCGGCATCTCCGAATCGAGAGCGTCATCCTAGCACAGCAGTCGAGCGCCAGCCAGTGCCATCGAGAGTAATTTTAACCGAATTTGGATTATCACGGGATCCGCTCGCACGGTGACCATTATGTAGAATTTGATTTTGCAAGCACTTTTTTGCAGGTCCGGCCTGGGAAGCCGAACGAGTGCTCGCGAGAGACGACGCCGACGACCTGCACCAGCAGTGAAGATGCTGTCGTCAGAGTCGCCCTCCGCTGTTCATCGAAGTCCCACCGGCTGTAATCCCTCTTCCATTTGAGCAGCATGTGTTTTGCAGATCGCGTTACAATGGCCGACATGTTTGAAGAAGCGACACCCAATCGCCTAGTGACAGCGTTGCGACTAGCGCTTTATCCGGCTCTTGAGCCGGCCGAATCGAGGCGGTTTGAAGCTCTGGTTTTGGAGGCCGAGAACGCGCGCAGTTCGGGAGATCTAGCAAAGACAGAGTTGCTTTACTCAACAGCGGCAACTGCAGCGCAATCTTTACCTGACCCCTCATATTTGAGCCGGGCCCGTGACGGCCTTGGGCGGGTTTATCAGGCACAGCATAGATATCGTGAAGCAGAAAGCATATTTCGAGATCAGCTGCAGGCAGCAAGCGACGGTTCACAACCAAACACTCTAGTCCACGCCGGTCACATGAGCCTTGCCTTGCTCTATGCGGGAGAGGGGAGATTTCCCGAAGCGGAGGACCATTACAACGCAGCGCTAGCCGAAACGGAGAAAGCGGAATTGTTTCCAGGGCGCGGATTCTGGTGTTCAACCGCTATGTGGCTGGCGAAGTTCTACGTTAAGCAGCAGCGGTACGGAGAAGCTGAGCCCCTCTTTCAAAGAGCGTTGGAAATCCATGAGGCAGATCAAGGTCCGAACTCTTACCTTCCCCACCATCTTCAGGAATTTGCGAAATTCTACGAGCTGCAGGGGAAATACGAGGCCGCGGAGAGGCTATATCGGCGTGCCCTGGATGTTTGCGAGCGGCTGCATGGCATCAGCAGCTTGCACACCATACGCGCTCTTGACGCTATCGCCGCGTTCTGCCGGGCAAGAGGGCGCTATCCAGAGGCAGAAGATTTTTGCCGTCTAAGCCTAGCAAGGATAGAGAAACAGGTGGGATCGCAGGCAGCTCGTTGGACAAGAGGATGGCAATTCTGGCGAAATCGAAAGGAGCTGGAGGTCAAAGCAGCCAGAAATCAAATTCCAATTAGCACTGCGCTCGATCGTCTCGCAGCTGTGTACGAGGATCGACAGAAATATGTTGAGTCCGAACCGCTCCGTAAGCGCTCACTGGAAATCAAGGAACGTGCTTGGGGTGAGCGGCACCCGTCATACTTGGTCGAATCTCTTGAGGCGCATGCCAAGGCATTGCACGAGACTGGCCGGGACCACGAGGCGGCTGAGATTGCTAGGCGTGTGGACGCGTTGCGCTTGAAATATCCCCAGGGATCAGCACGTTGTGTCCTGCGCCCAGCGGCTCGGCCTGTTAGGAGAAACCTGCGGTGGCGATTTTCGGTGCTTGTAAGTGCCTTTCGCCATCCTTCGGGCTTCTGACCGAGCGACAGGTAATAGAGACAAAGGCTTTGCTGGCTACCTGTTAAGCCGTGATTCCCGGCTGGGCGTGTCTTGGAGCGCCACTTTCCAGATGCTCGCGCTTCTGGGAAAAACCTCATCAACCAACCGATCGAATATCAGCGCTCCGTTGTCGAGCCATCTTAAGTCGTAAGTTGTGGCTGAGTTCTTCTCTGTAACTGCATAGGGATCTCCTCCATCGGCCAGCGGCAGGATCCAAATGATCGTCCCTCCCCAGAACTTCAACTCTATTCGCGCTTCGTCAGGAGCAGGTACGAAAGAGCGGTACGAATTTTCTCTCTCATACTTTGGTTGTAGCCCCCCAGGTAAGCCTGCACCAACCTTACGGATGTGAGAGCGCCGGACTTGTACGCCGCGTGCACATCGCCGACCGTGGCCTCATCGAGACGAAATGGTTTGACTGAATTCTGCGCACCAGCGCCGTTCGCCATCACCAGGACTGTCCCAAACATCAAAAGGCGCACGAATTTCATGGGAACTCCCATCGCGCGGATAATTTTTAATCCAACCGGGCTGGCTACGCGCGCGCTCTTTATTTTGCTTTAACGGTGCGGCTTCTTTTATTTGTTCAGTGCCACTGGCCAGTTGAGGACCAGCGAGGCAGGTATGGCCGTTTGCACTCCGACGGGTGTGAGGACCAGCAGCCGTCCATCCGGAGACGCGACGATTTCGCTGACTCCCGCGCTAGCTGAGAAAATCTTTCTCGGCGGACCGACCTTAAATGGGTTTAAGTTTTCGACTGGCACGGCCATCACGGCGCCGCTTCCATCGATGTAGTACAAAGTCTTGCCGTCATGATTCCAGGCCGAGAAACGCAGGGGTTCTCCCCCGCTTAGTCCCTGGCTAGAGACTTGCCATTTCAAGCGGCCTTCAGGAAACTGTGTGACGTAGAGCTCCAGCCGCCCAGATTCATTCGAAGCATAAGTCAAGAAGTGGCCATCTGGAGAAAGCGTCCCGGCATATTCGGCGTAGGTGGTTTGCACCAGTGGCACGAGTTTATGTTCACCGCTAACTGCCATGGTCTCGACGTCCTGATTCGTCTTCGGGTTTTGAACCGTCATAATGAGCGTCTGGCCATCGGCAGTCCAATCGGTGGGATATTTGGAAATTTGATCCGGCGGCAACAACTGTTCTGTCGCGCTTCCTTGCAATCCGGTCCTGCGTATTTCAAAACCGTTAGCCACGGAAACTGCAAAATCCTTCCCGTCCGGAGACCATACACCCAGTATCAATCCGGCAGGATCAAACGTGGCCCGAGAGAGAGTTCCTCGTTGCGAGTCCATCACCCACAAATCACGTTTCGTGGATGACGGCCCGCGGGTCAACAGGATTTGACGGCCATCCGGGGAAAGCGCGGCGCCAAAGTAGTAGTCCGGTTCTCCGGCCTTTCCTACTTCCGCGCCATTGCGGTCGAGCCAGACGATTTGTTGCTTGGGAGAAAAATCGCGCTGATACATCAGCGTACCGCCTTGCGAAACTGAGAAATTTCCCAGCGATTTTCCGGTAGCGTATTCCACGTGTGCGGCTACCGGAACCGGCACTCCGCCTACAGATTGACGACCCAAGTCAAACGGCTGGGCCACTAAGTTCCCGTCCGTCATATAGAGAAGGTATCCGCTGGAATATGCCGCGTTGGACTTCACTTGCAGGATTACGTGGCTCTCTGTCGAATCTAGGGAACCGGTCGCGATACCTTCATCGGTGGTAAATAAAAAGTGCTTTCCATCCGGCAAGAAAGAGGGCCAACGGTGGCTTGGCAACACGGCTGCTTGTTTGGCCGCGGTTACTGCTACCGGAGTTCCGCCGCTTTCTGAAACTTTAAATAACGGCTCCCGAAGTCCGGGTGTGAAGACGATCGTGCCTTCTTGATTCCAAGTGCCACCACGGCCGGCTGTGGCGTCGCAAAGTATCTGCACCACCCCGCCGGCGGCAGGCACGCGCTTGAGCTTGGCGTCAGCGAAAAAGCCGAGATTCCGGCTGTCGCCTGACCAAAAAGGATAAGAGGCGCCTTCGGTGCCCGGCAACGGCTGCGCGGTCGCCGAATTCAGCATGCGGACGAAAATAATCTGTTTGCCCTGGCCGTCGGCGACGAACGCGATGGCCGAGCCGTCCGGCGAAATCGAAAACTGATTGTCCTTGCCTACGGTTCCAAATACGAAGCCCTCGGGCGGAGTCATCTCGGCATGGACGACGGACATGGGCTGCGAGGCTTTGCGCTGGTAGAAGATGGCAGCAGCGATCGCTAACGCCGCAAGAAGCCCTAAGGCAATCAGCAGAATTTGGGACCATATGGCGCGATTCTTACGTTGCGCGATTACCGGCGCGGGAATTCCCGCCGCGGAACCTGCGACTGCGATCCATTGCAACTCGCGTTTCAAGTCGCCGGCGCTTTGCCAACGGTCGTCTGGATCCTTGGAGAGACAAGTCGTTGCGATGCGCTGGAGCGCTGGTTGCGACAACGGCTGCAAGTCGCTGATTGGCCGCGGCTCTTCTCTCAGGATTGCTGCGATCAGGCTCGCTTGCGTCTTGGCCTCGAACGCCTTCTTGCCCGTGGCCATTTCGTAGAGGGTCGCGCCGAAGGAAAAAATATCGCTGCGGGCATCGGCTTCTCCGCCATCGAGTTGCTCCGGGGACATGTATTGCAGCGTGCCGACAATCGTCCCTTGCGTGGTGAGCGCTGGGTTTTGAGAGCCTCCTAATAGCGGCTGGCTCATGGTAGGTGAAAGCGCAGGATCGTTGGCGACGGGCGCAGTCGCTTTCGCCAAACCGAAATCAAGCAGCTTCGCTCCCGACTTCGTCAGCATCACGTTGCCGGGTTTTAAGTCACGATGAATTATTCCCTGGCGATGCGCTTTTTCGAGTGCTTCACAAATCTGAATCGCGATGCGCGAAAGTTCCGCGGGCGCCAGCGGGCCGCGCTCCAAGCGCTTGGATAGTGTTTCGCCTTCGATGTACTCCATGACTAGGTAATCCGTGCCGTCCTGACGGCCGATGTCATAGAGAGCGCAAATATTGGGATGGTTGAGACTGGATACGGCTCGGGCTTCGCGTTCGAACCGCTGGCGCACTTCCGGCGCGTCCGCCAAGTGTTGCGGCAAAATTTTCAGCGCCACGGTACGGTCTAGCCGGGTATCTTTTGCACTGTAAACTTCGCCCATGCCGCCCGCGCCAATGGGAGCAATGATCTCGTAGGGGCCTAAGCGGGTTCCGGCGGTTAGCGGCATTACGCGCGGGATTATACGTGAGGCGAGC
>Ga0210402_10003803_pt1 | contig 14010 bp, 11 predicted proteins | sample IncBWC7MmetaG_FD_161055 | JGI IMG/M metagenome (GOLD analysis project Ga0210402, IMG submission 161055) | Forest soil microbial communities from Barre Woods Harvard Forest LTER site, Petersham, Massachusetts, United States - Inc-BW-C-7-M | ecosystem: Environmental > Terrestrial > Soil >...
CCCGCTCCACATGATCAACGCCATCCTGTTGCCGGCGGGCCGGACCTAGCTGGCCCGGCTCTTTAGTACTTCCACGGCCTTGTTCAATTGATCATCCACCGGGCTCTTCGGTTTAGCTTCCTGGTCCGGAGCGGTGGTGGTGTCCTCATCGTCCGGGCCTACCGAATCATCGGCGGTGTCCGCCACGAGAACGTTGGGCGTGATCGCCGCATCTTGAATGGCCTTGCCGCTGGGCGAATAGTATTTCGCGATCGAGAGGATCAGCGCGCCACCATCGGGAAGGTCAAGCGTCTTCTGCACCGAGCCGTCGCCAAAGGTCTTGTCGCCGACCACGTCGCCGCGCGCATTCTCCATAATTGCGGCCGCAACAATCTCCGCCGCGCCTGAGGTTCCGCGGTTTACCAAAACCGCAACCGGAAGAGCGGTGATCGCTTTGGCGGGATCGGCGTTAAAGGGCTCGCGCGGAAATTTCTGGCCCTGCAGGTAAGTGATCGTGCCGTGATTCAGGAACAGGTTCGCGGTGGCAACGCCCTCCGTCGCTTCTCCCTCGGCACAGTTCCGAACATCGAGCAGGATCTTCTTCGCTCCGGACTTCTCCAGCGCCTTGATTCTGGCTGCGATCTCCTGCGTTTTACCCTTGGTGAGGGCCTCGACCTTCACATAGCCGATGCCATCGTCCATCATCTTGTCGCCAACCGGAGGAATGGTCACTATATCGCGAGTGATCACAACTTTTTGCGGTTCGGCCTTGCGAGCGCGAACCACCGCAACATTCAGAGTGGAGCCCGGTGTGCCAGCCAGCAGGTTACGAATCTCGGGCAGCGACATTTCGCGTGTGCTTTGCCCCTCAATCGATTCGAAGATATCGGTCTGCTCGATGCCGGCCTTCTCGGCCGGCGAGCCCGGCAATACGGCGACGACCGCCGCGTAGCCAAAGCGCTTCGACACAACCGCGCCAATGCCGCCCTTCGATTCCGCCTTGTGCGTCTTGAACGCTTTATAAGCGTCGGCGGACATGTAGCTGGAGTTGGAATCGAGCGATTCCAGAAGTCCGTGCAGCGCGCCGTCCGTCACCTTCGGAATATTCGGCTCTTCCACGTACTCACTGCGCACGCGCGAGAGCACTTCACTGTAGACCTGCAGTTGACGGTAAGAGCCGTCGTTGGAGGAGGCGTGCACGCCTCCCATGGAACCGACGACGACGAACAGTAATACGGCAAAGGAGGTCACGAGGATCGCTGCTTTGGTTTTCATGGACATCTGTTTTGATCTTCTTCTGGAAGGAACTGCTTCCGGTGAATCCCTGACTAGTATTATATCTCTCTAGATGCAGCTTGCGAACCTGCGGCTGCATGCTTTGAGCCTCTTCGGTAACGAAGGTTCGGCGGGCTCAAATCAACAGACGGATGAAGCGCGACTAGGTCATCCAAGATTCTTGCTGGGCCTGAATTTCGGCGCGCGTGAAACTCGCCCGTCCTCAACAAAACAAACGACTTAATCACGCCGTTGGTTTAAAAGTGATCGTCATCAGGGTTTGGACCGACACCGCCCGGCCGTTCATGGCATAGGGCTTGAACTTCCACAATTTCACGCCATCGATTGCGGTCCGGGCAAAGGCGAGCGATCCCTGCAGGAACTTGGCGTCCTGCACGGTCCCGTCGCGGCCAATCAGAACCTGTAGGACCACCGTCCCCGACTGCCCTCTGGCGCTCACGGGGTAGTCCAGGGCTGGCTGGTCTGTAAGCAACGCACGCTCGGTGAATTCGGGAACACTGACCGGCTCGATTGACTGCATCGCGGCCTCCGGCGCCTTGTTGCCGCTGGCGTCGGGAGTCATCGAGGCGATTTGCGACTTCAGGCTCGAGGGAACATTGCTGGGAGGCGTCGCATAGTGCGGCTCCTGATTCTTAGGCGGCGCGGGGTGCGCGGGCACGGATGCGACGGGCGGAGCCACCACCACGGGTGCATCCGAATGCGGTGGCACGCTCGCGGCAGGAATTGTTGTCAGAGTACCGGGAGTGGCCGAGACCTCGCCGGAACCAGTCGATCCGCCCGCAGGTATGGTCGTGGCAGGCGTCGTCGTGAGAGGTGTCGTCGCGGCCGGTACGGCCGTGGCCGGATTTGTTTGTGGAGGCTGAGCGCCCGGGACCTGCGTTCCGGAAGGCACCATCGGGTCGCTCGGAGTCGTCCCCGCCGGATCCCCGGTCGTAGGAGGTTGCTCCGCATTCGCTCCCTCGATGCTCGTCGGCTTCTTGGCGGTGGGATCAATCACTGGCACCACGTGAATCTGCGAAGGATCGGTCGTGGCATCGGGAATATTCTCGGCGACGGGTAACTTGTATTCATCGCCGGCCCGGCCAAAGTCTTCGTGGGCGACCGGAGCCTGAACGGGAGTGACCGGCTGCGGGTTCAGCCAGCCATGCAAGGCCTGTTGACCGTGGCTCCAGAGCACTCGCAGTTGGGGATGCCAAGGCGCTTGTGGCGCGGCTGCGATCGCACAGCTCGCCAAAACCAATGCAACGATGGCTCCCTTGCCGAGCCGGAAACGTGGCCGGGATTCTTCCGGTTCGCTGCTCTCACCGGCCATGTAGGCGAAAAGTACGGCTTCTTTTTTTTGCTCGTGCTGCTGATCTTGTTTCTGCTCTTGATTCTGATCTTGGTGGTGATCTTGAACGCGGTGTGATTTCGGCTTCGCCTCGGGAGCGGACCCACGCGCCAGGTCATCGGAGTTCGACGGGGAGGCCGGGGTATGCGATGGCGTCTGGTCGAAGCCCAGCAATTCAGGCTTGGAGGAGACCGGGGGCGAAGCGGGAACCGGGTTCGGCGGCAACGTTCCGCCGCGGGTTTTTATGTACCATTCCAAGCTGTGGTGTTCGCCGGGCGGAGGCGGTGGCGCCGGAGCCGGGGTTGGATGATGGTGCACGACCGAAGCGGCCATCGGCTCCAAATCCTGCAGCGGATCGACTGGCTCGACCGAGGTTGGCTGCAGAGACTCGTGACCATTCGATTCGGTCTCGAACTGTCCGCCTGGAGCCGGAAAAGCAGACTGCAGGAACTCACCCGCTCGCAAAGTTCTTTCTTGTCCTCGCTCCGTGCCGGAGGGGATCGTCGCCGCTGAACTCGCAGACGGTCCAGCGCCCGATGTCCCAGCCCCCGATGCCCCAGCGCCCGATGCCCCAGCGGCCGCCGCGTGTGCCGCGGCTGCCGCCGATTCCTGCCGGGCGCGCAGCAGATCGCGCGCCGTAGTCAAAGTATCCCGGACCTGGTTGACCAGAAGGGGCTTGCGTAAAATCGAATTCGCGCCCGCCTGCAGCGCCTGCGGAACGCTGCCGTCATCGCTCACAATGGCCAGGGTGAGCGGCCGTTCGGCAGCCTTGCGATCATGGGCTGCGGTCAGCAGCAAAGCAGCTTCCGGCTGCTTATCCCAATCGATAATGACGATCTGGAAATTCTGATGAGTTACTTTCTCGACGGTGGCTACAGCCTCGGAACAGTGCTCTCCTTCTACGCCGAGACCGGCGAGTACCTGAAGAATAGGTTCGGCTGTTCCCTCATCCGAGGAAAACAAAAGGCAGCGAAGGGCCATGCTCTTAACAGACTAGGGGCAGAGAGTAACTGCGGCAAGATTACCGTAGGGGGCGAAAAGCCGGCAATTCCGGCACCGGTGGTACATGTACTGATGGAATGCGCACTTGCTAGAATGCTCGGTCGCGCTCACCCCAGACGGGCCCTACCCTGTGCTCCTCAGTGCCCTCTGTGGTTAAAGGTTTTGGTTTTCAGCTCTCGTGCCTATGCCCCTGCAAGAACATAATTACTGGCTCACGACCGCCGAATTTCCTGTCGTTGACGTGGCGCGTGCACTCCCCGAAGTCGTTGATGTAGCCGTCATTGGCGCAGGTTTCACTGGACTCTCCGCCGCCCGCACGCTCGCCAAACGCGGCGCGAACGTGGCCGTGCTCGAATCCGAAACTGTTGGTTGGGGAGCCAGTTCCCGCAACGGCGGCATGGTGCTGACCGGGATGAAGCTGGGTGTCAACCAACTCATTTCCAAGTACGGACGCGAACTCACCCAGCGCATGTATGCCGCTTCGCTCGCGACTATCGACTGCGTGGAACAGATCGTCCGCGAAGAAGCGATTGATTGCGACTTCTCGCGCTGTGGACATCTCGAGGTCGCCTGCAAGCAGAGGCACTTCGACGACTACACCCGCCAGGCCGAAGTGATCGCGCGTGAGTTCCATCACACACTGCGGGTGGTGCAGAAAAATGAGTTGAGCGCCGAGATCGGTTCGACGATCTATCACGGAGGGATGGTCGATGAAGTCAGCGCGGGCTGCAATCCCGCGCGCTATGTTGCGGGGCTCGCCCGGTCCGCCATGAAAGCGGGGGCGCACGTCTTTGAGCACGCCCGCGTCGAAAGAATCGAGCGCGACTCGCGCCAGGGCGAGTTGGGATGGAAGTTGACCACGTCCCGCGGGATGCTTTGGGCGCACGAAGTCTTTGTCGGCACCAGCGGGTATACGGGGCGCGCGACTCCCGCTTTGCAGAAGAAGTTGATTCCCATCGGGTCATTCATTATTACAACCGAAGTGTTGCCCGAGAAACTGGCGCTGGAACTCATCCCGCGCAACCGGATGATCTACGACTCGAAGAATTATCTCTACTACTACCGCCTCACGCCCGACCGGCGAATGCTGTTTGGAGGACGCGCGGCATTTTTCCCGGAGAACGATCAGACCATCCGGCGCAGCGCCGAAATTTTGAGGCGCGGCATGATCGACGTGTATCCGCTGCTCAGCGACGCGAAGATCGAGTATGTCTGGGGCGGCACGCTCGACTTCGCTTTCGACATCATGCCGCACGCGGGGCAACTGGATGGCATGTACTACGCGGTGGGATACGCGGGACACGGCGTTGCCATGGCGACGTTTCAAGGCCAGAAGATTGCCGAGCTGATGGCAGGAGATACGCCGGAGAATCCTTTCGTCGGCATCAAATTCCCCGGCGCGCCACTCGGGCTATACAACGGGAAGCCGTGGTTCCTGCCGTTCGCGGGAGCATGGTACAAGGTTCTGGATTGGGTGAGCTGAATCCTCGAGGGGTCGGTTGGCAATGAATACGGATAGAGTTGTCATCCTGAGCGCGCTCTTTGCGCGATGACCTATGCAACCTGCCGGCGGCGTTCCTGCCGGACCTCGGTTCTCACGCGCCTCGCCGAACAGGTCGAGCGCATCGCTAAGAAGCGTCGTCTCAGCGACAATCGCGTTCTGGTCGAACTGCTCGAGCAAGGCATCGAAGCGCAGAAGGAAAGGAGAAAGCTCTTCGCGCTGGCCGAACGCTCTCGGGCCTCCGCCGACCCGAAAGAAGTAAAGCAGCTGGGCGATGAAATGGGGCGTTTCATCTTCGGGGAATGAGTGCTGGGTGAATGAATGCCGCAGATTGCGGGCCCGAGACCGGCGAAGCTTCTTTCGCGGGTGAAAAGTGGCTGCACCAAACTCAGGTCAATGACGAACAAGTCACTATAAAACAGTAGTTTATGAGGCGGCATAGCTGTGGATAACAAGGTCAGTAAATCCCTCAAAACAAGACACTTAGTCCCGTGAGTTAAAGCGGTTTAACTTCCCGCTAGTGGGCTGCAAAACCGGGTCGGGGAGCGGGTCGCGGCGGCGGCTCCGTGCCCAAGAGCCAGCCTTAGAATCTCCGCTCGAGGCGATTCCCAAGTCGGCTAGCTGATCGCCGTACGACTCGAACCACCTTCGGGCGATTTTCTCAACCGGATGATGCCATAGACCAAGGGCCCCACCAGAATCGCGACGGCGCCGCCGATGGTTGCGAACTTGTCGCCGCCGACCAGCGCCACGATCGCCATAACCACCGGCGCGGCCACGACGTAGAGCAATCCCATTCGCCCGCCGGGAACGATGAAGGATCGTTTCAGCTCAGGATGCGTGTGCCGCAGTTTCCACCCCGAAAGTACTGTCAGCACAGTCGTCGCCGAGCGCAGCCAGATATAGACAGAAATCAGTTGCCCCAGGCTTTGCCACGCCAGCAGTCCATAGATCAATGCAGAGACCACAATTGCCAGCCAGGGCGTTCCGTAGCGCGAGTGCTTGCGGGTGAGTATTTGCGGCAAGTATCCATCCTCCGCCATGGCGAAGGGCATGCGCGTCGTGGTTAGCACGGTGCTGTTAAGCAGGGCTACATTGGCCACCATTGCGGCCAGGGTCATCCAGGTGCCTAGCCAGGGTCTCCCGTGGAATGTCCCGCCGATGGTTGCTGCCGCGTCGGAGAAGAAGCCGGTATGCCACTTCTCCCAGTGTCCCGCCGATGCGAGCCCCGCCAGCGTTGGCAGAAAGTACGCTGCGATCGACAGCGGCACTACTACCGCCAGAGCTCGCGGATAGGCCCGTTGCGGATTCTCGACTTCTTCCGCCACGGTCGAAAGCTGTTCGTAGCCTGAGTACAGCCACAACCCGAGTGCCAGCCCCACTCCAAACACCTTGAGGTTCGCCTGATGTGGAGGCACCCACGGCGTGAATGGATTGTGATGCCAATGGGCCAAGCCGAGGATGATCATCGTGATCACGGGGATGAAGATGAAAATCTCCAGCGCGGTCGCAACCTGCCCGACCATCTGGATGCCGCGCACATTGATCCACGTGAGCACCACGATGAGCGCCACCGACACGAGCCAGTGTTCCCACCAGGTCATTTTTGGAAAGTAGTAGACCAGATAATCGGTGAACAACACGGCATAGGCGCCACCCAGTAAGAACGACGCCGACCAGTTCCACCAGCCGGAAAGAAATCCCCAGAAGTCGCCGAAGGCCGCGCGCGTCCAGCGATAGAAGCCGCCCTCGACAGGCATGACCGTAGTGAGTTCGGCAGAGACCAGCGAGACCGGGATGCACCAGAAAAACGGGAGGATCAGCAGGTAGATCAGCGTCATCCCCGGCCCCGAGGTGGTGACCATGTCCTCGAGTCCGAAGGGGCCGCCCGTGGTGTAGGAGAACATGACGAAGACGAGGTAGAAGAGACCTGCCTTCTTTAGCGTGGAGGATTGGTTTTGAGTCGTCAAAGACGCGTCTTCGGTCGGAACGAAATTGTTGATTTCTGATTGTTGATTGCTGATTGAAAAACCGGGGTGTCTCCGGGCGCTTCAATCAACCATCAAGAATCAGCAATCGACAATTCTTTGCGCGGATTCTCTACGCCGCCAGCGTTCCGCTAAGCGCGCCTTCCAGTTCCAGCAGCCTGCGCTTCACGTCGAGCCCACCGCCGTAGCCGCAGAGCGTGCCATCCGACGCGATCACGCGATGGCACGGGACTACAATCGCCAGCCGGTTCCGATTATTCGCCATTCCAACCGCGCGAAATCCTTGAGGCCGTCCGACTGCGCGGGCGATGTCGCCATAGGAGCGAGTCTCGCCATAAGGAATCGCAAGCAGCGCGCGCCAGCAGGCTGTCTGAAATTCCGTCCCGCGCAGATCGAGCGCGAAGGAGAACTCGCGTCTTTGACGGGAAAAATATTCCTCCAGTTCCCGCACATACGGCAGCATCGTGGTTGAGGATTCCTCGAAGCGGACGCCCTTGGTCTCGGTCTTAAACCGTTTGTTTTCTGAGCGAAGATTGCGCGGGTTGGGCCGAATTGTTTGTTGGCCGGGCAGCCGGGAGTCAAACTCCAGCGCGACCAGTCCGTGGTCCGAGGCGGCCAGAAATAGAGTTCCAATAGGAGACTTAAATACTGTGGAATGAATAGTTTCCATAGAGATTGCGGAATCGCAGCCAACCTGCAGCCCGTCTCCAGCGTCCATTACCATAGCACGGTCGTTCCCTTCTGGACTCGCTTTATTGCGGAAGCGGTTGACAGGATCGGGTTTTTCGACGAAAGTGTCTGCTGCAATTTGTGCTTGGGGTAATTCAGCGTTGAAAAAAGCCCTTATCGTTCTAGCCGTCATCGTGCTAGCGCCGGTGTTGGTGGTGAGTCTCGTAGTACTCGCGGCGGGAGACTGGCGCACCGTCGGCCAAACCGAAGCTGGCGACAAGGTGTCTGTGAGTTCGGTTCGCGTGCTCAAGAATAATCAGCGGCTCGCGCTGGTGCGGGTGGAATTCAAAGAGCCCGCGGAACTGCCGCAGGGCGGGCCGTTCGTCGAGATGCGGGCCCGCGTTCGCTTCAATTGCACTAGCGGAGCGGCTGCCCCCAGCTCAGAGTGGTTCTACTCCCGCGACCACAGTGGTCGTTTTGTGGTCAGCAAGAAAGCTACCCACGACGACCAGTTCGGCAAGAACCCCGAAGGCGGATTTGCCGACTTGGTCAGCAAGAACGTCTGCAGCCAGAGCAAGTAGCCCGCAGTCCGCTACAACCATCTCACAGACTTTCCCCTGCAAGAGCCTGTCCCTCCAAATCACCGAGTGTTCCGACAGCGATCCCGAAGCTCGGAAGCGGGGAAGAGGAAGACACGAGCGAAAGCGATCTCTCAAGGCGTACTCACTCTCTTCGCCTCGTCCACCAGATCGGTCATGGCCTGATCGAAATTCTTGCGACGGGAAGTTTCCCGCGACGAGCTTTGCACGTGCTGAATGAATGGCCACAGGACAAAACGTGTCTTGGCATCCACGATCGACAGACGAAGCTGGGAATCCGACAGACCGCTCAAATAGCGGATTTCGAAAACCAAGTCAGCGTCCGCGGGGGCCGACACCAGTTCATATTTCCCCCAACTCTTCATGAGCGCGTAGAACTCGTTGTAAGTCAGGTTGGGGGCTCCCGGATCGGCATCGCTTTCCAGATAGGAGATAAACACCTTCTTGGCGGTGAAGAGTTGAATTGGGATCGGACCTGGCGCAGGTTCCACCGTTTTTTTCGCTTCTGCCCCGGAGAGGGACAGCACTGCAATCGTGAGCGCGATACAGATCATCCCCATTCCCGTGATGCTCCTCATAGCTTCTCCTCCCTCAAACGGAGTGATTGTAAAAGCAAAAGAATGTTTTCTCGGTGGTAAGGCTGAGTCGTTAGCGACTTCTGGGCGGCGTGGCTGAAGGCGCGCCGTTCCCACGGCGAGTTCCGAGAGTCATTACTTCTTCAGCGTGAACGCCACATACACTCCGCCGGACTTCGATTTGGGATCTTTGCCGCCTCCGGCCGCGATGGCCACGAACTGCTGTCCCTCCACTTCGTAGACAGCGGGAGTTGTGTTCGCGGAGAACGGCAGCAGAGTCTCCCAGAGCAGAGCGCCGGTGGCCTTGTCGAACGCGCGAAACTTCTTGTCGAAGTTTGTTGCCGCAACGAAGACGAGCCCGCCCGCCGTCACGACCGGACCACCATAGTTTTCTGTGCCCGTGTTTTTCTGGCCTTTCGCGGCCAGGTCGGGATATTCACCCAGCGGAATCTTCCACGCAAATTCGCCGGTGTTGAGATTGATGGCGTTCAACGTTCCCCACGGGGGCGCGACGGCGGGATATCCCTCGGGATCGAGAAACTTGTGGTATCCGGTGAAGTGATATTTCATCGCGACCGGCGTGGGAGCTGAACTCGCAACTTCCTTGCCTGCGTTTTCTTTGCGGCTCGGCGTTTCTTTTGCGCCCCCACTCATCACGTATGAGAGCAACGCGTACCACTGGTCGCTGTCACTCTCCAGGTTGGCGAAGCCAGGCATACGGCCCTTACCGTTCTTAATCGTCGCAGCGACGTCGGCCGCGGACATGCGGTCGCCAACGCCCACCAGCGAAGGAATCGCGGGCGGCGATCCCGCCATCTTTTCGCCGTGGCATACCGCACACTGGTTCAGGTAGAGAGCTTCTGGGCGACTCTCAGAAGTGTTCTCGGCCAGTGCGCCCGTCCAAGCCACGTCGTTGGCGTTGACGTAAAGGATTCCGGTCTCCGGATCGGCCGCTGCCCCGCCCCACTCGGCTCCGCCATCGAATCCGGGGAATACGACCGTGTCTTTGCCCACGCTGAAAGGAACGAACTGACCATCGCTGCGAAAGGTGCGAAACTTTCCGATCGCCCATTGGTGCACTTCAGGAGTGCGCTGGGTCAAAAGATCTTCCGTCAATCTTTGTCGCGCAAACGGCGCCGGCTTCGCCGGAAGGCATTGCTGTACTGCCGCCACCTCGCCCGGCACATCGCTGGCCGGATAGTTCCGGCATTCGATGGGAAACAGCGGCTTGCCGTTCGTCCGGTCGAAGAGAAAAACGAAACCCTGCTTGGTCGTCTGCGCGACGGCGTCGACTTTTTTCCCGCCGCGATCTACCGTCAGCAGAACGGGAGGAGCGGGGAAATCGCGGTCCCACAAATCGTGTTTCACGCCCTGAAAATGCCAGAGTCGCTCGCCGGTTGACGCGTTCAACGCGATCAGAGAATTGGCGAATAGATCGTCCCCAATCCGGTCCGCTCCGTAGAAGTCGAACGCGGCCGAGCCGGTCGGGACGTACACAATCCCGCGTTGCGTATCCACCGTCATGCCTGCCCAATTATTCGCGGCGCCGCTGGTCTTCCACGCGTCCTTCGGCCAGGTGTCGTAGCCAAACTCGCCGGGATGGGGAATGGTGTGGAACGACCAGCGCAGCTTGCCGCTGCGCACGTCGTAAGCTCGCACGTCACCCGGAGAGGCCGGCAAAGTCTCGGCTTCGCGTCCGCCTACAATCATCAGGTCTTTGTAAATTACCGCTGGAGTGGTCACATAGATCGACTGCGCCGCGGGATCGCGCCCCAGATCTTCGCGCAGATCGATGCGGCCGTCTTTGCCGAAACTCGGAATCGGCTGACCCGTCGCGGCATCGAGCGCATAGACGAAGTTCATCACCGCGACCACGATCCTGCGGTCTTTAGCTCTATCCTTATCGTTGCCCTGGCCATCGGACCAGTAGGCGAGCCCCCGATCGGGCTGGGTGCCTTTAATTCCGGAATCAAACTTCCACAACAGTTTTCCCGTGACTGCATTCAGGGCAAAGACTATCTCGGACGGGGTCAGTCCGTAGAGAACTCCGTCCACCACAATCGGGCTCGACTGCAGGCCGCCGGACTCTTCGCTGTCGTAGGTCCAGGCCACGGTCAGCCGCTGCACGTTGCCGCGATTAATTTGCGTCAGCGGGGAGAAGTGATTGTTCTCGGAGGTGCCGCCATACACCGGCCAATCGTGATTCAAGTGTTTATCGTCAGATATGGCCTGAGATGGAGCCGGCAGGGCGCCGCCAGTCGCGCCTGCCATGGTCACGATCACCGCAATTACCCACGCACGAATCTTCGCCAAGCTCATCGGCTCTCCCTAATCAATTGTGCCCTCTATGTTTCTCTGTGATCTCGGTGGCTCGAGATCTTCCCACTACCGATCACGAGTCCCCGAACGCCCGGGCCTGATTCTAGAACAAGAGCGCAATCGTGCCTCGTCGCCGCAAGGTTTTCACAGGCCGTGGCACCTCGGTAACCTCGCAACTACTTCCGCGCATCTCGCTTTCCGCTTATGCTGATAGATGAAGTCGGGGCCCTCGGACCCGATTTCAACCCACCTGCGTATGGATTCACTTCGACTTTATGGGCTGGTTGCAGCGGGCGGCGTCGCGTTGCTAGGAGCGTATGCGGTTCTGCGGCGCAATCCCAAGACGCCCGACGCGCTGGAACGCGAGCGCAGGGCATGGCTCGAGGGAACTGGCCGCATCACCGACGGCACCGTGATCGATGTGCAGGAACTCGCTGCCGCTACGAACTATCATGCCGCCATTATGCTGATCTACAAGTACGACGTGGCCGGCGTGTCCTACGAATGCTCGCAGGATGTGACTTACTTGCGGCACTGGATCAACCTGCATTCCTGCCGCCTTGGACTGCATACGTCGGTGAAGTACGATCCGCAGAATCCTGGGAATTCGCTGGTTGTGTCGGAAAACTGGATGGGGTTGCGCCAGTAAAGTTGAGCGCCGCTACTGCCAGCTGAGCCGCATCACGGTGTTGTGCTTGTCGACGGTTACCTGCAGAGACTTGTCAGCGCCGCCGATAAATTCGGCGGAAACCGTCTTCGAAAGATCGATGGTCTGGTCGGCCGAGAGCGCTCTCACGCGCAGCACATGTTTTCCCGCCGGAATCTTGAGAGTCTCCGACTCCGACCCCCGCAATCCGTTGAACACGACCAGGCGTTTCTGCGGGGCAGCGTGCAGAGGTTTAGTCAACACCAACTTGTCGTCGACCCAAACGAAGAGTGTGGCATCTTTGAACTGGTGCTGCACCGCGAGATCGAGAGTAGACGAAGGAATAACGATTTGCGTTGTGGCATGCGAGGCCGGGACGGGAGCGCGACCCTTCCGCGCCGTGGAGCTGGCTGACGCGGGATGAACAGTCCTCTGCCCTGTCCCCGCCGCGGTGGCATTCGTTGCCGCTGGCGCCAGTGCGCCAGCCAAACTTGGCCCTCCGGGGGTGCCGGGAGCCGCATCCGACGCGTTCATGCCAACTTTGGAAGAAGGCACGAGCAGGTTGGACTCGACCCCTGCGATCACCAGCATCACTACCGTAGCCGCGCCCAGGATCAGATCCCGGATGGGCGTCCTGCGAAGCGCGGTGCGCGCCCACTTCACGGCTTGGGCCATCCCGTCGGCTCGCTGCGACCCGGCGGCCGCCGGCGCGGCTCTCCCGATGCGCGTGCCGGTTGTTCTGGTCCCCGTGGGCGCGGGTGCCCGTAGGGACATCGTGGTTGAGTGTGGCGCGGAAAGCTGCTGCAACTGGCGCACATCCTCGGCGAATTCTGTCCCACGCTGGTAGCGGTCTTCTGGATTCTTCGCCATTGCGCGGGCGATCACTTCATCCAGCTCCCGCGGCAGGCTCAGATCCAAGGCGCTGGCCGCCACGGGCTCACGGTTCGCCACCTTGAAGCACACAGTAGTCGCGCTGTTCCCTTGAAACGGAGAATGTCCCGTGACCATGGCATAGAGAATGACGCCCAGCGAGAACAGGTCTGAGCGCCCGTCCACGCCTTCGCCGTTCAGCTGCTCCGGCGCCATGTAGGCGGGAGTTCCCAACACTCTTCCGGGCAGGGTGAAATGCGCCAGATTCAGTTTTGCAATGCCGAAGTCGACAATCTTGGCGTGTCCGTCCCTGGTGACAAGGATGTTTCCCGGCTTGATGTCGCGATGAATTACGCCCTGGATCTGAGCGAAGTCCAACGCCTCGGCAACTTCTTCCACAAGTTGCAACGCGGTCTCCAGCGAAAGCTTTTTCTCACGCGCCAGAATCCGGTTCAGGGGCTCCCCGTCGACGCACTCCATCACGATGTAAGGATCGTGGTTGTCGGGATCTTCGCCGACGTCGAAGATAGCAACGATTCCGGGATGGTGCAGACGCCCGGCCGCCTGCGCCTCGTGCATAAAGCGCATGCGAAATTCTTTCTCCTCGTCCGGCTCCTGTCCCGACAACCGAACGGTTTTCACCGCTACCAGACGATTGATCTGTGGGTCGCGCGCCTGGTAGACCACGCCCATGGCGCCGCGGCCGAGTTCAGCCACCACCTCGTAACGGCCGAACCGTTTGATCTCGGGATTGTCCATGGAATCGTCTTTAAGAACGCAGCTCGGACTGGTTAGCGAGTAAAGGGAGGGAGTCCTAGTCATTTTATCGCCGCGATGAACGTAGTCCCCCAATGAGTTGAGACGAGGGCATTACGTCGGTAATGCGAAGTGGGGATTACGCCGGCGGGGCCCAGCCTTCGACTGCGTTGGGCTTGCGCCACCGCAACTGAGGGTGCCCCGTCCTTGCGCTTTTTGCAAGGGCGGGTAGCGATGGCGCCCATACCACTCGTTTCGTTTGGTAAACATTCCCGCTCCCACCCTTCGCGAAGTGCCCTGGGCCAACCGCAACTGACCGCTCGGCGGGCTGGGAAACGTCAGGGATTGGAGCTAACGACTTTCATCAGATCACTGATTCTCAGGGATTCACTTAGAAAAGTTCATCGTAACGTGCTGGTAGTAAGGAGCAATTGGAGGATGTGGAAACTCGTCCTTTAACAGCGTCGGTCGAACACAGGC
>Ga0210402_10003805_pt1 | contig 13996 bp, 12 predicted proteins | sample IncBWC7MmetaG_FD_161055 | JGI IMG/M metagenome (GOLD analysis project Ga0210402, IMG submission 161055) | Forest soil microbial communities from Barre Woods Harvard Forest LTER site, Petersham, Massachusetts, United States - Inc-BW-C-7-M | ecosystem: Environmental > Terrestrial > Soil >...
TTGCACAGGCGCGCTCCTTGTGCGCTGTGCCGACCTGGATCCCCAGGGTGGGCACGCTTCGCCCACCCTCGACTAATCGCACCAGCTCATTCCGCCGGTGCCGGAATGGCCCCGGCCGGGATATTGTTCCCCAACGCGGCCCGACGGGCCTTGCGCCCGCCTACTATCTGCTTTGCGTGGGCGAGATCGACGGCGCCGGTCCACCGGGCTACCACCAGCGTGGCCACGATGTTGCTGATGAGATTCCCTGCCGCACGGATCTCCGACATGAAACGGTCGACGCCTAGCAGGAGCGTGAGCCCTCCGATCGGCAGGATGCCGACCGCCGGCATGGTCGCGGCGAGCGCTACGAATCCGCCTCCAGTGACTCCGACGACGCCCTTCGACGTGAACAACATCACGAAGAGCATGACAAACTGCTGCGACATCGAGAGATCGATGTTGGTGGCGTGGGCAATGAAGAGGACCGCCATCGCCATGTAGATCGCGGCCGCATCCATGTTGAACGAGAATCCTGCCGGCATGACGAGGCCGACGACTTCCTTCGAACAGCCCAGCTCTTCGAGCTTTTCCATGCAACGCGGCATCATCGCCTCGGACGATGTCGCGGCAAAAACGAACAGAATTTCTTCCTTGAAGTAGCCCAGGACTCGCAGCAGCCTGAAGCCGCAGAGCCTGAGCACGAAGCCGAACACCACCACGATGAACCCCAAGCATACCGCAAAGACCGCAAACACGAACTCGCCGAGGTCGAGCAGCGTCTTAATGCCGAACTTCCCGACAGTGAACGCAATGGCGGCGCCGGCGCCGATCGGGGCGAAGTACATGATTATCCGGACCATGGCGAACAGCCCCTTCGCGACCTGATCCAAAATAGCGACAAGCGGTCTCGCCCGATCGCCGATCTGGCACAGCCCGAGCCCGAACAGAACCGCGACGAACAATATCTGAAGGACTTCGCCCTTTACGAACGGGTCGACAAACGTGGTCGGAATGATGTTGAGCAGGAAATCGGTGATGGTCATCGATTTCGCTTGGTTAACGTAGCTCGCCACGGCAGTGGCGTCGAACGTCTTCGGATCGACATTCATACCTGCGCCAACCGGCCACAAATTTCCGGCCACCATTCCGACAAGGAGCGCGAGCGTCGACACGATTTCGAAATAGATGATCGCCTTGAGTCCGACGGAGGCGACTCTACGGATATCTCCCATCGCGGCGATTCCTACGACAACCGTCGTGAAAACGATCGGCGCAACCATCACCTTGATGGCTTTGATAAACGCGTCTCCGAACGGCTTGAGCGATATCGCAAGCTGCGGTTCGGCATAGCCGAGCGCTATACCGATCGCGACGCCGATGAGCACTTGAATGTAAAGTCTACCGAAAGAACGCATGTTTTTCCCCTCAACTCCACCACAACCTGTGATCTCGAATGACGCATCTTGATCCTAAGACGCCCCGCCTGCTTTCCGCGCCACCTACCGCAGCGCCGCCGGGACGGTTTCCGGTCATATAAAACCACGTTTCCATGGCCGGACCTGTCCCGGGGCCATCCACGTCCCTCTTGCTGAAGCCCCGCAACAAAGACGTGGATGCCCGCGGCGAGGCGCGGGCATGACGCTGAAATGGTGATTCGATATCATCGGCGCGGACCCCGGACGATCAGATCGGATCGTAAACGCTTCCACTTACCCTATTGGCCCGCACATTTTCCTGTCGTGCACCGGTCCGGATAAAACGTCCTACTGACTTCTTTGATTTTTTTGCCTCCACTCCAAGAATTCCTGAAAGAGAGGCGAATTATTCAGGGCAGCCGGATTGACGTCGGGGCGCCCCGCCAACGCTTCGATCGATCGTGCCGGCAGCTTGGCCGCCGCCGCTACGGGTTCCTTCGCCATTGTGGCAAGAATTTCATCGGCCACAGGGTAGCGGATCCAACCTGGAACGCGCGCTGTCAAGTTGATCTCCTTCCACTTCGGATGAAACGAAGGCTGCTTCAACTTGTCGAACCGCTCGAAATAGTAATGGACGAAACGCTCCACCCTCCGAAAGCGATCACTGTTTTTCGGCCAATTGTACACGGCCAGAACAACGGGAACGGCTAGCGTGTCGACGCTTTCACCGGGCCCGATAAGATTCGGATAATCGTCATGCGTCAGCGTGGCAGGCAGATAATAGTCCGCAAAGGTCGGCCCCCAATTCAAAGGAACGAAATGCAGTCCAGGCTCCGGTTTCAGCTTGGCCAGCAGATCATTCGGTTTGGCGCCAAGCTGGAAGATCGCAGCAATCTCGCCGGTCTTCATCTTCTCGATCGCCAAAGTGTGATTGATGTAGACAGGTTCGACCTGAATGCCGAGGCGCTCGAAGACCATCGGCCCCGTGACGCTCGGACCCGATCCCTTGACATGGAATCCTACCTTCTTGCCTGCCAGGTCCTGCATACTCTGGATTTCCGAGCGCGCCAGAACATAAAATTCAGTATTATGCATTTGCGAGATGTAATTGACCCTTTGTTCGACGTTTTTGGACTCACCTGATTTCTTGTAAAGATCAAATACGTCGGCATGGGTGATCGCGACATCGATTCCCTTCAGATAGAGGAGATCGGCGATATTTTCGACCGCCCCGTAGGTGACGATCGGCAGAATACGGAGATTTTCGCCGTCATCGAGCGCCTTTGCGAGTTCGGCCGCAAAGCGGATGAAGCTGCCCTCAAGCAAGCCGGCTCCAATGCCGAGGGTCCAGTTGTTGACGCGAGCCGCCTTCACGCTTTCGCCGTTGGCCGCGGCGGTCGGCGCATTGCGGCCGCCGGCCTCAGCTGCCGCTCGCGACGAGGCGTTGTTCTGAGCCGCGGAAGGCCTCATTCCTACGGCCAAGATCGCCGCCAACGAAACGAGCAATCCGAGCAACGCGTGTCGGAACCTCAGCATAATTCAACTCCTGTCAACGTTCCGGTCGATGCCGATCATGAGAGGGACGGCGGCGCGACTCCGTCAGTTCATTCCGGTAGCCGGGCCAACCTCTCGAGCCGCTCGGGGGCCCCGGCGGAGCCCAAATTCTTCGCTTTCTCGTACCAACTTTGAGCCAAGGCGACGTCCGCCGTGATTCCACCTGTGGCGTTCAATTTCCTGAGCACCAGCGGGTCGTAGGTTTCAGCGAGAGCGAAAGCCGCAACCGGATCGCCGGATTCCGCGGCGGGTTGGAGCATCATCCGGGCTGCACCGACGTTTCCGTTCGCCATGAACTGGGCGCCATTCTTCACCATCAGCGCGATTTCGCTCGCCGCAATCCGCCTGGGCTGGGACTTGGCGGGCGCAAGAGCGCTTTTGCCCGACCATTCTAATTGCAGGCCCTTGCGATCGGCCACCGCGTTGTCGGCAAGACGCAGTTCCAAGGTCAGATCCATGGTGCCGACAAAGCCGCGAGGCGGCGTGATCGTCGCGCCGGCAAGTTCCTCGACCGACAGTCGCCACGTATTCGGCCCCGCACCTGTCCCGGCCGATAACGCCGATCCGGGCGCAAGACCGCCGATCACCACGGCAGCGTTCGCACCTGCGTCCGCAGCCGAAATCGTAAGCCGTGCAGGTTCGTCCGCCTGCTGCGGCTGTACCGCACCGACCGTAAGCTGCCGGGATACGGCTCGCAATGACGTGGCATCAGGTGCTTTTTGTTCATTAAACTGCGGCGCCATCGCCTTCGCGGCGGCGGGAGATGCAAATGCGGGCTCTGCGGATTGCGGCCCGGTGGTTGCCGCACTCGACACGCCGCGCGCAGAGTCCACCGCCATCCCGGTCGAAAGACCACTCGCAGACGGCCGCCCGGCCGGCGACTTGGAATCGAGGCCCGCATTGTCGAGATATACGGCCGGTACTGACCTCTCCGGAGCCCTCCCCCGTTGATTAGGCTGGCTAGACGGGAGTGCGAGCTGGGGAGTCGACGTTGGCGGCGCGGATCCCGATTTGTATCCGGCAACGCCGACGGCCGCCACCACGGCGACACCGGCGAGTCGCCCTGCCCAACGGGACTTCGGGCCGGTCGAAAGAGGCGGCGGTGGCTCCGGAAGCCGATCGGGCGCCAGAGCGAGCCGGCTGCGCAGCTCCGAAATCGCAACATCGCCGGCGAATGCCTGACGTTGCTTCGACCGTCGCCAGGGCGGTTCTGCCAATTCAGGCGCCGCGTTCCGCAGGGCGGCATTGCCTTTTTCCGGCGCGCCAGCTGTTTTTTGATCCTGCTCGGGATCGCGAACCTTCTTTGGCGCATAATTCAATGGCCCATCTTGGGACGGCCCATCTTTCGATGGCCCATCGTCGGGCTCTCGAACCGGCGCACTCATAATCCCTCCCCGGTTACCTAGATGCTGGTTCGTGTTGCCGCCAATCTCCCTGCTGGGCATCAATTGGTAATAACGGGTGTCGAGAACCTACATGCGTGCCGGTGCGGGCCCTGACGGAACCGAGCCCCGAGCGGAATACGCACGAAGAATCCGCACCGAGTGGATTGCACCGAAATGGCGCCGGCGACCGCTGCCGCCGACGCAATATAGGTCTCTCGCGCAATCAAGCGCGGTCGCCGCCGCCCTTCAACCAAGACCATCCCCGTTCTGGGCTCCAAAACCGCACTCGAATGCAGTTTGGCTAACGTTGCCCATCATGCAGCCGCCTATCGGCAAGCTTGCCGTCCCCCTCGGTTGAACTGTTTCAAAACGCGTTGCGCGTTATTTGACCGGATTGTGACCTTTTTCGGAATTCGCAAGAGCCCTTGCCTTGATCGGCGCGGATCCGTCAGCAACTTAAAGGAGAAGAAAAACCGCCCTCACTCGCAAAAACGACTGCAAAAAAAGCCCCGCCGGATGCGGGGCCGAAGTAAGGGAGGAAACTCCGTCAAGGAGCGAGAGCAATATACCCCAGGTCGCTCTCCTAATGGTTGCAAATATACCACATCTAACCAAAATTTCGACATGCAAAGAGCTAAATAGGCCTAAATACCTAAAGCCATGAAGGCGATGATGGATACGCTCGTAATCCATGACCGAGCCGCAACCCTGGCAGAACCGTCATCCTTCCGACGCGCGGCGCCAATGCGAGTGCCGCGATCCGGCTTCAATCAAGACGAGTTAGAAATTCTGGTCTCGTCCGAATGCAGCGTCACGCATTCGAATGAAAGTCACGATATAGTTGATCGAAGCCGTTTTTCATCCAGGAGCTTGGCCTATGCGCATGCCGGCGGTCCTTCGCACGATCCTCTTTTCCGCGCTCGCAGCCACGGTCATGGCGGGTGCCTCGCTGCCCGCGAGTGCGGGTCGGGCGACCCTCAACATCGTGCTCGTGCTTGACGGCCTGCGGCCGGATGCCATCACGCCCGAGGAGACGCCGAACCTGTGGCGGCTGCGTCAAGAAGGGGTCAGTTTTCCCAATAGCCATTCGGTGTTTCCGACCGTGACCCGGGTCAACGCCACCGCCATCGGTACCGGCACTTTGCCGGGGCGCAACGGCGTTGTCGGAAATTCCCAATACGTCCGCGCGGTCGACCCCAATCATGCGTTCGTCAATGACGACCACAAAAATCTGCTGCGCCTCGACCAGGTGACCGGCGGCGGCATGGTGCTGGTCAAGACGCTGGGCGAAATCCTGCAGGAGCGCGGCAAGGTGCTGGCCGCCGTCAGCTCCGGTTCCACCGGCTCGGGTCTCCTGACCAATGCACGCGCCCCGCAGGGCGCCGGCGTGCTCATCAACGGATACTGGGAGCCGGGCGTGCGCGTCGGCTTTCCGGATACCGTCAATGACGCCGTGCGACAGCGCTTCGGTACCGCTCCATTGAAGCCGGAAACGAGCGAGTCCCAGGACGCTGCGGTCACCTGGACCCAGACCGTGCTGCGCAACTACGTGCTGCCGGAGTCAAAGCCCGACGTCATCATCAACTGGCTCACCGAGCCCGACCACATGTTGCACGTAAACGGTGCCGGCTCGCCGCAAGCGCGCGCCAGCATCCGCAACGACGACACCGAGATCGGGTTGCTGCTCAAGCGGCTGGAGGCGCTCGGCCGGCTCGGCGCGACCAACATCATCGTGGTGTCGGACCACGGCTTCGGCCACAGCGCATTCGGCGTCAACGTCACCGCCGAGTTAATCAAGGCAGGCCTCAAGGCAGGACCGGATTCAGACGACGTCGTCTTGGCGAGCAGCGGCCAAACCCAGCTCATCCACGTCAAGAACCGCGACCGCGCGCACATTCACAGGATCGCGGATTTTCTCAAGGCCCAGGAATGGACAGGCGTGTTGTTCACCGCCGGTGCGTCCCCTCCCTACCCTCCCCCGCAGGCGGGGGAGGGCTTAAATAGAACCCCTCCCCCGCCTGCGGGGGAGGGTGGGGAGGGGACCGACGGCGCCACGCCGATCGAAGGCGCTGAGCCCGGTACATTCTCGACGCAGCTCATCCACCTCGCCCACCCCGAGCGCGGCCCCGACATCGTCCTCACGTTTCCGTGGAGCTCGGCGAAAAACGCCTTCGGCGTGCCCGGCACCGATTACACCGACACCCGCGGCGCCACCGGCCCGCTCAAAGGCAATGCGGGCAATCACGGCAGCATGAGCCCCTGGACCGTGCACAACACCTTCCTGGCCTGGGGCGTCGATTTCAAGCGCGGCGCCACCGTGCACACGCCGGTGAGCAATGTGGATGTCACGCCTACACTCATAGCCCTGATGGGACTCGACCGCGATGCCGGCCTGCCGCGCTTCGACGGCCGCGCCATCACGGAGGCGTTCGCCGACGGTCCGGACGAGGAGCAGGTGGCGACGAAGACCACGACCTATTTCACCGCAACGCAGGACGGTTCGTTCCGGGCCGCGATCCAGGTGAGCGAGGTCGGCGGCGAGCGCTATCTGGATAAGAGCTGGCGGATGAGGTGACGCGGGCGAGGCCATAGGGATCAGCCCATGCGCCTTGCACCGACCACCGGGCGGATTGCGCTGGCCTATTTTGGTGGCTGTGGTACAGGGACAAGTGGTGCTGTTGCCGGAGATTCCGTTCCTCCGATCTACCTGATACTTCACTCAGCCAAACCGCGGCCTAAACCCCTTCTCCGTCGCCTCAATATACCCCGCGAAGGGCGCGCCGACGTGGCCCGGCAGCACCAGCGCGCCCGTCGACGCGGCAAGGTCAAGCACCGTACGGCGGCTTTGCCGTGCCTGCTCTGCATCTGAATTCTTGGGGAAATTCCAGTGCGGGTAGTAGACCTGCAGCAGGTGATGGAACACGTCCCCGATGAAGAGCGCACGGCCGCCGGCGCTTTCGAGCCGGAATACCACGTGACCGGCCGAATGCCCCGGCGCCGGGATGATATCGAGGTATTCGTCAAGCCGGTGCGGCCCGGTAACGAGGTCGGCGCGCCCGCCTTCGACGATCGGCAGCACGCATTCCCGGAAGGTGCCGAATTCCACCGGCTCGGCCTTGTCGGGATCGGCATCGCGCGCGCGGTAGTACTCGAAATCCGGCTTTGAGATGACGTAGCGGGCATTCGGGAACGTCGGCACCCATGTGCCGTCGCGCAACTGCGTATTCCAGCCGACATGATCGTGATGCAGGTGGGTGCACATCACATAGTCGATGTCCTGGGGCCGCGCGCCCGCGGCGGCAAGACGATCGAGATAGGGCGTGTCGAGCATGTTCCAAAACGGCCGCGTCGGCCGCGGCTTGTTGTTGCCGCAACAGCAGTCGATGAGAATCTTCCGCGATCCGATCTGCAACAGCCAACTGTGCACGCTGAGCTTGATGAGGTCCTTGTCGGCATCGTAGTGATTTGGCGCCATCCAGTGGGCATGCGCGGCCGCGATCGTGGCATCGTATTCCGGAAAGATGTCGCCCGGACGGTAGACCGGCAGGTAGGTTTCCTCGATTCGCGTGATGCTGACATTACCGACCGAAAAAACCGACATCTGTTTTCCTCGCATTCCGTACCGGAGCGTTGTCGGCTAAATACTCCGCAATTGGATCGGGACCGTCAAGGAAGAGGGTCGGAGGCAAGAGGGTCGGAGGCAAGAGGGTCGGAGGAGAGCGCAATGGACCTCGGTATGCGGAATCGCCGCGCGATCGTGACCGGCGGCAGCAGCGGCATCGGGTACGAAACCGCGCGCCAGTTTCTCGAAGAAGGGGTGCGGGTCATGATCTGCGGCCGCAGCAACGCAAAACTCCAGAGGGCGCGCGACGCCCTCGCCAACACATCCGGCCGTGAGATCCATGCGGTTCAGACCGACATGTCGAACGAGGCCGATATCGCGCGCCTGGTCGATACCGCCAAGGTCACGCTCGGCGGCGTCGATATTCTCGTGAACAACGCCGGCACGATGTATTCGGGCCGCTTCGCGGCGCTCACGGATCACTCCTTGAAAGTCCAACTCGAGACCAAGCTGTTCGGCTTCATGCGGGCGATCCGACTCGTCTATCCGCTTATGAAGGCGCAGAAATGGGGCCGCATCGTCAACATGATCGGCGGCGCCGGCAAGGAGCCGGACCCTTATATGTTCGGCAGCGGGATGACCAACAGCGCGCTATTGAACCTGACCAAATCGCTGTCGGCGGAATTCGGCGAGGATAACGTGTTGGTGAACGCCGTATGCCCGGGCTGGGTCGACACCAACCTGTGGCGCATGAACGCGCAGGGCCTGCAGCAGGAGTTGGGCGTGCAGTCGGACGACGACGCACGACGGCTCGCGGCGCGAAAAAATTCGCTCGGCCGCTTCGGTACGCCGGCGGAACTCGCCAATGCGGTCGTGTTCTTGTGCTCGGAACGGGCGAGCTATATCACCGGCGTGTCGCTCAATCTGGACGGCGGGCGGCTCAAGAGTTTGTGGTAGGCCGAGGTTCACTCCTTCTGCAGCGCAGCCCGGTACAGCGCCTGCGCATCTTCCCGGAAGGCGCGACGGGAGACGTCGCGGGAATAGAACATATGGCCGCCGCCATAGACCGTGAGCTTGAGGCGGTCGGCGGAGCCGAATACCGGCAATTGATCGAGGATAAGCTGGGTGCCGAAATAGGGTGTGACCAGATCGCTCGCGCCGTGCGCCACCAGGGCCTGGAGATCGCGATCGGCGGCGAGCGCGTTGCGCAGATCGTCGACGACTTCCGGACCCGCGCGGCCACGGCCCCAATTCCATTGGCCGTTGACCTCGCCGTTGAGGAGACGATAGGGCTGCTCGACCCGCCACTTCAGCGGGCCCTGATACAGCGCCGTCATGGCGCTGGTCAGCGGCGGCCCGATGGCATCGAGCACCGGGTCGGAAAAGCGACTCTGTGCCGAGTTCGGAGACGGGTCGAACGCCGTGATGGTCGGGTCATAGGCGCTCGCCACCGTACCCCGGGCGCGATTGAGCTCGCGCTGGAACGTGCCGCTGTCGATGCGTGCGCCGAGCTTCTTCACCTGCGCAGGATCGAGGCCCGTGAGCGCGGCAATGCGCGGCGTCATGCGTTCGATTGCCTCGGCATCACGTTCGCCGCGCATAAGATCGCGCAGATAATCCCCGGACGCATAGTTCTCGACTTCGCGAAGCGCGTTGCGGTCGAACGGCGCAGCCGTTTCCAGCACGGTCGCCGCCATCGACGGCAGCCGGGTTACCCAGGCCATCGGATTGTGACGGCGCTGGCTGAAATTGCTGAAGTCCAGCACCGGCGAGATCATGATCAACCCGCGGACACCGACACCCTGGCTGCCGGAAAGAGCGCGCGCCAGCTTGGGGACGCGAAATCCGCCATAGCTTTCGCCGACCAGGAATTTCACGGCGCCCTGCCGACCATTTTTCTCCACCCACTTGCGAATGACGACCGCGAGCGCGTCGGCATCGCCATCCACCGAAAGCAACTGGCGACGCATGTTGTCGCTGTTCGCTACGATATGGCTATACCCGGTCGACACCGGATCGATGAACACAAGATCGGTGAAGTCGAGCCAGGTCTCGGCGTTGGGAATCAGAATCGGCGTCGACGACGCCGAAATGTTGTCGAGCGGCAACCGCCACGGACCAACCGCGCCGATGTCGAGGTAAGCGGAGGCAGCGCCGGGGCCGCCATTGAACAGGAACGTCACCGGACGATTGGCATCGTCAAGCACATAGGAAACGAATGCGACTTCCGCCTGAAGACTACCGCTTTCTGCGTCGTTGAGCGGGATGGCGCCGGCCGTCGCCTTGAAATGGAGCGAGCGGCCCGGCAGCCCGACCGCGCGCTCGGTGGTCGAATCGGGCGGAAGCCGCAGGGAGTTTTCGTTCTGCGCCCGCGTCGAACGAGCGCCCGTCTCGCCGGGCGGGGCTGCGCCGCCACGCGGCGCATCCGCATTCTGTTGCGCAACCGCGCGGTTTTGCTGCGCCAGCACCGGCGTCGCAAGCTGGGCTCCCGACAAAGTCGCAGCGAGTGCCAGCGCGGTCAGGTATCCTAGCTTGGTATGAGCGTGCTGCTTCCACATGAAATTCGTCCTTGCGTGTCCTCGATTGTCGGCACTTTAGTGCTGCCTCCGTTGTCACGCTTTCGCGGAGTCTCGACATCCCGCAACAATTCGCGGCCGCGTTGCGGCGCACGTTATGCAGGCGGCCTCGGCTTCTTGTTTGGCGGCTTTTTAGCGACAGCCGACGGTGTTTCGTTGCCGCGGTCGATCCCGGTCAGCCGCCCGCCGACAAACTCATATATTCCGGCGCGCTCGCCGGCCTTGTAGGTCATGACGACGTGACGTTGACCGCCGGATTGCGGCGTCACATCAACCTCTTGCGGCTGACCGAGTGCGCGGACCACTTCACATTCGGTCATGTTGAGGCTGACGCCGCGCGGAGATGCCGATGCCGCATCCGAAGGCGCCGGGGCCGCGCCGGCGCACAGCCCTTGCGCATCGACCAGATCGGCCGGTCCGACCGAAGTGCCCGGGGATATCGGGAAAGCATAAGAGTTCGAGGTGGTCGGGAGAAAAACCGAGCGATCCGGCAAGCGAAAACTTGCCGGGTCCGGCATCATGTTCTGGACCGAACCACAGGCCGTAACGCTGGACGCGAGCAAGATGCTCGCCAACATGCGTCGACTGGCAATCCATCGCATAACGAAACCCATCCGAAGCCTCCGGCATTGCGATTCAGTTACCCACCCCAGTATAGCGTTTCCGCGATTCGGATGAATGCGAATCATATTGACCGGCGTAGGGCGAGTTCGCTTTGACCCGCCATTACGACGAATGGCGGGTCAAAGTGAACCCGCCCCACGTAGAATCGGTGCGTCCCGATGCGTCATCGTCCCGATACTGCGTCATCATAGTGACGCAGTTCCCCCTCCCTACCCCCCACCGCTCGCGGAGGAGGGTAGGGAGGGGGGTCAGGCCCGGCGCTGCCAGCGCCCGCTGTCGTCAGCTTGCCAATAGGTCACCGCAATTCCGCGCGCTTTGGCAATCTGCCAGTGATCCCGGGCCTCGGCAACCGCTTCGTCGTCGCCGCCGTCGAACAACACTACCACGCGATCGTATTGCTCGAAGTCCTTCGGCATCGGCACGCGGTCGATCAGAAAGCGCACCGTCGCGGCGTTTGGATTGTTATCCCTTACGGTCAAAAGCACCGGCTGATCCGCGGCGGTCGGCTCACGGAACGTGCCGTGGGGCAGGAAGCTGTCATCCCGAAACGTCCAAAGGTGGGCATCGAGCGCATCGACGCGCTCCTCCGAGGAGGTGTGCACGACGACCCGCCACCCACGCTCGACGGATTTTTCCAGCAATACAGGCAATACCCGTTCGAGCGGTTGCGCCTGGAGATGATATAATAGGAATTCAGTCAAGATCAGACATCGCCCCCCACGATGCGTGGTGGGGGGCACTGCCGCATCCACCCGCGCTATCCCCTGACCTACCGCTCAGTGCGCGGCAGTTTGGACGAAAATATCAGCACCGAAAACTTGACCGGCGCGGCCACGTGTATGTCCCACGCAACCAAGCGTATCCGCCTACCGGACGTCGAGCACTGTTTTAGCCATGGATTCTAAGCGCGTCATACCCTTTCAATATCGCTTTCCTTGGCGACGCGCTCATAGGGCTCGCTCACGCTCTTGATCCGATATTGCGGCTCGCCGCCGTCAACGGGCAACTGACGTACGACTTTGTAGTCACCACCGGGCGCGGATTTGGTGGTCATCCTGCGGCTGAGATGCACAGTCTGACCGCTACGAAATTTGTGTGTCACGTCTGCTCCGATCGATCGGGCCTCACGACGACGTTTGCAAGGCGGGAAGGTGCGCCGACCATCGCGTCGGCAAACTAGCTCATATCCACGGAATTTGACAGAAAAAGTCTCGCCTCTCCGATGCGCGGCGACTGGGCCTGTACCGAATGCTGTCGCTGGTCGTGTCGAACACGGCACCGAAGTCGGAAACACACCGACTTCGGTGGAGAGGCACCAACGGCAGCCTCGAAAACGGGGCGGCGACGCCCCCGTCAGGGTCACATCATCTGGATGTTTGCGACAGCGGTCTTGCCGGTGCGGCGGTCTTGCTGCGTATCGAAGGTAACCTTCTGACCCTCGCTGAGACTGCGAAGGCCGGCACGCTCGAGCGCTGTGGCATGGACGAAAACATCCTTGCTACCATCGTCCGGCTGGATGAAGCCGAAGCCTTTTTGATCGTTGTAGAACTTTACGGTGCCGTTCGTCATAGACGTATCCTTTCACTGGCGTAGGCGAACTTGAGCTGAGGCCGCGCAAAGCGCGACCGCAACCTGACTGGTCGATGTTTGGAGAGCGTCCGAGCGTGCGCCTAGCGAATAGCGGAGGCGATACGGCCTGATGGTCCGGCCAAATGTCGATTGGGGCTAGATAAGATGGGCGTGTGGTTTTTACAAGGCACAACAAAACAGCTGTTGCGGGATCGCGCGCGACCGGGCATCAACCCTCATAATGCTCGGCCACCAGGCGTTCGAGCAGGCGCACACCCCAGCCAGAACTCCAGCTCTTGTTGATTTCGCTCTGAGGCGAGCCGAGAGCAGTGCCGGCGATGTCCAGATGGGCCCACGGCGTATTGTCGACGAATCGCGCCAAAAGTTGCGCCGCCGTGATGGCGCCGCCATGACGACCGCCAGTGTTTTTCATGTCCGCGAATTTCGAATCGATCAACTTGTCATATTCGGGCGCGAGCGGCATTCGCCACACGCGCTCGCCGGTCGCCTCGCCGGAGGCAATGAGGCGCGCCGATAATTCATCGTTGTTGGTGAACAGACCCGCGTGCTCCTGGCCGAGCGCCACCATAATGGCCCCCGTCAAAGTCGCCAGATCGATCATGAATTTGGGCTTGTACTTGGTGTTGACGTAATGCAACACGTCGGCGAGCACGAGGCGGCCCTCGGCATCAGTGTTGATGATCTCGATGGTCTGGCCCGACATGGTCTTGAGGATGTCGCCCGGCCGGTATGAACTGCCGTCCGGCATGTTCTCGACTAGCCCGATAGCCCCGACGACGTTGACCTTGGCGTCGCGCGCCGCGAGTGCGTGCATAAGTCCGACCACGCACGCGGCGCCCGCCATATCGCCTTTCATGTCCTCCATGCCGGCCGCCTGCTTGATCGAGACGCCGCCGGTATCGAAGCAGACGCCCTTACCGATGAACGCCACCGGCGACTCGTCGCGTTTGCCGCCATTCCACCCCATGACGACAGTACGACTTTCGTGTATCGACCCCTGGCCGACCCCAAGCAATGCGCCCATACCCAACCGCTTCATTGCCCGCACGTCGAGCACGTCGACCACGACGCCGAGCTTGCGGAGTTGTGCAGCACGGCGCGCAAATTCTTCCGGGTAGAGCACATTGGCCGGCTCGTTAATGAGATCGCGGGCCAACATCACGCCATCCGCGACGCTCTCCCGGGAGCGCCAGGAACGCGTAGCGGCAGCCGGACTGGCAACTGCGATCGTGAGATTGACGGTGCCCCGTTTCTCGTCGCCGTCCTTTTTCTTGGTCTTGTAGCGGTCGAACTTGTAGGCGCGCAGCC
>Ga0210402_10003806_pt1 | contig 13994 bp, 10 predicted proteins | sample IncBWC7MmetaG_FD_161055 | JGI IMG/M metagenome (GOLD analysis project Ga0210402, IMG submission 161055) | Forest soil microbial communities from Barre Woods Harvard Forest LTER site, Petersham, Massachusetts, United States - Inc-BW-C-7-M | ecosystem: Environmental > Terrestrial > Soil >...
CCCTGCCTTGTTTGTACTGTGTTCCGCCCTGCTTCTTTACTACACATTTACCGATAATCTGCGGAATTCCGGGCTTGGATGCCTGGTAATCCTGGCTGGCGTGCCGGTTTTTTATGCGTTTGCCCGGCGACGGGCCAGCGAGAACCGGTAAACATTTCTTTGCCGGATTGGGCGGTTTTTTGGTCGACGCCTCTTTCGCCCCTCCGGGGCTTTCTGTTTACCGCTTCTGCCCCACGGCTTGCGCCGTGGGCTGCATTCTTACGCCGCTTTCGCGGCTGGTTGACTCGTGGATTTTAGTCCGGCTCGATCGCCAGATTCTGATTCTTGCACATATTCTGGTGCAAATTGTGGGTCAAAAGAACTCTCGTTTCGGCCCAAAATCTAGAAAACAAAGGACCGGAATTTTTCTTGCCTCCTAGATCTATGGTTCTTAAAGTAGTTAGAGGCAAAATCCTGGAAACATTGGAGCTATGTCGGCGCTGTCGCGTTTGCGCTCCTTTTTGGAACTGCTCGTCTAGCCAGGTTGTCAAGGATCGTATATTATCTTATAGATAACCAACGTACTAATATATTATCGCAGGTGGAGGGTGACATCAAGAGAAAAACGGTGGGCTGCTGATCTGGTTCCATTTGGGGAATCCGAGACTGAGGCGAAGGGGATGTTGAGATGGGTTGTGCGCTTGGGTTCGTGCCGTGACGGCTGAAAAACCCCGCCCAAGCGGAGCTTGGACGGGGCACCCTCGAGAGTAAAACGAACCCCATTGTCAGGGCCACCCGCCGTGGGAACCTTGGGGGTACACACAGGGATCTTCCGGGGATTCCGGAATTGCGTAGAATAGCGGGCATCGCAACTTTGTGGGTTTTCATGGGTTCAAACTGCGAGCAATTCACTCTTTCAGGAGGGTACAGATGCTAAAGAACGCGCTACTAGGAAGTATGCTGAGTGTTGGTTTGCTGTTCGGGGGTCTGGTGTACGCACAAGGTGGTGGGCAAGGTGGCGGAATGAAGCCGCCGGCGCAAGACATCAGTGGGAAAAGACATCCAAACCTGGCTGCGGCGCAACATCTTTGCGACCAGGCCTTTGAAAGGCTCCAAGCTGCCCAGCAAGCCAATGAGTTTGACATGGATGGACACGCGCAGCATGCCAAGGAGTTGCTCGACCAGGCCAGCCACGAACTCAAGCAGGCCGCCATGGCTGCCAATAAAAATCACAAGTAGCCTCTGATTTTGAAAATATGGGAAGCTCAGCTGCGTTCGCGTGGCTGAGCTTTTCTTTGTGGTTCGAATGCCGGCGGCTGAAGCCGGGATAATTGCGATTGGCTGCGGTATGCCTGAAGGCATACCATGATACGAATCGCTTTTTTCGCGATCTGAGCCGGCCGCGTAGAAGCGCATCTTTACCGACGACGGAATAACACCCCTAACTCATTCGAGAGCCGGTTTATCGCAGCGCTGAAGCGCTGCGCCACCCAAACTTCTTCGGATCGCGGAGGCCGAGCAGAGAGTTTTCGTTGTACGCGCGAGATCCTTCGCGGACTACGTCCGCTCAGGATGACGGCGGGATTTGGGTTTTCGTACGGCGTGAGGGGCTGTTCTGTTCTCGTCTCCACCGTTCGCACGGCTGGCGCCGTGGGCTGCAGTCTTACGCCGCTTCGCGGCTAATAAGGCGGGACTTTGGCCCACCGTTGAAATTCTGGTTCTCACGCACACGCTGAAGCGCTGCGCCATTCGAAAGGTGCGGTTTTTCAGGGCCGGCGAATCCCACAAGCGCTTGCCGTTTTGGGGCTGATTCTGTTTTGGGCGTCCTTTCGTTACCTAAGTACAGGTGCCGGAGACACGTTTACCCCTCGCCCGCTCTCCCGTAAGTTAGAACCTCTACCCGCGCACTCTCCCCAGGGCTCGGGTTCCCTATTTTGGAGTGTGTGGATGGCTACGCCTGACAAGCTAAATTTCGGTCTTCTGCCCGACCGGCGCATGGATTGGCGCACGTTAGCGACCAGCTACGGCATCGAGGCGTTTTTACTCTTGCTGCTGCTGAGCGCTGGCTTCTTCTTTCCAGACACGCTGCGGCTCAATAAGAGAATGACCGTCACGGAGCTGGTTCCGAGGCCCGACTTGAAGCCGCAACCGGTTATGCCAAAGCCCAAGCTTCGGCGTCCGGTAGTCGCGCCCAAGGTGGCGCCTCCCGTGAGCTTCCCCACGGCGAAGCTGTTTGTGCCGAAAGATATCCGCACGCCGAAAAAGAAAGAGGAAGAAGAAAAGGCTCCGAAGCTGGAAAGCAAGTTCAAGGCGCCGGAACTGGCGGCGCCGTCGAGCGCGATGCCGGCAAAGATTGTGTACACGGGCGCGTTTGGCAGCTCGGCTCCGGCTACGGTCAACGCTCCCATACAGCAGGTGCAGACCGGTGGATTCGGCGATCCGAACGGCTTGAAGGGACAAGGCAAGGACAACGCCCATCTCGCTTCGGCCAAGCTGGGGTCGTTTGATCTGCCCGAAGGCCAGGGCACGGGCAACGGAGCGGGCGGAGCAAAAGGGATCAAGGGAACAATTGCGAGCGCGGGTTTCGGAAACGGGATTGCGCAGAGCGACAACAAAAATCACGGCGCCTCGGTGCAGACGGCGGGATTCGGGGCGCAGGAACTTTCGCATGGCGGACCCAAGGTCGCGCAGGCGGATAGTGGTCCGGCTACGACGCAGGTGGAGATAATTTCTAAACCCAGCCCGGTTTATACGCAAGAAGCGCGGCAGCTCAAGCTCGAGGGAGAGGTGCTGCTGGAAGTGATGTTTGGCGCGAATGGGCAATTGCACGTGAATCGTGTGGTACGAGGCCTGGGTCATGGGCTGGATGAAGCGGCGGTGACGGCGGCGAGTCAGATGCGGTTCAAGCCGGCGCAACGTTTTGGCACACCCGTGGATTCCACGGCGATTGTGCATGTGGTTTTCCAGTTAGCGTATTGAGTTTTGCAGAAACCGATTTGTTGAGACTGATTTGCTGAGATAGAGAGGAACAGAGTTATGCGTACTTGGAAATGGATTCTCACCGCTTTCCTGCTGATCACGCTGAGCGCGATGGCGCAACAGGGCGCGGATCAATCGTCGACATCGAATGCAGTGCAAGCGAATGCTGCCGGGTCGCAAACCGCGACCACGCCAGCGGCGACGGCTCAACCGGCTGCATCGCAGGCCGCCAACCCGACTGCGGCGTCAACTGCAACGGCTGCGCCCACGACCATGGATCAGGTGGTGGATCGCTCCATCGTGCGTGAACATGCGTTGATGGACATGTTGAAGACGCGGACGCCGCTGGTCGAGACTTACCTGCAGAATCTTAAATCTGATCAGAAGCTCGGGCCCGTGCCTAGCGAAGACCATTACTTCCTTGGCCGTCTCGACCTGGGAGAGGCCGTTGACCGGCGCGACTATCTTTCCAAGGACGAAAGCTTCGAAAAGAATCTGCTGGGTGGCGTGAGCAAGATGTTCAAGTTTGAGTACAAGCCCATGGGCTTCTCGTGGATGATTTTCGCCGATCGCGAAGACTTCGATCGCGGTCATTACAGTTTCAAGTACGTGCGCCGCGAGTTCCTGGGCGACGTGCGTTGCCTGGTCTTTGACGTTACGCCCAAGAAGGATGCTGGCAAAGGCCGCTTCCTGGGCCGCATCTGGGTGGAAGACCAGGATTACAGCATCGTCCGGCTGAACGGGACGTACGCGCCCCGGCCGAAAAACGCGATGTACTTCCACATGGATAGCTGGCGGCTGAACCTGATCCCGGGATACTGGGTTCCGGCGTACATCTACAGCGAAGAAGGCGACTTCAGTTATGGCGCCAAGGACAAGATGGCTTTCAAGGCGCAGAGCCGCATCTGGGGCTACGACCTGAAGAAAGGCGGGAAGGAAGACGAGCTCACTTCCCTGCGTGTTGACTCGGTGAAGGACGAAACGCCTTCGACGACAGATGCCTCGCCGCTTGAGGCGCAGCGGCAGTGGCAGCAACAGGCTGAGGACAACGTTGTCGAGCGTTTGCAGGAATCTGGATTGGTGGCTCCGGACGGCGAAGTCGACAAGGTTCTGCAGACCGTGGTCAACAACCTGATCGTCACGAACAATATCGACTTGCCGCGTCCAGTGCGGACTCGGGTCATGATTACTTCTCCTCTGGAGACGTTTAGCGTGGGCAATACCATCGTGGTCAGCCGTGGTTTGATTGACGTGCTTCCCGACGAAGCATCGCTCGCGATGGTGCTCTCACATGAACTGGCGCACATTGTTCTGGGACATAACCTGGGCAGCAAGTTTGCCTTCAACGATCGCATGCTGTTCTCGGATGAATCGACTTACAACAACTTCGGATTCCGGCACAATCCGGATGAAGAAACCGCAGCCGACGCGAAAGCCATGGAACTCTTGAAAAACTCGCCCTACGCTCAAAAGCTGGACGTGCCTTCGTTGTTCCTGAAAGAACTTTCCGAACGCGCCCCATCGCTTAACGCATTGTTGACGGCGCATCTGGGAAACAGCTTCACCAACGACAAGGGGCAACTGGTGCGGCTTTCGGCGCTGGCCACGACGGGTCCGGCACTCGATGCGAACAAACTGGATCAGATTGCCGCGCTTCCCATGGGTGGACGCGTGAAACTAAACGCCTGGACGGACCGAGTGGAACTCACCAAGTCAGCGCCGGTCGCGATTACATCTGCGCGTGACAAAATGCCGTTTGAAGTAACGCCGTTCTTCCCGCGATTGAGCCGCCTCGCCAGCGATGCAAATACGGGGAACCCGACATCGGCATCCAACACCGCGCCGAGCAATTAGAAGCCTTTTCGAGCCAGACGGGCGAGGATGCCCGTCCTCCATTGGTCTTCGAACAAGTTGAGGGAAGCGCAGGCCGGGACCGGAAGCAATTCCGGAGTTCCGGCCTTCGTCTTTTGTTGGCCAAGAGGCCTAGGTTTTCCGGGCCGGCAAATCACAATCTTGAAACGCGGAGAGCGCCGTGAACCACCGCAGAGGGCGCAGAGGACAAACCGTGTTTTATGAATGACAGGTATGCTCTTTGAAAAGACAATGTGGCGGGTTCGATCCGGTCAGGAAAGATGTTACTCGTCGAAGTCGGCGCAGAACTCGGGCGTGAGGCCCTGCGGCGGGAACATCGGTGAACCGTCGTCTTCGAAACGACCTAGCAGTTCATCGAGCAACTCTTGAGTAGAAGAGGAAGCTTCTACAACGGGGCCCGGTTCGAAACCGATGAGTTCTTGGATGTGATCGAGGGTCAAGACTTTTTCGAGTTCTGCTACTGCGCTTGCCATTCTTCGATTATGTTGGAAGGCGCTTACTTTCGATAGATTACTAACGGTCTAGGCCGTGGCTGGAATGTAGTCGAAGAACCGGCTGTTTGCTGGCGCGGGAATCGAGGAATAAGGGATTAGAGCTAGTCTTGGCCTTTCTGTTTGCCCGGCAGGCCTGCTGGATTCTCGTGGGTGCGTTCGCGGAAGCCGCCTTTCAATCCTGTGGCCAGGGAAACGCTTGATTCCCCAAACTTGTCGCGCAGTCGATCTGCGGCCGAGAGAGCGCGCTGCCAGCGCTCCCGGCGGACACCTTCCAGCAAGTCTTCCTGTTTCGATTCGCCCTGGAATGACGAGGCGTGCACTCCAAGCAAGCGCACTTGGGTTCCCTTGCGCCAGTTCTTCCGGAACAGAGCACGCGCCTGCTCGAAAATCTCGGTGTCGAGTTGCGTGGGGGCGGGCAAGCTGTGCGCCCTCGTAACGGTGGTGAAGTCTTTATAGCGTAGCTTGAGTTGAATGGTGCGTGCGTGCACTCCGTTTTCCCGCAGGCGGCGGCCCACCATTTCCGAAAGGCGCATGAGGGTGGACTCGATCTGTTCGGGATCAGCCGTGTCTTCGTTGTAGGTATGTTCGTGGCTGATGGACTTGGGATCGGTGTCGGCGCCGACCTCGGTGTCGAACCATCCCCCGGCATCTTCCCCGCGCGCTTTGCCGGCCAGTGCAAGACCCCACTTGCCGAAGTGTTCTTCGAGAAACGCATCGTCGAAGCGGGCGAGATCGCCGACCTGCCGAATGCCCAAAGCCTGTAGATTCTGTTCCGTCACTTTGCCCACCCCTGGAATATCGCGCACGTCGAGCGGGGCGAGAAACTTCGCCTCCTGTCCGGGAATGACCCAGAGGATCCCATGTGGCTTGGCCTTGGCGGAGGAAACTTTCGCGATCAGACGCGAGAGACCAATTCCGATCGAACAATTTAATTGCGTGTCAGACTTGATTCTCTGATGAAGCAAATGAGCCGCGCATAAAGGTGGGCCATGGAGGCGAGCTGTGCCGGTCATGTCGAGATAGGCTTCGTCAATCGATGCCATCTCGACCAGCGGCGAAAACGACGTGAGCACGCGATAGACTTTCTCGGAGCATTCGCGATAGCGCTCCGGGTGGCCATTCACGAAGATGGCGTGCGGGCACAGCTTGGCCGCGGTGCGCAGCGGCATGGCCGAATGCACGCCGAATTTGCGGGCTTCGTAGGAAGCAGCCGAGACTACACCGCGCTCGTCGCGCTGGCCTCCGACGACCACGGCTTTGCCTTTCAGTGCGGGATCGAACAGTTCTTCCACCGAGACGAAGAACGCGTCCATATCGACGTGAAAGATAGTTTTGCCGGGCGCGGACATAAGAGGACGACAGGAGATTCCTCGAAGGATTGTATCAGCGACGAGGTGGCAGATTCCTTTAAGTGGAGCTCCATCGATCGCGCCACGATAACTCTGACTAAGTATGAATTTCAACCGGGGAGCATACGGACGTAGAGACGTTAGATTCCCGCGACCTTTCACTCACAACGACAAAGGAACTAACGCTGGCGACTCCAGATCCGGCTGCCGCCTTTCGGGCACTTCCAGATGCGGCATCGGGCTGCCTGCGAAGAGGTACCGGCAAGGCTTAGCCATCCACCGCGCCCAGCGCCCGGACCAGGTGACGCGCGCACTGTCCGTGGCGATGCCGCTATCAGCATACATCATCCGATAGATTCTGGAGATCAGCACGAACGCCAACCGGCCGCGGTTGGACTTGATAAACTTCGAACGCTTCCAGATGGGACGCCAACTGTAGAAGCTGTCCCATACGCCCTGAGTTCGGGAGCGGATTTCTTCGGCCGACATCACGGGATGATCCCAATACAACTTGGGGCGAAGCGCCTGCGGGATAAGCCAGCGCCGGGTCAAAGGAATTCCTGCAACGGTTGGCGGGTTCTCGCCCAGCGTCTTTTCCCAACGATTGAAATCCACAGTGCCGGGATAGGGGCTCAACATTACGAATTGCGCGAAGGTGCATTCCGCGCTGATGGCGGCAGCGGCGGTTGCCGCGAAGGTTTCCGGACGGTCGCTGGGCAGGCCAAAAATGAAAGATCCGAGCACGTGCACGCCGTGACGCCGGAAGGTACGAAGTTGTTCCGTGAGTTTCTCGCCCGCCAAGTTGAAATCCTTGTAGACATCTTTCAATCCTTCCGGAGTAACCGATTCCACTCCCACCAGCGCGCCCTTGATGCGCGCGGCTTTCATGGCATCGAGAAATTCCGGGTCTTCCGCCGCTTCCATGGTGATCTGCGTAAAGAAGACCATGTCATCAGGAAGCTGGGCGAGACGAGACATCAGCTCGAACCGTTCCGCACGTATGGATTTGAGTTCGTTCAGCCTTGCGGAGTTTTTTTGTTGAACAGCCAGGCTTAAGTCAGTCAAGGTTACGGGATAGAAATTGTCGTCCGCCAGCGCGATAAAACGAAAACCCATGCGCCGGAGTTGCACGATTTCCTCGATCACCACGTCAGAAGCACGCTGGCGGGGCCGCTGGCCATCGGTGCGCCAGACTGAGCAGAAAGAACAATGCTTGGGGCAACCGCGAACCGTCTGCACCGAGGCCCACATATAGCGGTTGCGCGGAACCAGATCCCAGCGGGCAGAGACGAAATCGCTGGCTTCGATCTGCCCTCCGACGTACATGGGCTTGGGAACTCCCTCGCGGCAATCGGCAAGCGCCCGCCCCCACGCGAGGTCGCCGTCACCCTTGACCACCGCGTGCGCTCCTCCCAGTTCAAGGGCTTCGTCGGGATAAAGGGTGGCGTGAATTCCGCCAAAGATTACAAATGCGCCCCGGCTGCGCGCCAACTTGCCAATCTCGTAACCGCGCAGCGCGTTCGCGGTATGAATACCAATCCCGACCGCATCTCCCGCGCGAATCGAGTCGGGACGAAGTTGCGATAGCGTTTCATCGACGAGAACCGGGTCGCCGAAACTTCTCGGAGTGGCCGCCGCCAGCACATACTGCCAGCGCGGAGTGATGACCGCTGTCCCAAATGACACACTACTCGGGTTGATCAGGTGAACCTTCAGGCCGGGAGCCTCCTTTGGCACCGATTGCCCTGGCGCAGTCGCGATCCACATCTCGCCTCTGCACGAAACACAGGCTCCGCGTCGTTTCATTCACTCTGAAAGGCGCGGGATTTGGATGTGGCAGGGGTGGGAGTGAACGGTCTGTCTACTCTCTCGGCCTGAAAGAATCCCACAAGGTTAGAAAACGCCGCAAAGATGGGGCATAAATAGCGGCACATTGGAGACTAAATGGATACAGACAGGTTGTCAAGATTCGTGACAAGCAATAGTCACTTTTAATGACACCCCACCTTCCCATTTTTGAACTTGAGGAACCGGCGGAGGCTAGCCTATACCGCGGTCAGCACCGCGCTCGGCGCAGACCGAGCGTGCCGCACCCGTTCGTAGACACGAACATATTCCCTGGCAGACGCGTTCCAGGAGAAGTCTTTGTTCATGCCGTTGCGCATAAGCGCCTGCCATGAGGATTGATCGCGAAAAGCCTTTAGCGCTTCTTTGATGGTCAGCAACAGAGCCTCGCCGCTGTAGTCAGTGAACTTGAAACCGGTTCCCTTACCGGTCCGCAGGTCCCAGGGGTCGATGGTGTCGTCGAGGCCGCCCGTGGCGCGCACAATGGGTACGGTTCCGTACCTCAAGCTGTAGATCTGGTTCAAACCACAAGGCTCGTACCGCGAAGGCATGAGGAACATGTCGCTGCCGGCTTCGATCTTGTGCGCAACGGCGTTGTCGTAGGCGATTTTGACTGCGATCTTCTGCGGAAACTGTTTCTGCATGCGCGCGAACATCTCTTCGTATTGTTTGTCGCCGTTGCCCAGGGCGACGATGATCATTTCCTCGCGTGCCAGCCGATCCATGATTTGCGCGATCAGATCAAACCCTTTCTGAGCCGCGAAACGGGAGACGATCCCGATCACGGGCAGGCGAAGATCAGGATTGGCTACGCCAAATGCGGCCAGCAGGTCCTGCTTACATTTGGCTTTACCAGACAAATCGTCGGGCGAGAATTTGGCCGCAATAAACTTGTCCGCCTGCGGGCTCCATTCGTCGTAGTCCACGCCGTTGAGAATTCCGGTCACCGTCGAAGCCCGGTCGCGCAGCACGCCCTCCAATCCAAAGCCGAACTCCGCGGTCTGGATTTCGTGGCTGTACTTACGGCTCACCGTGGTAATGAAATCGGAGTAGACCAGCGCACCTTTCAGGAAGTTCACCTGCCCAAAGAATTCCATCTTGTCGATCGCCAAAAGGTCCCAGGGCAGAGTAAGAAGCGGTAACGTGTCGGGCGGGAACAGGCCCTGGTATCCCATATTATGAATGGTGAAGACGGCGCCCACGTCGTGGAAAGCGGGGTCTTCGGCATATTGCGTGCGCAGCAGCACTGGAATCAGCGCCGATTGCCAGTCATGACAATGAAAAACATTGGGAACGCCCAGGATCTTGGAAGCCTCGAGCACGGCGCGCGAGAACAGCGCAAAGCGCTCGGCATTGTCGGGATAGTCTCCCGCGGAGGTTCCGTACAATGCCTCGCGATCGAAGTACGGAGGATAGTCGACGAAATAAAAGCGCACGCCCGAGTGACTGCCTCCGCTGACCACGGAGCAGAACCGGTAGTGATCATCAAAGGGCACAGTAATGCTGCGGACGACTGTCTGGACATCGGAAAGCTTGGTCTGGCGATAGCGCGGCACATATACGCTGACCTGGTGCCCGGAAGCAACCAGGGCTCGCGGCAAAGCGCCAACCACGTCGGCCAATCCTCCGGTCTTGGAAAACGGCACGCACTCCGAAGCAGCAAAAGCTATATGCATGAAAACCAACCTCCGTATTACGGCCCACGCTTCGGCGCAAGTTATCAGGCCGCAAGTTATCAGGCTGCAAGTTATCATAGGAGGGCGTCATGGCTCGACGCCGCTCCTGCGCACGAAGACTCGCGGGGTGAATATCCAGTGTAGCCGTCCGAAAGAAAGAGGGTCAATGTGCCGAAGGTATCTGCAGCGCGTCCGACTCCCAGAACGCCCAAATTGGGTCAGCATTTTCTTGCCGACCCCGCAGCCGCGCTGCGCATTGCCGAGGCCTTCGGAGATCTCTCCGAAAGTACGGTGCTCGAAATTGGCGCCGGACGCGGCGCGCTGACTTCCCTGCTGGCGCGGCGAGCACGGCGACTCATCGCCATCGAACTCGACCGCGTTCTGGCGGCCCAGCTGCGCATGAAATTTTCTCTGGCTCCAAATGTGGAAATCATCGAGGGCGACATCCTGGCCATTGATTTCGACACACTCTTTGGCCCCAAGCCCGGTAGCACGCGTCCGGGAATGAACCACCAACCGGAGCGAGTCCGCGCCGTGGGCAATCTCCCTTACTTCATCACTTCGGACATCCTGCTGCGCCTGTTCGCCTACCGGAAATATTTTGAGACCATCGTGCTCATGGTGCAGCGCGAAGTTGCGGACCGGCTGGAAGCGCATCCCGGAAGCAGCGAGTATGGCCTGCTCTCGGCTACGGCGCAGCTCTATGCCCATGTCGAGAAACTATTCACCTTGCCACCGAGCGCGTTCTCGCCGCCGCCCAAGGTGTACTCTGCGGTCGTCCGGCTTACGATTGAGTCCCGCATTGAAAGCTTGCATGTACCCGAGGCGGACTTTATCGACTTTCTGCGAAAGTCATTCGGGCAGAAGCGCAAGACGCTCTGGAACAATCTCAAGTCAGACTATCAACCCGTGGCACTGCGCGCGGCGCTGGAAAAATCGGGAGTCAAGCCGACGGTACGAGCGGAAGCATTATCGCTGGAGAAAAGCGCAGCATTGTTTCGAGCATTGCTGGAAACCGCAGGGCCGTGATTTCTTAACCGTGGCCGGTTTAATGAAGATGCAAACGCATTCGCCAGTTCGCCATCCCGCAGTAGCTGGACGATTCTACCCACGCGACCAGAGCACCCTGCTCAACGACGTCAAGTCCTACCTCTCAATTCAAGCCGTAGCGCGGCCCGCCCTGGGATGCGTCGTCCCTCATGCCGGATACATATATTCAGGAGCGGTGGCAGGAGCGGTGTATGCCAACGTGGATCTCCCCGAGCGCGTTATTATTCTCTGTCCCAACCACACTGGCAACGGGCGTCCGCTCGCGATTATGAGCAGTGGAAGTTGGGAAACGCCTTTGGGTCCGGCCGCCATCGATTCTGCGCTGGCAGAAGCCTTGATGAAGAGATTCCCGCTCCTTACCGAAGACGCCGATGCTCATCGCGGCGAGCATGCGATCGAAGTGGAATTGCCCTTCCTTCAAGCCTGTCGTCCCGATTTCACTTTTGTCCCGATCGCCCTGGGCACGGGACAGTTCGAAACTTTAGAAAAGCTGGGAGAAGCGGTAGCCGAGGCCGCGCAGGCGCAAAACCAGAGAATCCTGATCGTGGCTTCGAGCGACATGAATCATTACGAGAATGACGCCATCACACGCACCAAAGACCACAAGGCGATCGAGAGGATGCTGGAGCTCGATGCCCAAGGGCTATTCGACGTGGTCATGAAGGAAGGAATAAGCATGTGCGGATTCGGCCCGGCGGTCGTGATGGTCACCGCAACCAAGCGCCTGGGCGCGACCTCCGCCAAACTGATCAAGTACGCGACCTCAGGAGACGTCTCCGGCGACCGCGACATGGTGGTGGGTTATGCGGGCATCGTAGTACGCTGAATGGCTCGCAATGCCGACGAAGTCCCGGGCAAATGTCTTATGGCATCTTCCACGGTAGCAAAGCGGCAGCATTTCGAATCGATTTGGAAACTGGGCGGCCTGACGCGCTGGCAGCTTACAAAAAACGTGATTCGCGAGGCCGACGAAGATGATCTTCTTGGACGCACCTCCGGGCTGGCATTCAATTTCTTGCTGGCCTTCTTTCCCCTGATGCTGTTCATGCTGGCCTTGTTTGGCCTGTTTGCCTCGCGCAGTTCCCAACTCGAAAGCGGGCTATTGGCTTACTTCGGGGACCTGCTTCCACCCGCAGCATTCCAACTTCTGGAAGCCACCACCAGCGAGCTTGCCATGAGCACGAGCGGCGGAAAGCTCACTGTTGGCATTGTGCTGGCTCTATGGTTCGCTTCTGGAGGTCTGAGTTCAATGATTTCCACTCTGAATGCGGTCTATAAGGTTCGGGAAACCCGTTCCTGGTTTAAAGTTCGGGCAATCGCGCTGGGCCTCACTCTCGCGATCTCAATGCTTCTTCTCTCAGCTTTGGTCATGGTGCTTGTCGGTGGGCATCTCGTCGATTGGGTGGGGGCGAAACTCTCCTTGCAGTCCACGATGCTTGTCGTTTCGAAAGCGCTTCAGTGGCCGGCCTCCCTGCTCTTCGTGATTGTCTCGTTCTCTGCGATTTACTATTTCGGACCGAACCTGCCGGAGCAGCATTGGCACTGGATCACTCCCGGTTCGGTATTCGGTGTGTTTCTATGGTTCGCCGCTTCGGCAGGGTTTCGCGGCTACCTGCATTTTTTCAATACCTACGAGGCAACCTATGGATCTGTTGCGGACGTAATGATTCTGTTGATTTGGCTCTACGTGACAGGATTGGCATTTCTCATCGGAGGCGCAATCAACGCCGAAATCGAGCGCGCCGCCCAAGCAAGGCTGTCGAGAGACGAGTAGAATTCTCCGAAATTCACTGCGAACGTCAGGAGGATTGCCTTCATGTGCGCCCGCGCGTCCGGCACAGATCCCAGCCCGCGCCTGAGCGCCTGGCTCGTCGCTGCCATGTTGGCAATGGTCGCGGTCCCGGCCGCGATCACCTTACGAGCGGTACGCTCACCCGGAACGCTGCAAGTGCCGGGCTCCAACCCGACCCCATATGGCTATACCTGGAGCCTGCTGCTCTTCATTGTTCCGCTCGTGGTGATTGGTTTCTGGTTCGTGCCGGCTGAAGGCGTGGAGATTCCGCGACGAGCTTTTTGGCGGACGATCGGCGTTCTCGTTCCCCTGGGTTTCGGGTTGGATTTCTTCTTCGCTCATCGGTTCTTTTTTTTCGTCAACTCGGGCGCGACTTTGGGGATCGGAGCTCCAGCCTTGGGCGCGCCGGTTCCGGTGGAGGAGTACATTTTCTACTTCACTGGCTTCCTCTGTGTTTTGTTGATTTATGTCTGGCTGGACGAATTCTGGCTTGTGGCCTACAACGTTCCCGACTATCCGGGCGAAGCCAAAAAGATCTCTCGCCTGCTCCAGTTCCATCCGACGTCCGCCATCGTTGGAGTGCTCCTGATCTTGATGGCCGTGGTCTACAAGAAAATGTTCTCGCCGGTTCCAGACGGCTTCCCAGGTTACTTTACTGTGCTCGTCGTTGGCGCGTTCGTGCCTGCGATGAGCTTCTTTCCGACCGCCCGGCCATTTATCAATTGGCGAGCCTTCAGCCTGACGCTTTTCATTATCGTGCTGGTCAGTTTGCTGTGGGAGGCCACCCTGGCCGTGCCTTATAAGTGGTGGGGTTTTCAGGACTCCCAAATGACGGGTCTGTTTATTGGAGCCTGGGCCCGCTTGCCGATCGAGGAGGTCGGCGTCTGGATCGCGGTTACCTATGCGACGGTGATTGTGTTTGAGGTTTTCAAGTTATGGCAGGCATCGGGGAAGAAGG
>Ga0210402_10003808_pt1 | contig 13994 bp, 12 predicted proteins | sample IncBWC7MmetaG_FD_161055 | JGI IMG/M metagenome (GOLD analysis project Ga0210402, IMG submission 161055) | Forest soil microbial communities from Barre Woods Harvard Forest LTER site, Petersham, Massachusetts, United States - Inc-BW-C-7-M | ecosystem: Environmental > Terrestrial > Soil >...
TCGTCACGTGCCCGGCCAGCGTTGCGGCGTTCACAAACAGATTGCCGCTTCCGATCTGGCAATCGTGACCAATGTGGGTGTACGCCAGCACAAAATTCTCGTCGCCCATTCGCGTAACGCCGCCGCCTTTTATTGTTCCGCGGCTCACCGTGACATATTCGCGAAAAACGTTTTTGTCGCCGACGATCAGTTCGGTGCGCTCACCCGCGAACGTGTAGTCCTGCGGATCGCCGCCAATCACGCAAAACGAATGAAACACATTCGCACGTCCAAAACGCGACGGCCCCTGCACCACCGCGTGCGAATGCAGCACGCAATCCTCGCCCAGCTCGACTTCCTGGCCGACAACCGCGTACGCGCCAACCCGCACGCCCGGCGCCAGGTTCGCCGACGCCGCGATCGAAGCACTGGGATGAATTGCGGAACCGGTCATTTCTGAGAAACTTTCTCCGGCTGCGTCGCAGACTCTTTCGCCGCGACCATGTCGCGATCCACCATCTTGCACATTAACGTCGCCTCGGCCGCGAGCTGGCCATCCACAAACGCCTTGCCTTCCAGTTTGCAGAAATCGCCACGCCACGCCAACACGTTCACTTCGATCCGCAATTGATCGCCGGGCACAACCGGCCGGCGGAATCTTGCTCCGTCCACCGCCGCGAAAAATAGCAACTTGCTTTCCCTGTCCGGGATCTCCAGCAGCAGAAGCAGACCGCCAGTCTGCGCCATCGATTCAATGATCAACACACCGGGCATCACCGGCCTGCCGGGAAAATGTCCCTGGAAGTGCGATTCGGTCGCGGTGACATTCTTAATGCCGACCACGCGCTTTAGGCGTTCGATTTCCAGAATCCCGTCTACCATCAGAAAGGGATAGCGATGCGGCAAATATTTCTGGATTTCCACTACGTCCATGATCATCCGAACACTCCGTCGCGGTGCCTGACAGCAGCTTCTCCGCCTCTCCGCCAAAACTACCATTATAAGCGATGCAGGGGCAGTCCCGGAGCAAGATTGTGGCCTGGTCCGGCGCGCGGGCCCTGGCCGAGCGGCCCCGTTTGAGCACGATTTGCCACCTTTTGCAGGGGTTGTTAGCATCGGCGAGTCATGGATTCCGGCGTGAACCTGAAGTCGTTGCTCAAGGATTTAACTTCGCAGCTACCTACTATGCTGCGCACGCTCGAGGCGTTTGTACGCGCGGAATCGCCCAGCACCGAAAAAGTTGCAGCCGACGCTTGCGCTAAGGTGATCGCCGAGGAATGGCGAAAGCGCGACGTGCACGTCGAGATGATCGAGCAGAAACATCGCGGCGCGCATCTGCGCGTTACAACCACGTCGGGCGATACAAAAGCCCGCTCGCAACTGCTGGTTCTCGGCCACTACGATACGGTCTACGCCACCGGCACGCTGGCCAAAATGCCGTTTCGAATCGCGGCGGGGCGTGCCTTTGGCCCGGGTGTTTTCGACATGAAGGCGGGCATCGTGCAGACGTTGTTTGCGCTCGACGCCGTCCAGCGCTCCGGCGCTGCGCTTAAGAAAAAAATCGTATTTTTGTGGACCTCGGATGAAGAGATTGGCAGCGAGAGTTCGCGTAAGCTTATCGAATCGGGAGCCAAGCGCAGCGACGCGGTGTTCGTGCTGGAGCCGGCGCTCGGGCCAAAAGGCCTGCTGAAAACCGCGCGCAAAGGCGTCGGCGAAGCCGAGATCATCGTTCATGGCCGCGCTTCGCATGCTGGCCTGGCACCGGAAAAAGGTGTCAACGCGATTCACGAGCTTTCGCTGCAGATTGCGCGCTTAATGGAATGGAATGACCTGCCGCGCGGAATCTCCATCAATGCAGGACTCGTCGAAGGTGGCACTCGGCCGAACGTGATTCCCGATCGCGCCAGGGCGATTCTCGATTTGCGCGCGCTTCGTTCGAATGACATGCAAAAAATCGAGAAGCGGCTGCGGAAGTTAGAGCCGATCCTGCCGGGCGCAAAGATCGCAGTGCGCGGCGGGTTCAATCGCGCGCCACTCGAACGCAAAATCAGCGCGGAATTATTTCAACGGGCGTCGTCGCTGGCAAAACAAATGGGCTTCACGGTTGGCGAGGGCACCGCCGGCGGCGGCTCCGACGGCAATCTCACCGCCGCGCTGGGCATTCCTACCCTAGACGGACTAGGCGCGGTAGGCGATGGCGCACATTCGCATGGAGAATACATCCTCGCGCGGACCATGCCGCAGCGTGCGGCTTTGCTCGCGGCTCTGTTGCTTCAGAGCTGAATCGAGCTTCAGTTGCCGTAGGTCTTCTGCAAGTACGTCACAGTGTCATGCGTCAAATCCGCATAATCGCCGTGCAGCACGCCTTGTACCGCCGCTTCCGGCGCTTCGCCCGTCGCTAACCGGCCCAAAATGCGGTCAATGTCATTCATTCCCCCAGCCTGCACGATATATTCCACATTTGCCAGAGCCCAGGCATACGCGATTCCGGAATCCGCACCCGACATCTTCATCCAATCGCCGCTGAAGTGCAGCACACCCATCGCCGGATCGGCTTTGTACATTCGCAACAGGGCCGCGGCGTTGACGTCGCTGCGCTTCCCTTCCATCCATTGCGCCAGGCCTTCCTGAACCCAGGTCGGAGCGTGGCCGCGCGTTTTCTGTTGCACAAAACTGTGTGTCAGTTCGTGCTTCAGCACGCGGGAGAGGTCCGGCGTAACATCACTCAAGCCCTGCACCGGCACGCGAATTCTTCCATCGTTCAGCGCGCCAACCCAATTGGGGGCCCGTGTAATGTCTGCAAATACCTGCTGGGTGTACAGAATTACACCGATCGAGTCCGGCGGCGAATAGCTCAGTTCCGATTCGATGGACTCGTAGTGCCGTTCCAGCGTGTGCAGCACCGCCCGCGCCAGCGCCGGCTCCGACGCGCCGCTGTAGCGCAGCATAAAATGACTGCTTTCATTTTCCTTGTACTGCTCTTCCTCCAGCTTGTCGCGCTGCGCTTTCTGCAGCGCTGCTTCCACTTCCGCGTCCGGCCGCAACGACGCCGCGTGTCTCCATTCGGCAACGGCCTGGTCCAATTTGTTCAAGCCGTAGTAAGCCCAGCCCGCCAGTTTCGAAACTTCGGGATCTTCGGGCACCACGCGCCGCGCGCGCTCCAAATAATCAAGCGACTGCGTGAATTCGCTGCGCCGCAAATGCAGGTACGCGACGTCCATCAGCAGTACGGGTTGTTCGGGAGCATAGGTCACGGCGGTGCGAGCGTCCGCTAACGCCAAATCCAGATCGCCATTTAGTAGTTCGAATTGTGAAGCCGCGTGATGGGCCATCGCCGCGTTCTGATTGGCGGCCGCTTGCCCGGAGCGGGCCTCGTTTTCCAGTTGCGCCACGTAATCCCGGTCCACTCCGCCGACCTGCAGCACTCGCTTTTCGATCTCATTCATGTTGGGAGGGAACTTGATGGTCGGGGCATCGGTCTCCGGCGATCGGAGCGCGAGCTTCGCTGGGTTCTCCAGTACTTCCGCGGCGGGAAGCGTCCCGTGTTCAATGTGATCCACGATCCCCTTAGGCAGCGTAAGCGTCCCTGCAGACGTCTCGTAGCTAACCTTGTCGCCTTCCTGGGTCACGCTCAGCGCGGTAATCCGTCTCCCGTTCTTGAGGACAATGGTGTCGCCTGGAGTAGCCGCTGCGGCAAGTAGTACCGCAGCGCCCAGCAGGACTCCTCGGCAAATTTTGCGGTTCCAGCCCATCTTTTCAATCTACTCCACGCCGGAGGCCTCATTCAGGCAACCTTGCCGTGTAATGCCCAATCTGAATACAGTACTAGCATGCGGTTCCATCTTTTCTTCGCCTTGCTTCTGCTGTCGCTGGGCGGAGCTGCGCTCGCCGCTCAACAGCCTCCGCCGCGCGAGCCGCGCGAAGCCCTGAACGCCCTGAACCATCTGCAAGTTGATCCCGCCGCGACTTACAAAATCGAGCTTGGCAACCGCATCGAACTTCGCCGCGGCGATGGCAAGCTGCTCTTCGACGATGGCCTGCTGGCATTTTTTCTCCCGCTGGACGGCAAGATTACCGGCGCAATCTTCTCCGGCCGCGGGCACGTCCTGGCTACTCCGCGCGATCCCGTCGAGAAGCAGCAGCTCGCCCATTTTCTTGGCACTCCTGTACTGGATCAGGATTTCACCACCGCATATCTTAGATTTACCGACGACACTGCGGATGAGCTGCTTCGCCAATTGCAACACGCGAAGGTAGCACCAGAAACAAATTCGGCTCTGGCTGATGCCTGGCAGGCTGCGGTGCTGGCGCGGAATCCGCAGTACTCGTTCCGGATTCTCTCCGAGAGCTTTTCCCAATCGCCGCGGCCGATTTTTGCGGCGATGCTGGGCGGCTTATCCATCGGACAGTTTGAATTTCTCTACGATCTTTCTCGCGAAGAGCCGCAATCCTTTGCGCAAAGCAGGAAGGCCGGAACAAATGATTATTACGATGTATGGGCTGCGTATTCGCTGCCCGGCACCGTGCGGATTCCGCCGGCTTTCCGCGCGCTCCATTACAAAATCGAAACGTCCATTCGTGCAGACAACTCCATCTCAGGAGAAGCCAGAGTCCGTATCCGTGCCGAACGCTCCGGCGAGCGCTTGATCGCCTTCCAACTCGACGCCTCCCTGGCTGCCGAACCGGCCACTATCGAAGGTGAGACGCTTTTCACATTTCCCGACATTGCCTCTTCAGCCGAAGAACGCGGAGTGCTGGGCAATGATCATGTTTACGTTCTCTTACCGCACCCAGTCTCGACTGGCGACGAGTTCGAACTGGCATTTCGCTATAAGGGGAACGTGATTCACGACGCCGGCAACGGCGTGCTGGTCGTCGGCGCGCGCGAGGAATGGTACCCGCGCCTCGGCGATCCTTCGGCATTCGCAAGTTACGAAATGACGTTTCATTGGCCGCGTAAGCTTCGCCTTGCCGCCACCGGCATCAAGATCGACGAGCGCGAGGACGGCGATATCCGCACTGGACACTGGGAAACCGACAAGCCTGCCAGCGTTGCCGGCTTCAACCTTGGTGAATATGCAATCGCTACCCTCGCCGGCAACGGCTACACCATCGATGTCTACGCCAATAAGCAACTGGAGCAGGCGCTCCTGGACCGGCTGCGCCAGCCCGGCGGCGGCCTGGTGGACATCTCGCCGCATGCTTACGGCGCTGTGCCTACCGCAAGACTCAATTTACCTATGCCCGAACCGCGCCCGGCGGATGCGCTCAAACAACTGGCCCGCGATATCGATTCTTCCATCCGCTTTTACGAAACGTATTCCGGGCCGTTTCCCGACCGCCATCTCAGCGTTTCGCAAATTCCCGGCACCTTTGGCCAGGGCTGGCCCGGGCTGCTCTATCTCTCGACCTTTTCGTTTCTTCCCGCGGAAGCTCAGGAACGTGCCGGCCTCACCACCAGCGGCCAGGAACATTTTCACGACCTGGTTCCCTTTCACGAAGTTGCCCATCAGTGGTGGGGAAACGTTGTCGGATGGTCCAGTTATCGCGACCAGTGGATTGACGAAGCGTTTGCCACCTATCTTTCTCTGCTCTTCGCGGACAGCCAGAAGTCCCCAGACCGCCGGCTCCGCGTATGGCTCGACCGCTACCGCAAGCGGCTGCTGGAAAAGAATGAGGAAGGGATCGTGCCTGCTGATATCGGTGCGGTGATACTCGGTTCGCGGCTTAATTCCTCGCGAACGCCGGGTGGCTTTGATCAACTTGTTTATGGCAAGGGCGCTTGGATCATCCACATGCTGCGCGAGATGCTGCGCGAGCCTGGCACGAAGAATCCCGATGCGCGCTTTATTGCCTTGCTGAACGGTTTGCAGACCAAGTACGCTTACCGCGCCCTTTCCACCGATGATTTGCAGAGCGAACTTGAAGCGGTGATGACCCCGGCAATGGCTATCGAAGGCCGTAAATCGATGGAATGGTTTTTCTCGGATTGGGTGCGCGGGACGGGCATTCCACATTATCAGTTGGACTATTCGGTCAAACCAACGGAAAAGGGATTCGCGATCAAGGGCAAGCTTTCGCAGAGTGGCGTCGCCATTTCGTTTGTGGCTCCGGTGCCGATCTACTCAGCGAATGGCGGATATCTTGGCCGGGTAATCGCCGGAGGCCCGGAAACCGTCTTTCATTTCGTTTCCGCGCGGGAGCCGGGAAAGTTGCTCATCGACCCGCAGATGACGCTTCTGTGCGTCGTCGAGCATTAAGGCTTCGTATAAAAACTTTCGCGGTAATGCACGCTTGGCTGACCCGGAGAAAAAGTCCCGCAACGTCATTCCGAGCAAGGCGAGTAATCTCTCCGTCTTCCGGGAGGGCACGGCTTGAGCCGTGCCGAAAAAGCTCGCTAGATGTCAAGGCTTTAGTCCTGAGGAAGCAGAATCCACCTACAGCGCTCTCCGGTAAACACTCTTTTCCTTAAACAGCGGGCTCTTCTCCGAAATGCGCGCCTTTCCGTCTGAACCAATCACGTAGGCGTACCCATCGGGATCGGCGGGTTCTCCGCCAATCAATCCAGCCTGCAGCATTTCGCGCACGCTTCTAGGCGGCCGGCCCGCGCTGGCCGCAAACTTCGCGACAATCTCGTTGAGGTGATCAATATCGTCATCCGCCCGCAGCAATTCCAGATTGATGCGCGCGTTCTCTTTGATCGCCGCGTCGTTGCTGGACTCCATCACCTCGCTCCACAACATCACCGCTGTCTCTCGCGAATCACCTTTCTCCATAAAACGCGCTGCCATGATTTTCATCCACGGTGCGGCTTTTGGATTCTTGCTTCCCTCGCGATACGCTTCGCCCGCTTTCGCGAAGTCCTTCTGCTCCAGATAATAAACATTTCCCAAATCCTGATACAGCCGCCAATGATCAGGGTTGGCTTTTAATCCGCGCTGCAGCAGCTTCACCGCAAGATCCGGCCGCCCGGCGCCCCGTGGTTCAGACTGGCTCAAAAATGTCGCGCCAAACCGGTACGCAGGCAGAAGATTCGGATCGAGCGTCGTCGCCACATCCAACAACGGCCACAGGCTCTCGAGATTGGTGTCCTGGCCCAGCCGCTTGGTGCCGTAATATTGCACCGCCCGCGTCCAATAAATATCCGCGGCCAGCGTTCCGTATTCCAGAGTCGCCAGCTTCATCAACTCCGGCGAACGCACCAGCACTTCGTCCTGCTCCTCGCGCAATGCGTCGTGCTCGGCGTTGAGCTTTCCCTGCAGATGCCACACCCCGGCGAATCCGGCTGGCACCGCCAGTAATAGCAGCCACGGCGCTAATTTTTTGGCACTCACTTCAAATCCTTGCGCGAGAAGATCACTGCCGCCACGCTCAGCACGATCCCGCAATACAGCATCGTGTAAAGCGTGTTGTGTAGCGCCAGGCTTGCCGGAATGCTGCGTCCGTGCGCCGCCGCGCCCATCACGTCGTAGTTTTCAAAGTTCGGCAGCAGGAACGAGAGAATCGACAATAATTTCTGCAGTTGGGGAGTGATCTGGGTGCTCTGCAGATTGCGCAATTGCGCGACGAACAGTCCGGCCACGTAGATTCCGCCGGTAAACAAAATCGCCAGGAGCGGCGACGTAAAACATGAAAACAACATCGCCAGCGCCACTACCAATGCCAGCTTCAGCAAAATAAAATAAACCGCCACCAGCACCACCGCGTCGCCGCGCACGATCGAGTGCTTCACGAACAGCATCGCCAGAAAGAGTCCCGCCGCCATCGCCGCGGTATTCACGGTCAACGTCAACACCAGTCCGGCAAATTTTCCCAGCAGAAATTCCCAGCGCCGCAACGGCTTGGCCAGCACCGCGTGCAGCGTTCGCTTGTCAATCTCTTTCGAAACCAGCCCAACGCCGGTGAACACCGCGATCAGCAATCCGATCAGTGAAATCGCGCTCAACCCGAGACTCACCATCACCACCGTCTCGATGTCCATCGAAATCTGTCCGACCACCACCGCCGATGCGATCATCAGCAACGCGAAAAACACCAGGTTGTACAACACGCGATCGCGCACCGCCTCGCGGAACGTATTCCTCGCCACGATCAGGATGCGGCTCATTGCCCGCTCACCTCGACCGCCGCTGCCTGCGCGCGGTCCTTCCCGACCAGCTCCATGAAAAATTCTTCCAGCGTCGGCTTGATCTGCGTCACCGAAATGATCTTAGCTCCCGCTCCTTTCAGTTCTTCCAGCGCCGCGTACAATTCCGCATCAGCGACGCTCATTCGGTAATTCGTTCCGGACTTTGTCGCTTTCTCGCGAATTTTCTGTGCCGCTGCACCGTCCGCGAGTTCGAACACAACTTCCATGCCCGCCGATTTCACGCCGACAATGGATCCCGGCGTGCCCACCCCGCGAAGTTTTCCCCCGGCGATCACTCCGACCCTGTCGCAAAGCATCTCCGCGTCCGACAAAATATGCGTCGAAAATAAAATGGTCTTCCCGGCATTCTTCAATTCCAGAATGATGTCGCGCACCTCACGTCGCCCCACTGGGTCCAGCCCCGACATCGGCTCATCCAGAATCACCAGCTTCGGGTCGTGCAGAATCGCCTGCGCCAGCCCAACCCGCTGCAGCATGCCCTTCGAATACTTCCGCAGCTGGATTTTCCCCGCCGTCTCCAAGCCGACCTTCTTCAGCATTTTCTGCACGCGCTCGCTACGCTCCGCCGCGTTGAATCCGTGAAACCGCGCGAAATAGTCCAGCACTTCCGCCGCGGTCAGATAGTCGTAAAAATACGGTTGCTCCGGCAGGTACCCGATGTCGCGATGCATGCTCACATCGCTCACCGGCTTGCCCAGAATCTGCGCGCTCCCCGCCGTCGGAAAAATAATCCCCATCAACAATTTGATCGTGGTGCTCTTGCCCGCGCCGTTCGGTCCCAGAAATCCGAACACTTCGCCGTCCTCGACCTGCATGGTCAGGCCCTCCAGCGACGTCTTCTTCTTCAAATGAAGAAACCCGTGCGGGTATTCCTTGCTCAGGTTCTGCGTTGCAATGGCTGGTTCCGTCATAACCTAATTTTTCAAGACTCCACTTTCCGCGTCAATCCACCCAAAGTTGTTTTGTGCAAAAAATATAAACCCACAAAAAGTAAAGGGCGCATCCGCTTGAGCGCCCTCTGTCTTTATCACGTTATTTCATTACGTCTTTACTTCTCTTCGTTTCACTTACCAATCTGCACCAAATCCGCCGGCGGCGACATCGGCATCGGTTTCAAATTCTGCGGGTCCCGCCAATTGTCCAGTATCCCGATCTGCTGCACGCAGGACACAGTACACCGCGGCCCGCAAAACTTTTCCGTCAAATATTCCCGCTGCCGCATCTCCGGCGTGTATTTCGAAAGTGGAATTCCCGGATACCCGCGCTGCTGCGAACACCAGTGCACCAGCCCGTCCTCGCAAATGTACAAATACCGCGCGCCCGACCGGCAGCGCCAATTGTGTTCCTTCCCGCGCGCCACATTGTGTTGAAATTCGTTAAATCGCGAATACGACCGCTTCCCCAGCGCCATGATCTCTTCGAATATTTCGATCTGCCGCCCGTTCAACGGCTTCAGCTGCCCATTGTGGTCGTGAATAATTCCCACCGTGCTGGTAAATCCCAGCGCCACCGCGCGGTGCGCAATGGCCAGCGCATCCTCGGGATTTTTCACTCCGCTGCCCAGCACCGAATTGATGTTCACCTGAAATATCGCGTGCTGCGACAGCCATTCCAGCCGCGAATCCAGCGTCTTCAAACTTTTCTTTGACACCTCGTCCGGCGTCACATTATCAATACTGATCTGGAGATGTTCCAAGCCAGCGTCGTTCAAGCTCTTAATGCGTTCCTTGCTCAACAAAAATCCGTTGGTGATCATCCCCGCGATCATTCCGTGTTTCCGGATGTGCCGAATGACTTCCTCCAGCTCCGGATGCAGCAGCGGTTCGCCGCCGCTGATGGTGATGATCGTCGTTCCCATCGCCGCCAGATAATCCAGCCGCCGCTTCATCTCCTCAATCGGCACCGGCTTCGACACCTGGTCGTACTCATTGCAATAACCGCAATCCAGATTGCAGCGCCGCATCGGAATGATATGCACCAGCACCGGATGCTTGGTCGAGATCAGCGCCTTGCCGATCATCTTCAGCTCGCGCGCACGGGTCCGCAGAAACCGCAGCCTGCGCCGCCATTTCACGCTCCCGCTTGCCTGCACTTTTTCGCTTTTTACGCCCACATCTTCCCCTGAAATATCGCTTTCAATTATACCTCAGGCAGCTTACTCTCTCCTCTTTTGCGGTCGTTTGTGTTTACTATCGTGCTCTAAATTCTCGCAGTGCTTCGCCGCGTTTCACGCGGTTTCCAGGAGAGCAAACTTGCGCCGATTGCCCATCGCACGGTCTCTGAGATTAGTTCTGCCTGCCGCTTTTATCGCCGCAATCAGCTTCGCGCTGCCCGCTCGCGCGCAACAACCAGCAGCCTCTCAACCTGCGGCCTCCCAATCATCCAACGCCCTCGCCGACGGCCAGGGCACCTGGGACCTCGGCGCTTTTCTCGGCGGCGGCACCGGCGCCGGCAAATCCTCCAACACTCAATTCCTCTTTGCAGGTGGCCGCGCTGGCCTCGTCCTCTCGCCCGATCTTTTCACCAGCACTCCCATTCGCGGTAATTTCGAATACGCGATCGAAGTCATGCCCGTCTACACCGTCTTCACTCCAGGCGGCGCGGTCTATGGCGCCAGCATCAAACCCTTCGTCTTCCGCTGGAATTTTACCGCTAACCAACGCATCGTTCCTTATCTGCACATCTCTGGCGGCGTTCTCTTCACCACCTCCGACGTGCCGCCTCCCAATACTTCCAGTATCAATTTCACTCCGCAAATCGGCGGCGGCATCCACTATTTCCTCCGCCCCAATCGCTCCCTCGACTTCACCGTTGACGTCGTCCACCATTCGAACGCCAGCCTCGGCGATCATAATCCCGGCTACAACGCCAGCGTATTCTTCAGCGTTGGCTATTCCTGGTACAAGCCGCGCAAATAATTTCCGTGTCAGAGCCGCGGCTGTGTTCGTACGCCACGCTCCTTCTGCCATACATATATCGTGTCGAGACACACTCCCCGAATTTCCCTAGAAAATGTAATTCGCTCCCTGTACCATTCATCTCATTCCACAGCTCGACCAAGGTCAATCACATGAAAACTCTCTCAACCGCTCTACTGGCCGTGTTCGCACTGTCCGCAATATTGTTCGCGCAAGAAAAACCCGCGTCCTCCAGCGACGAGATTCAGGTCAAGCAACTGGAACGCGCTTGGAATGAAGCTGAGGCCCGCCACGACGTTGGCGCGGTGACCGCCATCGTCGCCGACACCCTCACCTACATCGACTTCGACGGCAGCATCATGAATAAAACGGAATACCTTAAGGACGTCACCAAGACCGCCTATCAGGCCGACCATCTCTACGACCAGGGCTTGAACGTAGTCGTCTACGGCAACGCCGCCGTGGTCGTCGGCATCTATCGCGAAACCGGCACCAGCAAAGGCAAAGCTTACGTCCACCGCGTCCGTTTTACCGACACCTGGATCCGCCGCGGCGGCGTCTGGCAATGCGTCGCCAGCCAAAACACTTTAATTCAATAAGCTGGATTACTTCAGGACTTCTCGAGCAACTCTTCCGCGGGCACCGCTACCACTTTCCCGTCCCGCCACACATACATCGGCAATCCCTCGCGCACATGCTCCTCAACCGCCTTCTTAAAGGCCGCCTGCATCGCAAGCGCAGCTCGCGCTTGAATCGGTAAAGCAAAGACTTCAGGGGATACGATGCTCATAGTGAACCTACGATTCGATTGTATATCGCCTCCCCACTATTTGAATCGGCCCAGCAATAATGTAGACCTTCGCGCTCATCAATCTTCACGTCGTTGCATGAACCAGATTCTCCGCCTTCATATCCGTCAACAGATTCCAATGCCGCGCCTCAACAGGCCGGTTCTCCCGCAGCCACTCCCGCTCCGTCTCCGTCAGCGATTCATGGCACAAAGTATCTTCCCGCACCAGCCGAGACCGTTCCAACACGCCAACATACTCCGCAAGCCGCCGTTTCCGCGCCGCGTCTCCCGCCCGTACTGCCAATTGCCCCGCCAGCGTCACCACAAACCCCAGTCGGTTCTGCCGGTCGCGCAATTTCACTCTGTCCACCAGCCAGTCCCAATCCAGCTCCGGATATTTCAATGCCAGCCACGGCAGCCCCTCCGATGCCCTGCTCTCCAATTCGTCTTCATTCAGCGCGTGCAACAGCACCTCCGCCGGATTTCGCCGCGCCCCGCCGCGCAAATGCGCAAACCCCGGATAGCCCAGCGCCGCAAGCTCCCGCCGCACCCGTTCGCTCCCCGCCGTAGCAACTGTCGCAACCGCCAGACTTTCCTCCCGCAATGGCAGCGTCGTCGCCGGAGCATTCAGCAGCCCCGCCGCCTTCCGCGCCAATCGCGCAGGCACCTCGCGCCGCCCGCGCTCCATCATCGAAAGATACGCCTGCGTCACCCCCAGCCGCTCCGCAGCTTCCTCCTGCGTCCAGTCTTTGCTCAAGCGCGCCTCTTTCAACTCTTGTCCGTTCATACTCGCCCCACCTTTCACTAAACCATCCTCTCCCAATTCCGTACAATATAACACTCTATGTTATATTTTGTAAAGCCCTTCTTTCCCCGCCTCCCTACCTTCCACAAGCAGTCCTTGTAACCGCAACTTCCGGCAAACACAGCACTTACTATTTACCACTTGACATACTTATTGCGATATGATAGTATCTGATGTGTTTATCGCGTTCCATACCGATCCATCGTGCCTGACTCTTCCCCAATCCCCGCGCTCCACGTCGCCACAACCACTCTCCTCTAACCCCCATCTTTTCAATGAATTACACACATCTCTGCATCTCGCTCATTTCAAACGATTTATAACCTCCCTATTTCAACAACTTCTGAATCTTTTGTATTTAGCAAAAAAATAACCCCCGTCCTTTCAACCACTTCCTCACACTTGCAGAAAAACACCGGGGGTGGGGGTACCTCTACCTTCATCCGACCACCAACATGTCCGCCAAACTTTTACTTTTGCACTCTTAAACTTTTATACTCTTCCCCGAGGAACCGCCGATGTCCGAATCCGCCAAGCCCGCCGCCCCACACCACGCAGCCACCGCCACGCCCACCCGCAGCGAATCCGATTCCATGGGCAAAATGGACGTCCCCGCCGACCGCTATTACGGCGCACAGACCGCTCGCTCGCTGATCCATTTCGCCATTGGCAAGGACACTATGCCGCCCGAACTGATCCGCGCCTTCGGCATCCTCAAAAAAGCCGCCGCGCTGGTCAATCAGGATCTCGGCAAACTCTCGCCAGAAAAAGCCAAGCACATCGCGCAATCCGCCGACGAAGTCATCGCTGGGAAACTCAACGACCACTTCCCCTTGCGCATCTGGCAAACCGGCAGCGGCACCCAGACCAACATGAACGTCAACGAAGTCATCGGCAATCGCGCCATTGAAATTGCCGGCGGCGCCCTGGGCAGCAAGAAGCCCATTCACCCCAACGATGACGTCAACATGTCGCAGTCTTCCAACGACACTTTTCCCACCGCCATGCACATCGCCGCCGCCACCGAAACCAAGCGCCGCCTGATCCCCGCCGTAAAAAAACTTCGTGATGCTCTCGACGCCAAAGCCAAAGAGTTTGCCGGCATCGTCAAAATCGGCCGCACCCATTTGCAGGACGCCACACCTCTCACTGTCGAACAGGAATTTTCCGGCTGGGTCAGCCTGCTCGACCGCGACCTCCACCGAATCACTCAGGCATTGGACGGACTCTACGACCTCGCCATCGGCGGCACCGCCGTCGGCACCGGCCTCAACGCCCATCCCGAATTTGCCGAACGCGCCGCGCGCAAAATCAGCGAACTCAGCGGCTTGCCGTTCCGTTCCCATCCCAACA
>Ga0210402_10003809_pt1 | contig 13990 bp, 12 predicted proteins | sample IncBWC7MmetaG_FD_161055 | JGI IMG/M metagenome (GOLD analysis project Ga0210402, IMG submission 161055) | Forest soil microbial communities from Barre Woods Harvard Forest LTER site, Petersham, Massachusetts, United States - Inc-BW-C-7-M | ecosystem: Environmental > Terrestrial > Soil >...
CCGCGCCGTCGACCGGCAGCCCGACCAGGCCGAGCTCGGCGATCGCGAGGGCGTCGACCCGGTGATCGCCCAGCTGGCTGACCGCCCCGCGGACCACCTGGCATACGCGCGTCCAGAGTTCCTCGGCTGGCCACAGATCGAGCTGAGTACCCGCCACCATCCGGCGGCCCGATGGGGGCGGCACGGCGGCGGTGCCCAGCACCACGCCCCGCTCGGAGTACACCACCGCCTTGAGCGTGGTGGTGCCGAGATCGATGCCCAGGAGCTGCATGTCGTCCCTACCCCGCCGCGGCCTCGATGAGTGCCACGGCGTACGGCCCGAGCTTCAGAACGGAAGGCGCCGCCGCACGGGCCGACGAGGAGAGCGGGCCGGCGGGCCGGCCGCTCCGCCACCAGTCGTCCACGGCGGGCGCATCGAGCATCCGGATCGTGGCCGGGGCCGGTCCCAGCCCGGCCACGTGCACGCTGAGTTCCTGCCCGGTGGCGTTCACGGTCAGCATGCGGAGCATTCCGTTCTGTACCCATCCAAGCCCGGCCGCATTCAGCGGGTCGGATGACCCGACGGTGAGCTGTGGCCGCCCGGCGCAGGCACTGAGCACGGCGAACACGTCGTGGACGGGATATGCGGCTCCGGGTGGCGCGATGGCCGGGCCGACGTCCTGGCCGGCGATGACGCCGCGGTCGCCGGTGGTCTCGTAGAACGTCGCCGACGTGGCGCCCCCGGCCGCGAGGTACTTGGCCGACAAGGCGGTGAACGCGGCACACAGCAGGGATGGCTGCCGGTGGTCGGCGGGCGGGAGCGAGCCGTCACCCGCGGTCCCGGCACCGGGCGCGTCGGCGTTGAACCGGGCGCACAGCGTGATCGGGGTCACCGCCAGCGCGCGGCCGCCGAGGAACGACCGTGCCGTCGTCAGCATGTCCGCGAAGCTCAGCGGCGCCTCGGTGATCGACCGGTCGTCGGCGGCGTGCACCTGGGGGTTCGCGCTGAACGCGAAGCCGTCGGCGATCGCTGGATCAGGCCGGTCCCGGTTCAGCTCGGCGAAGTACAGGTTGGTGCCGCCGAATGTCGGCACGGCCGCCCCGGCCGCCTCCCGTACGGCGGCGATCACCTCGGTGGACGTGACAGGCTCGCGCTCGGAGAACGCCAGCAGCCGCTGGATCTGGCCGGTCCGGCCGCCGATCGCCCGGCGCAGGCCCGCCAGCTCGTCCGCCGACGCGGTGTCGGCGAAGACGGCGAGCTCCAGGCCGCAGCCGCAGGCCGTGGCCGCCGTGATCGCGGCTGCTACGGCGGCATCGGCCTCGCCGCCGGACAGGCGGACGTCCACTCGCAGGTGGGACGGGCGCATCGTGCTCAGGAGCCCGGCGTCCGCGGGCGAAAGCGGCCGGCCGTGCGACGCCATGCCCAGGCCGATGGCGGGGAACGCGCCGTCCTGGCGGGCCGCCTCTACTGTCAGCCGGACGTCGGCCGCCGGATGGCGGCCCGGGCCCGGCCGCTCCGTCATCTGCCGCGGCGCGCCCGGCGTGCTGCTCAGGTAGACACGTACCTGCTGCCTCAGCACGTCGCCCGGGTCAGCATGGCGGATGCCGAGCGACATCGGTGTGCTGTAGGTCTTGTAGGAGGCGTCGAGCCAGTTCCGCTGATCCTCGATCTCGTACTCATCGCCGTCGAGCTCGAAATGTGCCTCAGCCGTCTCATCGAGGCGGACATGCAGTGCCCGGAACGCCGGGAACAGCGGGAAGTACTCGCCGTCGGTGAATGGCTGCGGCCCGATGCCGCCGGGGAAGGCACCGGCTAGTTCGCCGCCCGCTGTCGCGGCCCGGTAGGGCCGTCCGGCGAGCGACGGCGGATGCAAGATGTTCAGGCCGATCCGCGCGTAGTCGAAACTGGATCCCGCTACCCCGTCCATCCGGTAGGTGAGCGCGCCTGAGCGGTCAAGCTCGATGGTCCCGGCCCAGCTGAACTCGATGTGGCCGGCCGTTGCCTTCGCCTGGTAGCTGGCCCGGACCGATCCGTCATCCGCCCGGTGAACCTGGACCGGGGATGCCGCCGCGGGCAGCGTCTCCCATTCCTCGTTGCGGACCGCCACGTACACGCGGCGGAGCACCTCCTGGCCGCCGACCCGGTAATACCGTATGTCCCCGCCGTCCAGCAACAGGGTGGCGTTGCCGACGGCCAGCTCGGTGAGCCGAGGGGGCGGATCGGGCGCCCCGCGGGCAATCGGCCACAGACCGGGCGGGTTCACGTCGCCGCCCCATCCGCCAGGGCCGGCGCCCGGCCCGCGCCGCGCGCCACCACCGGCCACACATCCACTACCTGGTCACCATCCAGCACGTAGTAGCCATCATGCAGGTTGACCGTCCCGCCCGCATAGCCGACCGTCACCTGAACCAGCTCTCCCGGCTGGGGGGCCCATCCGCTGGCCGCGTCGATCAGCATGTGCTCCTCGTGCACCTCCCGGACCGTCCCGGCACCGGCCGGGACAGACGGCGGCGACACGTCGACGGCGATCGACTTTGTGCCGCAGTTGAGCACGGCGGTGGCACCCTGATGACTGACAACCCGGGCGGCGACCGACAGGACCGGTGTGAACCGGCCTGCCAGCGGCGCATAGCCGGCATCCATGACCGCGTAGGTCCCGGCCTGTAGTTCGGTCACGGCCGGATGCAAGCCGGTCATGTCATGGGTGTTCGTCCCGCCCGCCGACACGATCGTTACCTCGTGACCGGCGCCGGTGATGGCGCCGGCAACCTCGGCGAGCTGATCCATCGCCTCCGCCGCCCTGGCCGCGCGGACCTGCGGGTCGGGCTCCAGCACGACGTGCCCTTCGTATCCCATGACTCCGCGCAGCGTCAGGCCGGGCAGCCTGGCGACCTCGCCCGCGAGAGCCACGGCGGCCGGCACGGTGCGCGTGCCGCAGCGGCCCATGCCGACATCGATGTCCAGCAGGACGCCAAGCTGGACACCGGCGGCCACGGCCGCCGCCGACAGCTGGCACGCGTTCCGGCCGTCGTCCACTGCAACGATCAGGGCGGCCTGGCGGGCGATCCCCGGCAGGCGCCGCACGTGGTCAGGGTCCACAACCTCGTTCGCGATCAGGATCTCCGGCGGCCCGGCCTCGAGCATGGCTTCTGCCTCATAGACGGTGGCGGCCGTGAGCCCGACCGCGCCGACGGCAAGCTGGCGGCGTGCGATCTCCGGGCTCTTGTGGACCTTGGTGTGCGGCCGGATGGCCACGCCATGGTCCTGCGTCCAGGCCGCCATCGCGGTGATGTTCCGCTCCAGCGCGGCCAGGTCGAGAAGCAGCGCGGGGGTCGGGAGATCGGCTCGCGCGATGCCTGGCATGGCGTTTCCTGCCGGGTCCTAGATGCCGGCCGGCCGCAGCAGCCGCTGGCTGATCTCTTCCAGGCTGCCGCGGCCGCGGACAAGGTCGATGATGGCGGCCTGCATCTCCCCGGGGGGCTCGTGGCCGATCACGTTACGGCCGATGGCAACGCCTGCGGCACCGCCGCGGATCGCTTCGTGCACGGCTCGCAGCACGCTGTGGGGGTCCTGGCGATCGCCCCCGGCGGTGACCACCGGGATCTGTGTCAGCTCGCAGATGAGCGCAACGTCCGCCGCCGAGCCCGGATGCGTCACTTTGACCAGGTCAGCCCCGATCTCCTGGGCGGTCCGCGCAGCCCAGGCGAGCGCCTGGGCCTGCCCGGTGGCGGCGCTGTCGCCCGGTGGCGGGACGTGTACCTCGGCGATCACCGCGACGCCGAGCCGCTCAGCGCGCTCGCAGACGCCCGCCAGTTCCCGCAACGACTCTGGCTCGTGCTCGCCGCCCATGGAGACGTCGATGCAGACGGCATCGCCGCCGATCATGACGCTCGCGTCGACGCCGTTGAGCAGCACTTCGGTCGGGGCTTCGTCACGCAGCCCGGTGGAGCCGCTGATCCGGACGATGAGGCCGGTGCCGGGAGCGACGCGCTCTGCATACCGCTTTGCCTCGCCCCAGCGGAGAATGACGGCGTCCACCCCGGCGGCGCAGCCCATATCGATGAGCTTCCCGGTGTCCTCGGCGCCCTGGAAGAGCCCCACGGGCATCACGATGTCTAGCGGGAGGATCACCGTGCGCCCAGTCTCATCCATCAGGCGGCGCAGCCGCCGCGCTTTGCCAGCATTCACCGCCATCGTGGCAGGCCTCCGGTCTGTTCGGGCCCGTTGATCACGTCAGGCCGTATTTGTAGAAGAACCGCGACTGGTCTTCCCCGCCGCCTACGGATGCCTGGAAATCCCGTACCCGGGCGCTGACGAAATCGAGGCGGATGGGGTAAATGAGCGGAACCCAGAGGACCTGATCCTGCACGATGACCTTGTCGATCTGCCGGTAGATGCCAACGATGTCGCTGGCGTTCGTGGAGCGATGCGCCTCCACCGCCAGCTGGTCTACGTTCTGGGAGGAGTACCAGGGATAGTTGCAGCAGCCCGCCTTCATCGCGGAGGTGGTGAAGGCAGAGTCCACGATGTATGAGCCGCTCGGGTAGCCAAGTTCCCAGGCCCAGATGAGGATTCCGGGCGGGCTGTTGCCGGTGAAGCTGACGAATGCGTTGTATTCCATCGGCACGAACTCGGCCTTGATCCCGATGGCGGCCAGGTTGGCCTGGACCACCTGGCCGGCGGCCTGGTACGGGAAGCGGTTCGAGCTCCACATCTTCACGGTTGCGCCCGGCGGGACCTTTGCCTGGGCGATCAGGGCCTTGGCCTTGGCGACGTTGTAGCTGTAAGCGAGACCAGCCTGGTAGTAGGGGCTGAGGGGGGAGAAGAAGCCGCCGTTCGCGACGTGGCCAAGGTTGTTCATCACCTGCAGGATCCGCGGTTTGTCGATCGCCATGGCGATGGCTTGGCGTACCCGGATGTCTTTCAGCAGCGGGTCCTTGAGGCTGAGCGACAGCCAGTAGCAGTTGTTCTGCGGTGTCCTGACGGCCTGGCCGTCCCGCTGGTAGGTCGGGTTGCTCAGGACGTTCTGCACGTATCCGCTGGGCACGGGGTCGTACATCATGTCCTGCTGCCCGGACTCGATGCGGATCATGGACAGGCTGTCATCGACCCCCATTTGCCAGTTGACGGCACCGTACTTGGGTACTAAGGGGTTCCAGTACTTGGTGTTGCGCCGGAGCATGATCTGGCTCTGCTGGTTGACCACGTCTGCGGTGAACGGGCCGGTCCCGACCGGTGCCCAGTTGAACTTGCTGTCGCCCACGGCCTCAACCATCGACATGGGCACGACCCCGGCCAGGTTCAGGCCAATCAGGTAGATGAACGCGCTGTCGGGATAGTCGAAGTCGAACACGACGGTGTGCGGGTCTGGCGTCGTGATGCCGCTCAGTGTCTTCGCCTTCTGGTTCAAGACATCGGACATTCCCTTGATGGCCAGCGTGGTATAGAGGCTGGATGCCTCCGAGCCGAAGGAGGGGATGACGAGGCGCTCGAAGGAGTATTTGACGTCCGCACTGGTGAGCGGGAGGCCGTTGGTGAACTTGATTCCCGGCCGGAGCTTGAACGTGTAGGTCAGGCCGCCATTCGACACCACCGGCAGAGCGCTAGCCAGCTGGGGGACTAGTTTCTGCGTGTATGGGTCCACGAACAGCAGCGGCTCGAACAGCGCAATCTGGCCGCAGGCGGCGGCCCCGTTCCACCACTTCTGCGGATCGAGACCGGGAATGGTCGTGCTCATCGTGAAGTTGAGCGTCGCCGTCTTGTCGAGGTGGCCTTGCTGCCCAGTCTGCTTGGTGCTGGACGAGGTCCCGCCGCATGCGGCCAGCGCGCCGCCGAGGCCAGCCAGCGTGGCCGTGCCGAGGAATTCGCGCCGGCCAAGGCGGGCCAGGCTGGCGGTTCTCATCTGCGCGGCGCCGGAGTCGCTGCTCATCGCGGCCTCCCAGTCGTGAGGCATCACTTCATTGGAATATTATGACAAATACGCGGAAGGCGGAAGATGCCACCTCAACTGCGCGGGTCCCGTTCTGGGCTGCGAGGCGGCGGCATCAGCTGCCGCCCGCGCTGGCATCACGGCGCGCCGCGGTCACTGCGACTGCGCCGCCGCCTGCCGGCGGCACCGCGAGGTGGCATGCCACCTGCCGTCCCGAAGGCCATGTCTGGGTCTCAGGCACGACGCGCCGGCAGATGTCCATCGCCTCCGGGCATCGCGTGTGGAAGCGGCAGCCGCTCGGCGGGTTCACCGGGCTCGGGATGTCGCCGCGCAGCGCCACTTGCGCGCCCTTCCAGCCGGCCGAGGGGTCCGGCGGTGGCACGGCCCGGAGCAGGACCCTGGTGTAGGGGTGCGCGGGACTGTCGAAGATCTCGTCCCGCGTGCCGGACTCGACCAGCTGGCCCAGGTACATGACGGCCACCCGGGAGGCGATATGGCGGACGACGGCCAGGTTGTGCGCGATGAACACCATGGTGAGCGACAGCTCGTCGCGCAGATCGGCCAGCAGGTTCAGGACCTGCGCCTGGATCGAGACATCCAGGGCGCTGACCGGCTCGTCGGCGACAACGAACTCGGGCCCCACGGCAAGCGCCCGGGCGATCCCGATGCGCTGGCGCTGGCCACCGGAGAAGGCGTAGGGAAACCGGTCGGCGCTGTCTGGCGGGAGTCCGACCATGTCAAGCATCTCGCGCACGCGCAGCTTGCATTGTGCGGGCGAGCCGTAGCCGTGCGCGCGCAGCGGCTCAGCGATGATCGCGCCAACCTTCATGCGGGGGTTCAGTGAGGCATACGGATCCTGGAAGATCATCTGCGCGCGCCGGCGGAAGCGCTTCAGCCGGGCTCCCCGCAGGCTACTGACGTCCTCGCCGTCGAACCACACCGATCCCGTCGACGGCCGGTACAGGCCCAGCAGCGCACGGCCGGTCGTGGTCTTGCCGGAACCAGATTCCCCGACGATCGCCAGCGACTCCCCGGGCGCGATGTCGAAGCTGACACCGTCCACCGCGTGTAGGCGCTGCGCGCGGCCGCCCCAGCTGCGCGCCGATACGTCGAAGACGACGCGGAGGTTCTCGGCCCGGACGAGCGGTGCCTCGCTGGACTGTGTCACGCCGGGCTCCATCACGCGGGGCTCCGCGGCGCCGTGGTCATGTCGGCGAAGCAGGCGGCGTGGTGGCCTTCCGGGCCGCCGGTCACCATCTCGAGCGCGGGCATCTCGGCCCGGCACCGGTCCATGACGTGCCCGCAGCGCGGCGCGAACGGGCAGCCGGCCAGCTCGGCGTACCCCGTGGGCGGCGTGCCCGGAATCGCCTGCAGCCTGTCCCGCAGCGTGGCGTCGAGACGGGGCATGGAGTCCAGCAGGGCCACCGTATAGGGGTGCCGGGGGTCGGCGAAGACCACCCCGGTGGTCCCCGACTCGACCACCCGCCCGGCGTACATCACGAGAATCCGGTCGGTCACGCTCGCTACCACGCCCAGATCGTGGGTGATCAGGATGAGCGACATGCCCCGCTGCCTGCATTCCCGTTCCAGCAGGTCAAGCAGCTGCGCCTGGATGGTGACGTCGAGCGCGGTGGTGGGCTCGTCGGCGATCAGCACATCGGGATTGACGGCGATCGCGACCGCGATGGCGGCCCGCTGGCGCAGCCCGCCGCTCAGCTGGTGCGGAAACTGCCGGAGACGCCGTCCCGCCTCCGGGACGCCGACCTCCGTCAGCAGCTCGGCCGCCCTCACCCTGGCCTGCTTACGCGACAGGCCAAGGTGCTCGATCAGCCCTTCTGTTATCTGCCGCCCAATCGGCATGACCGGGTCGAGCGAGGTCATCGAGTCCTGGAACACGATGGCGATGCGACGTCCGCGGATGGTGCGCAGGACCTTGCTTCCCGCGCTCGCCAGGTCGATGTCGCCGAGCATCACCTCGCCCGCCGCGATCCGGCCGTTGCGCGGGAGGAGGCCGACCAGCGCGAGCGCCAGCGCAGTCTTGCCGCAGCCCGACTCCCCCACAATGCCGACGGCCTCACCGGGCGCGACCGTGACGGACACATCCCGGACCGCGACGATCTGGCCGTGCGACGTGGCGTAGATCGTTGACAGGTCGCGCACCACCAGATCGTCGCCTCCGGCCGCGAGCCCGCCGTTCATGCGTACCTGATCCGCGGGTCGAGGAATGCGTTGGCGATGTCCGCGACCAGGTTGAAGATGACCACGGCGGTCGCGGCGACGATCACGGTGCCCAGCACGACCGGGATGTCGTTCGCGCTAATGGCGTTCCACGCCTGCTGCCCGATTCCCGGCCAGCCGAATACCTGCTCCACCACGAGAACACCGCCGAGGAAGATGCCGAAGTCGAGGCCGATCATGGTGATGGCCGGCCCGGCCGCGTTCCGGAACACGTGCCGCATCAGGATCGCCCACTCGCGCAGTCCCTTGGCCCGGCAGTTGCGGACGAAATCCTCTCCGAGGACGTTGAGCACAGATGACCTCACCATCCGCGCGTACCAGGCGGCTCCGGGCAGGCCGAGCGCGAGCGCGGGCAGCACGAGCCCGGGCAGAGACGTCGTGACACCCAGCGGGAAGATCGGCAGCTTGAAGGCGAGGAAGTACAGAAGCAGGAAGCCGAGCACGAACTGCGGGACGACGACGCCGAACAGGGACCCACCGAGGATCACTCGGTCGGCCGGCCGCTGCCACCGGACGGCGGCCAGGAATCCGAGCGGGAGTCCGATGACCACCTCGACGATCAGGCCGGCCGCGGCGAGCTCCAGCGTGGCCGGAAGGCGACTCAGGACCATAGAGAGCACCGGCTCGCCGGAGGAAAACGACCGGCCCAGGTTTCCATGCAGCAGCCGGCCCAGGTAGCGGATGTACTGAACCGGCAGCGGCTGGTTGAGCCCGAGCGTCTGGCGGGCCAGTTCGTACTGCTGATGTGTCGCGCGCAGGCCGGCGTAGAGACGGGCGGGATCCACGGGCGACAGGTAGGTGACGCCGAACGTGATGATCGTGATGGCCAGGATCACCACCACTGCCCAGCCCAGCCGGCCCAGGATGTAGCGGATCACCGGAGGCCTGCCAGGCGCACTTGCAGTGTCCGCTCAAGCGTGGGATCGAGCGCGTCGCGCAGTCCGTCGCCGACAAGCGAGAACCCGAACATCGCCAGCATGATCGCGCAGGCGGGGAACAGGACGAGCCACGGATCGGTGGTCATGTTGTTCTGGCCGTCAGCGATCATGTTCCCCCAGGACGCCGTGGGCGGGTGAATGCCCAGGCCCACGTAGCTCAGCGCCGCCTCAAGCTGGATCGCCGTCGCCACGCCCAGGGTGCAGAACACAATGATGCTCGGCATGACGTGCGGGGCGATATGGCGCAGCAGGACGCGGCCCCGGCCGACCGCAGAGGTCCTGGCCGCCAGCACGAAGTCACGTTCGCGTAGTGATACTGCCTGGGTGTAGACGACGCGGGCCAGGTACGCGCCGAAGCCGATCCCGACGATGACGCTGATCGTGAGCACGCCCGCCTGGGTCACCGCCAGAATGGCGGTGGCGAGCAGCAAGATCGGGAAGCTGAGGACCACGTCGGCCAGGCGCATCAGCACCTTGTCGACGACCCCCCCGAAAAGCCCGGCGATGCCACCCAGGCCGAGGCCGAGCAGCCCGCCGATGATCGCCGATCCGAGGCCCACGGTGAGTGAGATGCGCGCGCCGAACAGGAGCCGCGACAGCATGTCGCGGCCGAGCGGGTCAGTTCCCAGCAGGAACTGCGCGTCGGGCGGCCGCGGGTATCCCGCTGCAGTCAGACCGTCCGGAAGCTGCTCGTTCGGCGGGTACGGCGCGATCAGTGGCGCGAACACGGCGCAGATGATCAGCAGGATGACAACGACGAGGCCGATCACCGCTATCCGGTCGTGCCGGAACTCGTTCCATGCCGTGTGCCAGTAACCGGATTCCCGCTGGGCCGCCTGGCTGGGCGGCGCGCTGACTGCGACACTCATCTCGCCCGCTCACAGGGCCGGCGGAATGCGTACATGACTGGCCAGGCACCGGCACTGAACTCACCTGTCCCGGCGACATGTCGCAGTGGCATGCATCCTCCGCTCTTCAGCCGGAGGCTCGCTCTACACGGCTGGCCAGCTCAGAGTATCGTAATATTACGACATTTCAAGGGCAAGATTGCCCGGTAAGGATAAGCCTCGCTAGCTGGACCCCGGCTTGATCGCCCGGGTCGCTTTCTTGCGTGCCATGCAACCCAGGCCAATAGCTGGCAATGGCACTGCCAGCAGCTTCAGTCGCTCCATGTCGCCCGTGATGGCCTGTTATTGCCCCCCGCTTGCTCCCCGTCTTGCTCCCCATCGGCCTCCTATCACCGCTTCGCCTCGGCCCCGCCGCATAGGTCCGGGCAGCCGGTGGGCTGCTCCGCGCCACAGCCGTCAGGCGGCAGCCTGGTTCCAAAGCCGTCTGTGCGCGCCGCCTGGCGGGGCACCGTTCTGGTGCGCGGCCGACGGGCGGTGTGGTGATCGCGGGATGGCGGTTGATCTTGTACGGTGCAGATACCCCATCGCAATTACGGAGGCCAGGATGGCGCAGCGGGTCACTGTCGAACTCGAAGACGACCTTGATGGAGGCCCGGCAGAAGAAACGGTGCGATTCGGCGTCGATGGCTCGGAGTATGAGATCGACCTCAGCACGAAGAACGCCACCGCCTTCCGCCGCACGCTGGCACCGTTCATCGACCACGCTCGCAAGGCCGGGCGAGGACAGCGCCGCCGGCCGGGACGGACAGCATCAAGCCGGGAGCGCAGCGGCGACGTTCGGGCATGGGCGAAAGACCAGGGCATCGCAGTTAGCGCCCGCGGGCGCATCCCTGCCAGCGTCGTCGAGCAGTACCAAGCCGCCACCAAAGGACGCTGACGCCCGCGCAGATCACGGCCCGGCGGGCGGCGCCCTAACACCCTGGCCTTGAAGCCAGCCAACGGCATCCCGTCGAGCCGCCCTACCGCCAGATGCGCAGTCCAGAAGCGGATGCCCGGAGTAGCCGAATAGCGCGCGTTGCGTCAGTACATGCTTATGCGCAGGCCAGCATGATCATTCGCTGTTGGGCGATTTCGTCGGGAACATCCGACCAAGCGCTTGAGCCATCTCGGAGGCGGCCAGATCGCCGACTCGGCGCGGACTGTCGACCGTGACTTTGCCGCAGCCGAACGGCGCAGAGGTGCCAGTTCTGGCGCCCGCCCGCAGCTCTCAAATGATCTTGGACGGTTTCAGAGCGTGGACGATTCTCAGCCGATGCGGCCGAAAGTGTCCACGATCATTAAAGTGGGCGGGAAGACAGGCCAGATGCCGTTCAGCCGGAAGAGCCGATGATCCGGTATCCGACGCCCGGCATGGTCTCGATAACCGGTGGCTCGCCGAGTTTTCGGCGGAGTCGGCTCATGGTGACCGAGACCGTGGCCGTAAACGGGTCGGCGTGCTCGTCCCAGGCCTGTTCGAGGAGGTCTTCGGCGCTGAGGACGGCATGATCGGCTCGCATGAGCGCTTCGAGCACCGCGAACTCCTTGCCGGAGAGGTCAAGGCGCCGCCCGTCGCGGTGGGCGGTATGGCGCAGGGGGTCGAGTTCGACGTCGGCCGCGCGGAAGATGCGGGACCTGGCCGCGGGCTGGCGGCGGGCGAGAGCGCGGATTCTGAGCATCAGTTCGGGGAAGTGGAAGGGCTTGGCCAGGTAGTCGTCCGCGCCGAGGCTGAGGCCGCTGACGCGGTCGTCGGGGGAACCGGACGCGGTCAGCATAAGCACCATGACGGGCTTGCCGCTTTTGGCGATCATCCGGCAGATCGTGTCACCGTGCACCCGGGGCAGGTCACGGTCGAGGACGACGACGTCATAGGCGTTGACGTCGAGCTTGGCCGCCGCGTCCTGGCCCTCGTAGGCCACGTCGACGGCCATGCCGTGATCCCGCAGGCCCTCGGCGATGCCATCGGCCAGGCTCCGGGTGTCTTCTACGACCAGCACTCTCACGCCGGGGCTCCAGCGTCGGCTCGCAGCGCCAGGGGAAGCTCGATGACCACTCCGAAGCCGCCTCCGGTGAGGGCATGCAGCTGCAGCCCGCCGCCGTGCATTTCGGCGATGGCGGCCACGATCGACAGCCCCAGGCCACTGCCCCGTTCCGAGCCGGTCCGTTCCGTTCCGAGCCGCCGGAACGGCTGGGTCAGCGCCTGGACGTCACGCTTGTCCAGCACCGGGCCGCCGTTCTTTACCGTCAGGCGGGCGGCGGCGCCTGCGACGCCGGTCTTGATGCGGACCCAGCCGCCCGGCGCGTTGTGGGTGATGGCGTTGTCCACCACGTTGCCTACCATGCGGGCGAGCAACGTCTCGCTGCCGGTGACCCGCGCCTCGGGGCACTGCTGATGGCGGACGTCAAGGCCCTTGCCGGCGATGAGCGCGGCGCGCTCCGCGGTGGCGGCGGAAACAACGGCGTCGAGCGGGAGCGTCGACTCGTCCGTGGCCGAGCGCTGCTGAGCGCGGGCGAGGACAAGCAGGCCAGCGAGCAGCTGGTCGACGTGATCGAGCTCGTGGCGCAGCCGGTCGCCGAGGTCCACCATGTGCGGCGGGACGGGCCCGGGCTTGGCCAGCGCGACATCGAGCCAGACCCGCATGGTGGCGTGCGGGGTGCGCAGCTCGTGCGAGGCGTTGGCGACGAACTGGCGCTGGGACTGGAAGGACCGGTCCAGGCGGCCGAGCAGGTCGTTGAAGGTGTCGGCCAGCTGCTTGAGCTCGTCGTCCGGGCCGCTGAGGTTGAGCCGCTCGTGCAGGTTGGCGGCTGAGATGTTCTTGGCCGCCGTCGTCATGGCGCGCAGCGGCCGCAGCAGGCGGCCAGCCGCCAGCCAGCCGGCCACGATAGCCGGCACCGCCATGATCACCAGGGCGATCCCGGACACGATGAGGAGCTGATGCAGGTCAAAGCTGTGCTGCACCGCCGATACCGATACCGAGTGGTGCTGGCCAGCAAGATTGGCTGGCAAGCCCTGGCCGGGCGCAGCTGCCGAGCCGGACGCACCCTCCGAGATGCTGGTCGTTCCCTGCCACAGCCCGACCGTGACGGCCAGCAGGGGAACGCCTGAAACGACGAACACCCCCCAGCAAGCAAGGGCCAGACGCACCCGCAGGCTGTGCCGCGGCCGGTGCCAGCCAACGCCGTGACCGGTAAGTGGTGGACCAAACCGCACGACCTTCCCCTCTGCCAGGCCACCGTACCAACCGTGCGGTGACGGTGACGAGCCAAGCATGCTCCCTCCCATCTAACAGCGGTCCAACAGCGGCTGTTGGGCCGCTGTTGGAGCCCCCGGCGTAAAACGGCTCTCAGAACCGTCCAGCCGGCAGAAAGGGGTCAGCACCGTGGCAGGCGACGCGGAAATCAAGAACGGCACGCAGGGGGACGCCAGCCACGTCCCCGGCCTGCACCGCGGCGCCGAGGGCGCACAGCCGCCCGGCCGGCGGCGGCCGCTCCCGGCCCGGCGGGCCGCGGCGATCACCGCCGCGCTGGCCGGGGTTGCGTGCCTGGCCGCAGCCTGCTCCAGCCCGCAAAGCCCGGCGGGCAAACCATCGTCGAGTCCCGGGGCCCAGGCCCTGGCGTACTCGAAATGCATGCGCAGCCACGGCGTCCCGGACTTCCCCGATCCCAAAATCAACGGCAGCAGCGTCAGCATGGGGGTGGGCACCCGCGGCGACCTCAACCCCAGCAACCCCACGTTCAAGGCCGCCAGCCGGGCCTGCCACTCGCTGCAGCCAGCCGGGGCGAATCCCCCCGCGCAATCGGCGCAGGAACTAGCGACCGACGTCAAATTCGCCGACTGCATGCGCTCGCACGGCTACCCCAGCTTCCCCGATCCAGACAGCCGCGGCGTCTTCAACCTCCCCCCGGCGATCAACCCGAATTCGGCACAATTCGGGTCCGCCACGAACGCCTGCCAGAGGCAGACGAACATACACAGCTTGAACTTGAGCCAGAACGCACCCGGCGGCGGGTCGTGAACGGC
>Ga0210402_10003811_pt1 | contig 13979 bp, 12 predicted proteins | sample IncBWC7MmetaG_FD_161055 | JGI IMG/M metagenome (GOLD analysis project Ga0210402, IMG submission 161055) | Forest soil microbial communities from Barre Woods Harvard Forest LTER site, Petersham, Massachusetts, United States - Inc-BW-C-7-M | ecosystem: Environmental > Terrestrial > Soil >...
CGCGGCCGCTACTAACTGCCATTTCGAGGACCGTCTGGAAGACGGCAAGCTTCTCTTTGATTACCGGCTGCGCTCCGGGGTGGTGCAAAGGAGCAACGCACTCGAGCTGATGCGCTCACTGGGACTGGATGTGTAGACATTTTGTTACCTTCCGATAGTCCCGTCTTGTTTTCCATTGAAATTAAACCGTTATTAATAACAATTTCCGGCCAATTTTTCGCCAAATAGTCGTGATTTTTCAGGTTATAATGGAGCAGCTTCTTGGAGTGAGAAGTGCGCCGTGAGTGTCTCTATTGTGATGCGGATTTAAAGACCTTCCGTGGTTTCTTCGACGAAGACTTTTGCTCTCGCGAACACAGGGAGAAGTATTCTTCATCGTTCCGAAAGGCGCTGACGAGCTTTGGCAGGCTCGCAGCGACCGCCGAAAATCCCGTCTCCCAAACCGCTGCTTCTGAGCGGCCGGCTCCTTGCGCGCCGGCGCCCGATCCCCGTGTTGCCGGCTTCCAACCCATCGCGGTCCTCCCGCGGATTAACGATGCCGGACTGCACGGGTATCCGCCCGAGCTGCCGGCTCCCGGCCATGGAGTTGAGATTCCATATGCCGGGATCGCCTGGAGCGCGGAGCTCGATTTCGACGAGCGGCTGGCGGATCTTATCTCGCCCTCAGAGGGAACGTTTGCTGTTCTCGAACCTGTACCCGCACCGCTCCACGTTTCATCTCCACTTCAAACGCACGAATTGGCCGGATCAGGTATAGCCAATTCGCTCGAAGCCGCAGGTCCGGCATTCTCCGGCGAAGATAACAGCGTTCCCGGCTACCGCACTCCCTGGACGTTTGCTGAGCCCGTGCCTCTGGCGCCGGTTGAGCTCTTGATGCCCTGGTCAGCCGAATCCTCCAGCGCGCCCGCTTTAGCGCCCGCCGGCGACGACGATTATTCCCAGCTCACGCTGTTCTCAGGTGAAATTCGAAGCACTCCTATTTTTGGCAGCGAAATCACGCTGGTGCATGAAACACAACTTCCTGAATTCACGCCGGCGCGCGAAATGTTGCTTGGCGATGACCAGCTACAGTCGAATTGGGGTCAGCTACATTCGGATCCGGAACCCGCCGGCGAATACGGTTCTTCGCTTTCAGCCGCACCAGAAATGGCATGGCGATCTCTGCCTGTTGACCGCCCCATTTCGACTCAAAGTCACGTGCCGGTCATGATGCCGCACAGTCTGGAACTAGCTTCGGCCCGCTCGACTAACGTCCCTGCCCTGTCCCCGGCGGTTGAATCGCAGCCTCAACTCGCGCGGGAACTCGCGGCCGATTTCGGCGACGGTGACGCCGCCGGTTCCTCTGCCGTCCCCCACTCCCACGAGCCGCTCAAGCTGACCTTCGGCAACCTGGTAAAGATCAAGAATTGGCGGCTGCGGATCACCTTCGCCAAGCCGGCCTAGATCTTCGGCAACCTTCCCACTTGCGTGAGCACTCGCCCTTCGGGCAGAATGAGGCTTCGCCCCGCCAAGTCTCATGCGCATTAGCATCACTTACCTTTACGTGATCTTTCAGTACGGCTATCCGCACACGGTGCGCGACGTGCTCCGGGCACTGCCCAAAATACAGAAGCTGGGTTTCCGTTTTTTGGAGATGGAAGGGCTTGGCGCAGCGCACCTGCGCTCTATGTATGCCCAGCGCTCATCGGTTGCGGCGGCGCTTAAAGATTGCGGATTGCACGTCCACAATTTCTGCGTAGTCGATCCTGCCCTGGTCTCACTCCACGCGAAACGGCGAAGGGAGGCTCTGGACCGCTTCCGCATGGGAGCGGAACTCGGCGCATTTTTCGGCTCCGAAACGCTACACCTGGCGAGCTACGCACCGCCGGTCCGTTATATCAGCGCCAAGCCTTATCAATTGGGTGGCAAGAGCGGGTACAAGTTTGCCAACCAGACGCGCGTGCGCATCCCGCCAGGTTTTGAATGGCGGCTTGTCTGGGACGCTCTGGTGGCGTCGTGCCGCGAGTGCGCCCGCATTGCCGCCGGATACGGCAAGACTGTCATTATGGAACCGCGCGTGGGCGAAGTGATCTGCTCGGTGGATTCGTTGTTACGCCTCATCGAGCATGTTGACCGTCCCAACTTCAAGGCGAATTTCGACACGGGACACTTCTCCGCCCAGCGCGAAAACGTTGCGCTCGCTTTGACCAAGCTTGACGGAAAATTTGGGAACATTCATATCTCCGACAACGATCCGATCAACACCGAGCATCTCCCCATCGGCGACGGCGAGATCGACTGGCAGGAATTTTTTCGCCTGCTCAAGAACATGAACTATTCGGGTTACCTCGGGCTCGATTTGGGAATGAGCAAAACGCTGGCGAGCGATTACCGAAAGTCGGTCGATCGCATCCGGGACATTACCGCAAAACTCCGCATTCCCTTGGAGGTTTAATTTACGCGGACACGTGGCGAAGGGCTTGGAGTTCGAACCAAAATCGGTAGCGCAGGGCTGCGGCGTGGTTTGCGGAAGACCTGCGGTTTTTTTCTCATTCAGCCGAAAGGCCGCAGGTCCCCGCCAAAATCAGGCGTGGCCCGGCGCTACGAAGCTTTTAATTTAGGGTAGGATGAGGGAGCCAGTCTGGATGGGCTCACCGGCTTCTTCGGGAAAGAACCCCCGCAGAAAATCGAGATAGGCCCGGCCGCGTTTGCGCCCGTTGTTATTATCCAGCTCGAGGCGCTGAAGAAACACGAGCATGGCCAGAATATCGCTGTCGCGTGTGCGGATCATGCCGGTGCGCTCCGGCTCCTGCTTGCGAAATTCTTCGACACCCGCCTGCACCATTCGGCACATGTTGGCAGCCAGAGGATTGGCTGGGCGCGTCTCGTAATAGACGCCACTCTGGAGCGTGCGATAAGTCCGGACCAGCGCGTCGAGAGTCTCGCGCACGTCGAAATCGACCGCACCCACCGTGGCCGACGCCGCCTCTACCAGAGTTCGCGCCAGGAACAACAGCAGTGGCTCGCGATCGCGCAAAAATTCTTCGGTGACGCGGATGTCTTGATTGGGAAAATCATGCGGATCGGTCGGGGTAACCTTCTCGTGACGGTGCGCCTCGCGAAGGTACACGCAATCCAGGGGACAGTCCACGGTGACTTCCCGCTCCGTGCCGCAGCACATGGTACAAATGTCACCGCGGACGCCGGGACAGAACCGCTTGGGGCGGCGAACATGGCAAATCGCGCAAGACATTTTCTTAGTATAGAGGGTAGGGGGCACGGTGGCCGTCACCAATTTGTTTATCAAAGTTGAAATCGAGCACGACGAAAAGGAAAATCCGCGAAAGCTTGGAGCGGATATCTGCCGGCAAATTCTGAAGGTTTATGGCGTGCGTTTGGCCGAGATATCAAGCTTCACCGCCGTGGAGGAGTAGCGCTTAGCATCTGTTCGTAGGTGCGGTGGAAGAAGGCATCGGTCATACCGGCAATGTAATCACAGACTACGCGGTGCGGAGCTTCGCCGGCAGCCATCTCGCGGTAGGAATCAGGGAGCCGGTCCGGGTGCTCCAGAAAGAATGCGAACAGCTCGGCCATCATGGCAGTGGAGCGGCGCCGTTCTTCATCGAGTGCCGGTGAGGAATAGACATGCCGGTGCAGGAAACTCTTTAGCTCGCGGCTTGAGGCCGCGGCGGCGCCGGTGAACGCCGCGAGGCGATGCGGGCATTCGCGGACATCATCCGCCGTGGCGGCTCCCGACTGTGTGGCGCGCTCGACGGTGCCTTCGATCAGACCGGAAACCAGCGCATCAATCAACTGTCGAAGGGCTTCGTAGAATCTCTCTCGCGGTGTCGCGCCGGGGAATTGTGTCTCTATGATTTCGTAGATCGCGGCGTATCGCGGCACCTCCGCGGCGACTTGCTCCGCCTCAAACAGGTGCGCCGCAAAGCCATCGTCCAGGTCCGCGGTGTTGTAGGCGATCTCATCGCTGAGGTCTATAAGCTGTGCTTCCAGCGGCGGCCGCTTTCCGGGCAAGTACTCGTCCAACTCCGGAATTTCACCGGGCGCGAAATCACGGGAGTGCTTGGCCATGCCTTCGCGGACCTCAAACGTCAGGTTCAGTCCGGGAAATCGCGCATACCGCTGCTCGAACTTCTCAACGATGCGTAGCGCGTGAATGTTGTGATCAAATCGGTCGCCAAACCGGTTCATCTGGCGGTTGAGTTCCTGTTCACCGGAGTGCGCGAAGGGCGGATGGCCGATGTCGTGCACCAGCGCCAGGGTCTCCGTGAGGTCTTCGTCCAGCCCGAGGACTGAAGCCGCAGTCCGCGCAACCTGCCAAACCTCGATGGTGTGCGTCAGCCGGTTGCGGAAGTGATCGGACAGTCCCGGTGTGAAGACCTGGGTCTTAGCTTCCAGCCGGCGAAAGGCGCGCGCGTGAATAATGCGATCGCGATCCCGCTGGAAGCTATTGCGGTAAGGGTGCTCCGGCTCAGGGTAACGGCGGCCGGCGCTGCGCTCAACTGGGAAGCGAAGACGCTGTAGCACGAAGAGCGGGCTTACTGCTGCCCCGTCAACTCACCCACGGCGGTGATGGCGGCCTGGCTGACGGCGCCACCGCCGGTGCGGAGTGGTTCGAGCAGCTTGCGGGCTTCGTCCGGCCGCGTCGGGGCGATGCCTTTGGCCAAAGCGATGGTGGCCTGCTCCTTGGAAACAAATACTGACGGGTGTTGTATCAGATCGCGCAGGATTTTTTCCGCGTCCGCCGGCCGGTTGTCAGCGAAATAAGTCTGGGCCAGAGAAAACCGGGCAAGAGGTGCATAATTCTTGTCGCCCGTGTTAGCTGCTTCCTGAAACAATTTTTCGGCATCCGACAACTTGCCCTGGTCGGCTGCAATCGAGCCCAGGTAGTATTTCGCAATGGCGCCCTCGCCGGAACCGGGATACTTGGATGCGATGTCGGCGAAAGCTTTGTTGACCGCGCTTACCTTGGCCGCCTCGGTGGGAAAGCTGATTCGCGGGCCGGACGCCGGCGGGCCGATGGGCGCCTCCTGCATCTGAACGGCCTCTCCCAGCAGAGTTTCGCGGACGGTGTGCTCGTGGCCCAGATAGATATAAATGCCGACCACAACCAGGGCTACGGCAGCGGCCATCGAACCGTAAAGCGTAAGCTCCCGCCGATGTTCGGTGACGAAATCCACCGTCTGTTCGACTTCGAGGGCGAACTTATCAGATTTCAGCTCTTTTCGCGTGATTCTACCGGCCACAAAAAACCTCAGAAGGGATCAAAAGGATATTTGATATGGTAACACGGTGGCTGGGGACTCCGGCGCAGTGGAATCGCTGCATGACTGGGACAGCAGCCGGGCGTTCCAGGTCGGGTGACGGCAGGGCAAAATGGGTCGCTTGCGGCGGCCAGCAAAGCCGCACGCCATGATATACTCTCCATCGGCTCGCTTGCGCGCGATGGGTTCTTGCAAAATTTGGAGAAAGAACGGTTGACATGTCCGAACTCTCCAGTACAATCCGGAGTAGCGCTAGAATGCCGAAACGCGATTTTGGCGACATGTTCAAAACAAAAAAGGCCAGGCCTGTTGTCCTATCCAGCGAGGAACGCTACACCAGCAACGAGGTTGCCAGGATCTCGGGCGTGAGCCTGCGGCAGCTACAGTGGTGGGATGAGCGCAAGGTTGTTTCGCCGCGGCAGGACGGGCACAAGCGAGTTTATGCGCCCGAAGAGGTGGTGGAGATTTCCGTCATCGCCGAGCTGCGCCGGAAGGGGTTCTCGCTGCAGAAGATCCGCCGTGTGCTGAAGTACCTGCAGAAGGAGATGAGCAAGCGGCTGACTGATTCCATTGCCAGCGAATCCGAGATCCACCTGCTCACTGACGGCAAGTCTATCTTTCTCGAGGAAAGCCCGGAACGCATCATCGATCTGCTGAAGACCGCGCGCCAGCCCATGTTCCTGGTATGCGTAACGGATCAGGTGCGGAGGTTTACCACCGCGCCGCCGCGCAAACCGGCGAAATCGGAAACCACCGGCGCAGTCCGCAAGGTTCGAGCCCTGTAACTCGCATCTTCCGTTAAGCTGCCACCTGCTGCTTCATCTTGAGCATCGGCCGCAACACCAGATTCACAAAAATCATGGCCACCGAGCAGACGGGCAGCACCAGAAGTGCTATTTTGATGCGGGTGGGATCCGTGCCGGCGATAGCGCCGATGACGCGGGAGCTAACCGCGAGACCGATCCATCCCGAAGTAATCGCGATTCCCATGGCGGTGGCGGTCATCCGCGGGAACGCATCGCCCACCATGGCCAGCGTGGTCGGAAACACCGGGGCCATGGCAACGCCGGCAAAAAACACCAAGACCGCAGCCACTGCGGCATCAGTGGTCTGCAGCATGCCGTAGGTTGTGACGGCCATTAGAACGGCAGCCCACAGGGTTACTGTGACGGCCGGTACTTTAATCAAGATTCGCGAAACCACGACCCGTCCTATCAGGAGGCCGAGCGCAAATCCGAGCGAGAGAATGTTGAGCGCGGTTTTCTCCGAGATCCCCTGGGCGATCAGGTGTTTGGCCAGCCAGTTCCAAACGCCGACTTCGCACGACACGTACAGAAACAGTAAAAGGGAAAGCAGGAAGAGCTGCGGACGGCCCAGAAGCGCGCCCGCTTCAGAGAACTTAAACCCGCGCTCGCCGGTTGGCGGTGGCATGGGTGTCAGAATATGAAGAACCAGAGTCGCCGCCGTCAACCCCGCAATGAGGTAACAGAGGGCAATCGAGTTTCCGTGGAAGATATTCGCGCCGATAAACGGCGTCGCCAGACCGCCCAAACCGAAAAACAGGTTCAGCAGATTCAGGACCGATGCGCGGCGCTCATCGCTGATATCGCTCACGAGAGCGTTGGCCGCGGTGACGATGATGCCGCCTCCCAATCCCAGCAAAAGCATGAACAAACTGATCATGTAATAGCTCGTGGAGTTCGGAATGGCAAACAGTGCCAATACGATCAGCGCGAGGCCAAGCAACAAGCCCGTCTTTTTGCCCTTGTTGTCCAGCAGGGGCCCCACCGATACAGAGGCGATGATCAGCCCGATGGCCTGAGCTAGAAAAACGTTGCCGTTCTGCTCGGGTGAGAGCGAGAACCGGAGCGAGATTTCGTTGGCAATGGTGCCGGCGATCGAGGCGATCATGCCGTAGACGAAAATCGCGAGAATAGCGGCGGGAATCAGACGAGCTTTGGACACGGCGGCAGACATAGAGCCTGATGGTAACAGAATGCCCGCCGGGCGCGCCGGGCAACTACACGAACTGGTACTTGTCGTTCTTGTCGTCCCAGAGGATTTTCTTCTGGTGCTTGAACGAGAGCGTGGCCATGTGGCCGGAAATGGCGGCCTGCTGGCCCACGGTTGGCGGCGCGATCACGGTGCCGTTGCCGCGGACCGCTTCGATGAAGTTCTTGAAGTGATTGATGGCGCCGTCCGTTTCGTTGAAGTCCTTCATGCCGTTCAAGTGCACTTCAGCGCGCGCGGTAACCCGTGGATCGACGTTCCGGTATTTCTCGGGGTAAAAGTACAGGTCCTGGCGGTTCAGGACTTCGATGGTGCCCTCGTTGCCGCAGAACTGCTCGCCGTAACCGTAATGTACGTTGCCGAAGTAGCAACTGTAATTGATATGAAACCGGTCGGGGTATTCATAGATGGCGCTCAGCGTGTCGGGCACGTCGCGATCGTCGGTCTTGTCGCTCCAGCGGTAGATGCCGCCCGACGCCATGCACGATTGTGGAACGGTCTTGCTCAGCACGAAATTCACAATGTCGGTTTGATGTACCAGCAAGTCGGTTGAAATGCCGCCGGAGTAATCCCAATAAAGCCGCCATTGGAAGTAGCGCTGTGGATCCCAATCGCGATTAGGGGCCGAACCTAGGAATTTTGGCCAGTCGGTGTTTTGCGGGTTGGCTTCGGGCGGGATGACATAACGCCATGCCGGATCATTGGGCGGTGAATTCCGATACCAGAACGCGCGCACATAATGAACATCGCCGATCATGCCCTGCTCCACCATCTCCTTGGCCTTTTTGTAAAGCGACGAGCTGCGGTTTTGGGTTCCGACCTGCACGATCTTGCCCGACTTCTTCCACTCGTTTACGATGTCGAATCCCTCTTCGATGGTATGCGCCAGCGGTTTTTCGATGTACACGTTCTTGCCTGCGCGCAGAGCGGCGATCGTCATATCGTGGTGCAGGTGCTCTGGCGTCATGATGAAAACCGCATCGATGGATTTGTCGGCCAGCAGATCTTTATAGTTGTCGTAGGTCTTGGGAGTGATGCCGTAAATGGTCTGGATGCGGTCCTTGGCACGCGCGAGGTAGCCGGTATAGGTGTCGCATATGGCGGTTACTGCAACCTTGCCAGGTTCGGCCTTATTCAGCCAGTCCAGGCCCGCGTATCCACGTGTGCCAACGTCGATCCAGCCGATATTCAGTTTCTCGTTGGCATTCTGGCCTTTCAGGATGGCGGGCGCACCCAAGGCGGCTACAACCGCCGAGGTTTTCAGAAAATCGCGGCGAGCAAATCCATCTGACATGGTCTGGCTCCTTGTATCGGGATTAGAAAACCATGATATCAAGCGGAGGCGCCGTGCCCTGTCGGCCCGTCAGTTCCCGCAGGTCCGACACCCAATGATCCGGGGCCCATTTCGCCAATTCCGCAGGATCGCCGTAGCCATAGCGAACGGCACAGATCCTGACACCCGCGCGCCGGCCGGCTTCCATATCAGCGGGCGAATCGCCTACCATCAGGCACTCCCCGGGTTTCGCTCCCAACCCTTGGATCGCTGCCAGAACCACGTCAGGCTCGGGCTTGTAGCGCAGGCCCTCACTCCCCTGGACATGATCGAAATACGGTAGCAATTCAAAGTGCTCCAGCACCAGGCGCGTTCCTTCCGTGGTTTTCGTGGTTGCCGTGGACTTACGTCCGCTAAGTTCGGACAGTGCTTCACGGGCGCCCGGATAGACACGCGTCCCGGCGTGCTTACGGCTGCGATACTTCAAGGTGTAGTCTTGCATTAGCTGCTTTATTTCCGCCTCACTCGCCTGGGGAAGCAGGTCTCCGAACACAACCCGCAGCTCGCGGCCCACGTAAGCGCGAAGCACCTCAAATGGCACGGGCGCGCTTCCTGCTGCCTCTAGCACTTCGCCCTGGGCCCCGCAGATGTCCGCCGCCGAATCGAGCAGCGTGCCGTCGATATCGAACAAGTAAACGGGATAGCGCGGGATCACAGAACAGGACTGTCATTTCCCAGCATGGCACGCCGGATGATCTTAATAGGAGGAAAACCCTGGGCGAGAAACTGATTGTGGAAATCGAAAATTGAGAAGTTCGCGCCGCGCAGCTTGCGGTAATCCTCGCGCAACTTCATGATCTGCAGTTTGCCGAGCGTGTAGTAAAGATAAGTCGGATCGGAGGCGCCGCGTTTGGTCTCGACCAACGCCAGCGCGTGCGTTTGATAGCCTTCCTTGACGAAGAAATCGACACCCTGCTCGAAAGTCATCTTTCCCGTGTGCATCTCGATGCCCACAATGTAGCGCGCATTGCGCAGCAGCGCGTCTTGCAACTGACCCATGCGCAGCTTGAGATCGCCGTTGCCGTAGCCTTGATCGAGCATCATCTGTTCGGTGTAATGCGCCCAGCCTTCGGCGTTGCTACTCGCTCCAATCAGCTTTCGAACTTTTGATGGAGCCCTTTGCACCCACAGAAACTGCGTGTAGTGCCCAGGATAGACTTCGTGGATAGCGGTACTGATGACGGTGCCGCGGCTGAAAGACTGCAAGTGCTCTTCGACGCGTTCACGGCTCCAGTCCCGCTCCGGCAGCGTAACGTTGAAAAACGCTTCCTTGGCGACCTTTTCGTACGGGCCTGGTGTGTCCATTGAGGCCGTCGTGAGGGCCCGGGCGAACGGGGGCGTTTCTTCGACAATGGGCGGTGTCATTGCGGGGATAGTCACGATCTGATGCTGGACGATGAAGTCGCGCAGGCCGCCCAGCACATCGCCGAATGTCTGCAACAGCCGGTCCGCGGAAGGGTGGTCCTTATCCAGAGTTTCCAGAATCTCACGTGGCGTTCGTTTCGGATCGATCTTAGCCGCAGTCTCCCGGAGCGCCTGCTGGTTCTGGTGCAGGTTTTGAAGGCCGATCTCGAGTAGCTTGTCGAGTGGCGTATCCACCATCTCGTCGTACAGAAGCTTCTTGCTGTAATTCTCCCCACCGATACGAAAATCACCCTTGGATTTCGGGAGCAGATCGGTTTTCAGAAATCTCTGATATTCGTTAAGAGCGTCAATGACCGCCTGGTTGGATTGGTGAAATTTGTCGAGGAGCGCCGGGTCGGTCACAGCTTTGAAAGCCGCGGGAACGTCGTTCTTGAAGAAAGCAATGTTTCCCGGCAACTGTTCGAGGGCGACTTCAGTGTAGATGCGCGGCGGATTGCGCAAGTTGCTGCGCGCCTCCGCCAACATGGTCTTCGCAAGGCTCTCGCGCGCGATTACTGATTTCAGCCGCTCACTGGCGGGCGCGAAGTTACGGCTGATGATCGTAAACACGCTGCCGGCGATGCCGCTCGAGTAGTTGTCTGGGTTCTTCTCCCACATACGAACGTTTTCCAGCTCCAGCAGTTGCGACCGGATGTTGTGGATGACAAGATCGCGGTCTGCGGCAGCCTCGGGCGTCATACCGGCGGTGGGGAACCGCTCGAACTCGGTCAAGAAGTGTCGCAGCGAGCGGATCCGAGTGGCGATCGTCGCTAAGGTATAGTCCTCGAGCTGAATGTCGTATTGATGAAATCCGGCGGATGTTCCCTGGGTAGGGTTGTAGCGGAAGAAGTCATCGAAGTAGCGGTCGACAAGACTGTCGAAGGCGGCCGGAGTCTCGGCAAAAGCGTTCGAAACCACCAACGCGATAACGGTTAGATATTTCATCCGGAAGATTTCAATGTAGCGCAGGGCCACGCCCGATTTTGGCGGGGACCTGCGGCTTTTCGGCCGCATGAAGAAAAAGGCGGGTTATTCATATCTCAGGGCGACTACTGGATCGACTCGCGTGGCGCGGCGCGCAGGAATATAGCATGCAACGGCCGCAATCATCATCAGAACCAATGAGACCGCGGCGAGTGTGAGGGGATCGGTCGCGCTCACGCCGTAGAGCAGGCTCTTCATGACGGAATGCAGCGCCAGCGCGGCCCCTAGGCCAAAAGCAACGCCCGCCGCTGCCAGCTTCATCCCCTGGCCTACGACCAGTCTGAGTACGTCGCCCAACTGTGCGCCAAGAGCGACGCGGACGCCGATTTCGTGGATACGCTGAGTCACCGAGTACGAGATCACTCCGTAAATGCCAACCGTGGCCAGCACCAGGGCCAGGGCAGCGAAGATTCCGACCAGCAGCAAGGCCAGCCTGGGACCGGAGACGGCGGCCGCGGCGATGTTGTCCATGAGGCGGATATCGGCGATGGGCAAGTCTCTGTCCATCGCAGCCAGCTCCCTGCGCACCGTATTCATGAGAGGTGCAGGATTGGAGTCGGAACGAATTGCCAGATGCAGTTCCCCGAAGAGGTTCTGCAATAGCGGCCAGTACAGCGAAGGTTCGGCATCGGCTGCGGCGGGCGAATCCTTGACGTCGCCGACAATTCCAACGATGGTTGCCTTCTTATCCCACGTGTTCATACGCTTCCCGACAGGATTCTGCTTCCCCCAGTAAAGGCGTGCCAGGCTCTGGTTGATCAACATCACCGGAGGCGCATCGAGGTTATCGCGATAGGAGAAGAAACGGCCGGCGATCAACGGAATTCCGGCAGCCCTGAAATAATTCGGACTGGCGAAATGATATCGGGCGTGATTTTTGTCGTTCTCGGCCTGCGAACGGCCTTGGAGCTCAAAGCCGGTGTTCTCGTCATAACCGCTCCAGGGCAAGTCGGAGGTTACGCCTGCGGCGCGCACCCCAGGCTGTTCCTCCAGTCGCTCGAGTAGCTGGCGGTAAAACGAGATAGCGCTTTTTTGATTCGGATATCGGGCGTCCGGCAAATCCAGGCTCATGGTGATCACATTGTGGGGGTCGAAGCCGGGATTTATGCGCTCGAGATTGACGAATGTCCGCATCAGCAGTCCTCCGCCGGCGAGCAATACGAGCGCCAAGGCCAATTCGGCCATCACCAGCACATTCCGAATGCGGCCGCTCGAAAGGCCCGCGGTCGAGCCGCGACCGCCTTCTTTCAAGGAGTTCGAAAGGCTGGCTCTCGAGGCGTGAAGCGCTGGAGTCAGTCCGAACAGAAGAGCCGTCAGAACCGTTGCCGCCAGAGTGAAGGCTAACATCCGCACGTCCACGCCGATCATCTGGACGCGCGGCAGCTTGCCGGCGCTGAGCGCAACCAGCGCATCCACGCCCCAGATGCCCAGAACCAGGCCTATTGTGCCGCCTATGCCCGCAATCACCAGGCATTCCGTCAGCATCTGGCGCGCCAGACGTATCCGGCCCGCGCCAAGCGCCGCGCGGATAGCGATTTCGCGTTCGCGAGCGGCGGCGCGCGCCAGCAGAAGATTGGCGACGTTCACACAGGCGATAAGCAGCACGAATCCCACCGCGCCCAGCAGGACCAGCAACAACGGCTGCGTCTTGCCAACAATCTCCTGGCGCAGAGGCACCAATTTGACTCCGGCCTCGCGATTGCCATACAGCTCACCGAGCCGCCGGGCGATGATCGCCATGTCTGTACCGGCTTGCTGCACCGACACGCCGGGCTTGAGCCGCGCAATCCCGTTCAGGAAGTGAGAACCGCGCTGCTCCGGATGCGCGTGATCCAGGGTGAGCGGCCACCAGACATCGACGTTGTCGCCGTGAGGCAGGGAATGGTAGGTTCCGCCGACATGCTCCAAGCCTGGCGGCATCACACCGACGATGGTGAATGGTTTGCCGGAAAGGTTCACGGTGGTTCCAATGACGCCGGGGCTGCCCGAAAATCGGCTCTTCCATGTCCCGTTGCTCAAGATGACCTCTCGCTCATTCCCCGGCAGTTCCTCGTTTAGAGTAAACGTGCGGCCAAGCATCGGCTGCCATCCGAGCAGGCGGAAGAAGCCAGTCGAGACTCGGATCCCGGTAAGCCGTTCGGGCCGCTCCGCTTTCGCGAGTTGCAGATCGTCACGGAGATACAACGCGAAGCCATCGAACACGCGGTTCTGTTCCCGGTAATCCAGGAAATCATGCGGATTCATGGGGAACTCGGGAAAAGCCGGAAAGGTCGTGAATACTCGGACCAACCGATCAGGTTCGCTGTAGGGCAGCGGTTTGAGCAGCACTCCATTGATGACGCTGAAAATGGCACTGTTGGCGCCGATCCCCAGAGCCAGGGTCAGTACGGCAACGATGGTGAAACCGGGGCTGTTTTTGAGCGTGCGGAAACCGTAGCGAATGTCCTGTAGAAAGCCCATGAGCCTTAGACGGGGCGGGAAGTCAGATGGTTGGTTCGCCGTGAACTTCCACCTCACGACGCGCTACACCCTCGGCCGCGGGCTCAGGCAGGCGGCCGGTGATGTTGGCCCAGGCCCAGAAGAATGCCGTGGTGGAGCTGAGAGCACCAGCAATGGCTGCAATCAGGCGCGGGCTGTAGTACTGGGACGCGACACCCGCCGCAGTCATCGAAATCATCATGACGGACCACTGCATGGATTCCATGGTGGAAAATACGCGCCCGCGGTATTCATTCGAGACGTGGCTCAGCAGCTGCGACATGTTCAACACCGAACTGACAGCTACGGCGGCGCGCGAAAGTCCAATGAACACGAGCGCCAGGTAGAAATTCCGCATCTGGCTGAAGATGATGTAAGTGGACCCGTGGAGAATATAGCAGATCGAAATGGTGCGCTTGTAGGTTCCGAAACTGATTCGCGGGCCCAGCCAGTAAGCGATGGCGCCGCCGAACAGGAGGCCGATGCCGGCGCAGCCCCACACCTCGCCA
>Ga0210402_10003812_pt1 | contig 13978 bp, 17 predicted proteins | sample IncBWC7MmetaG_FD_161055 | JGI IMG/M metagenome (GOLD analysis project Ga0210402, IMG submission 161055) | Forest soil microbial communities from Barre Woods Harvard Forest LTER site, Petersham, Massachusetts, United States - Inc-BW-C-7-M | ecosystem: Environmental > Terrestrial > Soil >...
CCCCAAGCCCTTTCGCTGGACCAAAACCGCCGACGACATCCTGGCCTCCATCGAACGGTTTTGTCACCGCACTATCGCGGTCCACGCCCAATGTGGATAGGAACTTCTGGTTCAGGACACTAGCGCGCATTAAGCATGCGGGTCGGTGCTGCTCGCTCGTCGAGCGCGGCGGCCGGGAGCGCTGTCAGGCTGTTCACGCGTCACTAATTTCGCAACACACCGTCGCGAGGGGTTGAATTTATAACAGGATGGTGTTATTTTATCAACTAATAAAATGCTATTCCATCATTATCTCGGAAGCTCCAGCCTCATGTGCGACCGGTGTGTCATGCCTTACCCAAATCTCCCTGCTCCTTCCCTCAGGACCGCATATTGCCTCCCTGCTGGCGATGCGTTGCGATCGGTCTCTAACTGTTTGATTTACATTATATTATGGTCGATCCGACGAGCGGTTTTAGGGGCCAGAGCGAGTTTTCTCCCTGAGAGCAGGGACAACTCCTCGGTCAGCCGACGCGCGGCGGCTCGTGCTCCTCGCCGATCAGGGTCAGGACGAGCGAGCGTTGATGCGGCGCGGCGCGGTGCTCGAAGAGGAAGATGCCCTGCCAGACGCCGAGCTGGAGCCGGCCGTCGCTGACCGGGATGGTCAGCTGCGTCTGGGTCAACGCACTCTTGATGTGCGCCGGCATGTCGTCGGGCCCCTCGTCGTTGTGGCGGTAGAGGCTCATATCCTCCGGCACGATCCGGCGCAGGAAGGCATCGAGATCGTGGCGGACGTCGGGCGAGGCGTTCTCCTGGATCAACAGCGAGGCCGAAGTGTGCGGGATGTAGACGGTAAGCAGGCCGAGCGCGATATGCTGGCGTTCGATCCAGCGGGCGATGTCGGTGGTGATCTCTTTGATCTCGCGCGGGGCGGTATCGATCGAGAGCCGGCTCTGGGCGATGTGCATCATGAATCAAGATATAGGCGCGAGGGGGCATTCGGCGACGCCCTTCCGCCGGATGGCCTTCCGGTCGTATCCTCGCCGCTCGTGGCAAGGGGAAACCCGATGAGATCTGTTATTTCGGCCGCGGCGTTTCTGGCCCTCTCGATCTTCTCGGCCGGAGTGTGCGCGCAGAATACCGACCTGCTGCTCGTGCTGGCCGCCGACGTGTCGCGCAGCATCGACGAAGGCGAGTTCGACTTGCAGCGCAAGGGCTATGCCGCGGCCCTGACCGATCCGCGCGTCCTCGCGGCGATCCGCGGCGGCAGCAACGGTACCGTCGCGGTGTGCTTTGTCGAATGGTCCGGGGCGGGCGAGCAGCTGGTTGTCGTCGATTGGACGGTGATCCACGACGAGGAGGACGCCGGCGTTGTCGCCGCGGCGATCCTTGCGGCACCACGGTCGTTTATGGGACGGACCTCGATCAGCGGCGCAATCGACTTCGCTATGGAGCGCTTCGCTGCCGCCAAGCCGCACAGCAATCGGCGGATCATCGACGTCTCCGGTGATGGTACCAACAACTCCGGGCGGCCGGTTACCGAGGCGCGCGATCAGGCGGTGGCCGAGGGTGTCACGATCAACGGTCTGGCGATCGTCAACGACCGGCCAAACCCCGGCTACGCTTTCCACACCCAGCCGCCGGGCGGCCTGCCCGAATGGTATCGGCAGAATGTGATCGGCGGTCCGGGCTCGTTTCTCCGCGTCATCGACGATTTTCGCTCCTTCTCCGACGCGATGACCAACAAGCTCGTCAGCGAGATCGTTGCGCTCGCGGGGGCAGAGCAAACCGCGTCGGTTCGCTGACTATCCGCCCAGGTCGGCGCGGTGCGCCTCGACCAGCTCGGCCATGCTCGAAAAGCGGAAGTCCCAGCGCACGCCCTCGGGCGCCGGCGGTGTGGCACCCGAGCCGGCTGTGCCCCCGCGCCGGTCGATCCAGGCGGATCGAAGCCCGACGGCGTTGGCCGGTGCGTGATCGTGAGAGAGGCTTTGTGCGGTGTGCAGAATGTCGCTCGCGGGGTGCCGGGAACGCTGCAGCCCGTCGATCATGGTGCGAAAGTTTCTGAGGTCGGGGTTGTACGAGCCGATGTCCTCGGCGGTATAGACCGCATCGAACGCGACGCCGAGCCGCTTTTGGCTCTGCGCGAAGTTGGCGCGGTCAACATTCGACAAGATGACGAGCTTGTAGAACCGCTTGAGATAGGCGAGTGCCGCGGCCGAGTCGGGAAAGGCCAGCCACTCGCCGACCGAGCCGCCGAAGGCACGATGATCCGCCGCCGTTGCGGCAATGCCCCATTTCTCGGCGAGCCGGCGGTGGACGAGGGCGAGGAGCTCCGGATAGACCATGTCCGGCGTCTCGGCTTCCTGTGCAGTCTCCAGCCGGGCAAAAGCCGCGAGAATGTCGTCGCGGGAGGCGCCCGACGAGCGCGCTCCCGAAAAGTGGGCGCAGCGCGTTGACGATGCCGGTTTCCCAGTCGATCAAGGTGCCGTAGCAATCGAAGGTGAGGACGTTGAAGTTGTCAGGCGCATGGCAGCGTTGGGGAGCTCGGCTGATGCATTATGGTAGCCCCCCTTTCGGCCGGCAGCGAGGGAGCAGATGACGGGCTTGCCATCCCAAGTCGATGTCGCGGTGATCGGCGCTGGTGCCGCCGGGATCGGCGCGGCGCGGCGCCTGCGCGAGGCCGGTGTGGTCTCTCTCCTGGTGCTCGAGGCGCGCGATCGGGTCGGCGGGCGGGTCAACACCATCGAACCGGCCGGGTTCCCGCTCGATCGCGGTGCCGAATGGCTGCACTCGGCCGACCGCAACCCGCTCTCCCCTATCGCCAAAAGCCTCGGCCTTTCGGTCCACAGTCGGCCGCCGGAATGGACGACCCGGCTGCGCCGCAGCGGCGAGACTGTCGAGGCGGAAGCTGATTGGATCGCGACCCGCGAAGCACAATCCTGGGCCCGGAGGAAAGCGGCGGCGGAGCCGGTCGACCGTTCTCTGGCAAGCCTGCTGGTGCCGGGAGAGCGTTGGAACGACCTGCTCGACGCGTCGAGCACTTGGGGGAACGGCGCCGAACTCGATCGAGTGTCGGTCAAAGACTATGTCCGCTACGAGGATAGCGGGACCAACTGGCGGCTCCGTGAGGGGTATGGCCGGCTGTTCGAGGATCTCGCCGAAGGGCTGCCGGTGGCGCGCGAGGCGGCGGTGTCGCGGATCGACCATCGCGGACGGGCGATCCGGCTCGAAACGGCGTGCGGCATCGTCACCGCGGCGCGGGTGATCGTCACGGTGCCGACCTCCATCATCGTCGGCGAAATACTCCGCTTCGACCCGCCGCTGCCGGACAAGATCGAGGCTGCAGCCGGCCTGCCGCTCGGGGTCGACGACAAGCTCTTCATTTCCCTTGACGGCGCGCTCCCCGGGCTCGAGCACGATGCCTACCTCGTCGGCTCGACCACTTCTCGGGAGACCATGAGCTACCAGGTGCGGCCTTTCGACCGTCCGGCGATCTACTGCTTCTTCGGCGGCCGCTTCGCAGCGGCGCTCGAAGAGGAAGGGGAGGCGGCGATGTTTTCTTTCGCCGCCGGCGAGCTCGCCCGCCTCTTTGGCAGCGGTGTCCGCACGCAGCTGGCACCGCTCGCCGCCACCGCCTGGTTACGCGACCCGTGGGCGCGCGGTTCCTATTCTTATGCCCGTCCCGGCCATGCCGATGACCGGGCACGGCTCGCTGCCCCGGTTGACGACCGTCTGTTCTTTGCCGGCGAGGCTTGCTCTCCGAACTTCTTTTCGACCGCACATGGCGCTTGGCTGAGCGGCATCACCGCCGCCGAGGCCGCCCTCGCCAGCCTCGGGGAAGTGGCGGTGGAGGCGGCAGCCGCGGCCCCTTGTCGGGGGCGACCACGCGAATGATTGCTCCATTTCCCTGCTGGACAGGGAAATCACGGGGAAAAAATTCCATAGCGTCGCGTTTCCATAAAAAATACCCTCTATTTCAGATACTTAAGATTCCGGATCGGACGCTCACGGGACGCTCCGGCAGGGAAGCTCTGACATCTGTTTGACACAGCGGTCATCTTGGCTCCTGTTGCTCCTCCATAGACCTTAAATAGCAATTGTTGTATTGATAATCAAGTATAAATCGGATAGATTCCTCATCGGGTTCGCGGAGAAGATCGGCCACGGCTGGGTCCAGACGGGACAGCGGCCGCGCCTGTGATGAGGCATTGGACATGTGGGAAGCGTTTAATTACTGCGAGGTATTCGCAGGTCGTTTCAGTGCGGAGGAGTGCCAGCGCGTCATTGCGGTGCATCAGCAACAGAGTGCACTCCAGAGCAGATTGCCGCGGCGCGATCGCGGTTTGATCAGAGACAGTGATCTGTTCTGGGTTCCGCGGATGACCGAGACCGCTTGGATATTCGAGCGGATCCGGGATGTCGCGACGCTCTACAATTCGCGGTACGGGTTTGGACTTTCCGGCGAAATGGGTCAGCTGCAGCTGACGCGCTATGCCGCGGGTCAGCTATACGATTGGCATATGGACCTTGGCGGCGGTGCGATGAGCCTGCGCAAAATATCGGTGGTTATCGAGTTGGCCGGCGGCGGATATGACGGCGGCGGGATCGAGGTCTTTTATGGCGAGGGGCCCGGCAACCGGATCGCTCTCGGCCAAGGCGACGCACTGCTCTTTCCGTCCTTTATCATGCACCGGGCGCTGCCCGTGCAGAGCGGGACTCGTTGGACCTTGGTCTCCTGGCTGACCGGGCCCGAGCCCCTCACTTGAGTGCCCCGAGCGTTAACTGATGATCATTCAGGTCGAAAATGCGGTCAGCGACGACGACTGCCGCCGGCTGATGACAATCTACGATCGACACGTTCAACAGACGAAGGTCAAAGATCAAACGGGGCATCCCGTCGTCTATTCGGACCAGTTCCGCGACACGCCGGACGCCGCCGAGATAGTGCCGCGTCTCGTCGAAAGATGCCTGTGCAGCATACGCCATCAGTTACAACTCACCGATCCGCTTTATCTGGAGACGGTGATCCTGGCCGCGCTGGGTGCCGGAGGGCACCATAGCCGACATGCCGACAATTGTCGGCAGAACGAACAAGGCGATTGGGTCGCCAATCACACGCCCCAGCGCGACGTGACGGCGATCTATTATCTAAATGATACATTCGAAGGCGGCGAAATCGACTTCGAGCGGGCAAAATTGGTGGTCAAGCCGCGCCGCGGGCTTCTCCTGGCCTTTCCCAGCGACGCCGCCCATGTACACGAAGTTCTTCCGATGCGGAGCGGCGTCCGATACACGATGCCGGTTTGGTTCACGAAGCAACAATGCTTCGCACTGGCGGATTTTCCGCTCGGCGCGACGTCAGCCGCTCGGCGCCCTTGCTAAGCCTCGGGGAAGCTACGGTGGGGGCGCCAGCCGCGGCGCCTCGTTGAGGGCGAACACGCGAATGCCTGAAGCGTCGAGCCGGATCGTGCTGATCGAGGCGAGCGCCACTTCGATCCGCGCGTAAAAATCGAGCGGCATGCCGAGCGCGAACAGCAAGGCGGAGCGGATAACATCGCCGTGGCTGATGATCACCACACTGCCGTCCGGATGAACGCGCTGCAGGTCGAAGAGCGCGCCCACGACTCGATCCTGGACTTGCCGCCAGCTCTCGCCTCCCGGTATGGCGGCGATGCCGCGGCAGGTGTTCCACAGCTGCCAGCGCGGGTCTTTGCGGATCACGTCGGCCGTCAACCCGGTCCACTCGCCGAAATCGAGCTCGATCACATCCTCGCGGCAGCCCACTGGTAGACCGAGCCGCTCGGAGAGGATTTCCGCGGTTTCCTGCGTGCGCTGTAATGGGCTCGCATAGAGCGCCTCGATCTTTTCCGGGGCGAGACGCGCGGCGACGGCGGCGATTTCGGCTCGGCCCCTCTCTGAAAGTCCGACGCCCGGCAGGCGCCCGTTGATCCGGCCGAATACGTTGGGCTCGCCATGCCGCAGAAGGTGAAAGACGGTCATGCCGCGGTGCCGAGATACTGCTTTTGCCCCGTCTCCGAGGCGCGCACGATCGCATCGAGCAAGCGGTGTCGCGCGACGGCCGCGTCAAAGCCGGGGCTGGCAGGCTTGCCGTCACGGATGCGTTCGGCCAATTTTGCGTAGAGCTGGCCGACGTTATAGCGCGAATCCGCGGCCAACCCGTCCGGCACCCATCGGTATTTTCCGGGGACTGGCAGATCGGCCAGCGCTGCGCTCTCGCCGCGCGCGCCCTTCAGGTTCAGCTCCTGGCGCTGCATCGACGTGCGCGAGGTGGCGGTCAGGACGAGATCGCCCTCTGCCCCGTGGATTTCGAACAAGAAATCGGTTCCGCGCGCCATGCCGCCGCGGACCTGGAACGACACGACGGCGCCATCCCCAACGATGCCGTTGACGACCACCTGGTCGGGCGAGGTCTTTGCGACCATCTCGCCGGTGTCCTGCGAGGGGATACGATCGCGCTGGCTGACCACGAAAGCGGCAAGCTCGCGAAATTCGCCGAGGCAGTGGCAAAGCGCGTCGATCGTGTGCCCGCCAGTGATGGTCAGCAGGTTGGCGCCATTGGCGCGGTCGGCCTGGTAGGCGCGATCGATCGAGGCGCCCCAGTTCGGGGCGCAGGCGATCATCGTCGCCGTCAGCACCCGCCCGACATATCCGTCGCCGACCAGATCCTTGACGTAGTTGATCGCCGGGGACATCTGGCCTTGCAGTCCGACCACGTGTCGGATCCCTCGCCGCTCCGCCGCCTCGAGCATTAGCACTGCCTCGCCGGTGTCGCGGCCGAGCGGCCATTCGCAATAGACATGCTTGCCGGCGTCGATCGCGGCCATCACCGGATCATAATGGTCGGGTACCTTTACGCTGACTGTGACCAGATCCACGTCCGGATGGTGTGCGAGCTTTTCGGGGTCGGAAAACGCCAGCGGCACCCCGAAATGCCGGGCCGCCGCGTCGGCCGAGTCTTGGCGCGTCGTGCACACCGCGCTGATCGCGAATTCCGGAAGCGCCTGCAATGCCGGAATGTGGGCGATCGAGGCAAATCCGCGCTGCGGGTTAGCTCCGACTATTCCCACCCGAATTTTGCTGCCCGTCGCCATGAAACCCTCCCGAAAATCCGCCGACGATCATCATCCTTTGCGAGCGCCAAGTCACGAGAGGAACGGGGCGGCCGGCCGAGCGTTTCACCACACCGTGATGCGTGTAACCCGAAAGGGAAGTTGGGGCGCCGGCGCCCCTATGATTAATATGCTAAGCGGCGGGTAACCGATCGAGGAGGACGCCGATGCCCCGGCTCACCATCAATGGACATGCGCAGCAGGTCGATGTCGATCCCGACACCCCGCTGCTGTGGGTTCTGCGCGACACGCTCGGCCTGACCGGGACCAAATACGGCTGCGGCATCGCCCAGTGCGGCGCCTGCACAGTCCATATCGATGGCGTCGCGACCCGGTCCTGCTCGGTGCCGGTCAGCGCGGTCGGCGCTAGGAAGATCACGACGATCGAGGGGCTCGCCGCCAACGGCACGTTGCACAAGGTGCAGCAGGCTTGGATCGACAACGACGTCCCGCAATGCGGCTATTGCCAGAGCGGGATGATCATGGCGGTCGCCGCGCTGCTCGAGGAGAACGCGACGCCGACCGACGCCGACATCGACAGCACCATCACCAACATCTGCCGCTGCGGCACCTATCAGCAGGTGCGCGAGGCGATCCACGCCGCCGCCGCCAAAGCCTGAACGGGGCATGCCATGACCGCATTAACGCAAGTCAATCGCCGCTCGTTTCTCGCCGGCGCCGCCGCGATCGGAGGCGGGCTGTCACTCGGCTTCCGGATCCCGTTCGGCCTCGCTGGAGCGCAGGCCGCCGACAGCGTCCCTGAGGTGAATGCCTGGGTGGTCATTCGCCCCGACGAGACCGTGGTGATTCGGATCGCGCGGTCCGAGATGGGCCAGGGCACCTTGACCGGTCTCGCCCAGCTCGTCGCCGAGGAGCTCGAATGCGACTGGTCGAAGGTCACGACCGAATACCCGACCCCCGGCGAAAACCTCGCGCGCAAGCGTGTCTGGGGGAATTTCTCGACCGGCGGCAGCCGTGGCATCCGCGAATCGAATCAATATGTCCGCGAGGGCGGTGCGGCGGCGCGCGACATGCTGATCCGCGCCGCGGCGGCCGGCTGGGGGGTGGAGCCAGCGGAGTGCAGTGCCGTCAACAGCGTGATCACGCATAAGCCGTCCGGTCGCACGACGACCTACGGCACGGTCGCCGCGGCGGCCGCCAAGCTCGATCCGCCGAAAGACATCAAGCTGAAGGACCCGAAAGACTGGAAAATCGCCGGCAAGCCGCTGAAGCGGCTGGATACCGCCGATAAGGTCAACGGCAAGCAGGTCTACGCCATCGACCTCAAATTTCCAGGCATGCTGACCGCCACGATCCGCGACTGTCCGGTCCCCGGCGGCAAGGTCAAGAGCTTCGACGCCGCGAAGGTCTCCGGGATGCGCGGCGTCAAGAAGGTCGTGCCGGTCGGCGACACGGCCGTTGCCGTCGTCGCCGACAGCTTCTGGAATGCGAAGTCCGCGCTCACGGCCCTGCCGATCGTCTGGGACGAGGGGCCCAACGCCACGGTTACCAGCGCCACGATCGCCGAGATGCTCAAAGAGGGTCTCGACGCCGACCAGGCTCTTGTCGGCAACAAGGGGGGCGATGCGAAGGCAGCGCTGGCCGGTGCGACGAAAGTGGTCGAGGCTGTGTACGGCTATCCCTATCAGGCACACGCGACGATGGAGCCGATGAACGCCACCGCGCGTTATACGCCGGACAGATGCGAGGTCTGGTGCCCGACACAAAACGGCGAGTCGACGCTGGCTGCGGTCGCCGAAGCCGCGGGGCTGCCGGTCGAGAAGTGCGAGGTCTACAAGCAGCTGCTCGGCGGCGGTTTCGGCCGGCGCGGCTTCAGCGATTATGCGCGCCAGGCGGTGCAGATCGCGATGCAGATGCCGGGGACGCCGGTCAAGCTCCTATGGTCGCGTGAAGAGGACATGACGCACGATTTCTACCACCCGGTCACGCAATGCAGATTGCGCGGCGCACTGGACGCGGCCGGCAATGTCGTCGGCTTGCACATGCGCATTTCCGGTCAATCGATCCTGGCCACCGTCCTGCCGCAGAATTTGAGGGACGGCATGGACCCGGCGGTGTTTCAGGGCCTCAACCCGGGCGGGGCCGAAGGCGAATTCGGCTACAACATACCGAATGTGCTTATCGACCATGCGATGCGCAACACTCACATCCGGCCCGGCTTCTGGCGCGGCGTTAACACCAAACAAAACGCGATCTACACCGAATGCTTCATCGACGAGCTCGCCCATGCCGCCGGGCAGGACCCACTCGAGTTCCGCCGCAAGATGCTGAAGCCGAAGCATCTGGCCGTCCTAAACGCTGCCGCGGAACGGGCGGGCTATGGCAAGGCCCCGGCCGGCATCTATCACGGGCTCGCCCAATTCATGGGCTATGGCAGCTATGTCGCCGCCTGCGCCGAGGTGTCGGTGAGCGCGGACGGCCGACTCAAGATCCACCGCATCGTCGCCGCCACCAATCCGGGCCATGCGGTCAATCCGGCGCAGATCGAGCGCCAGGTCGCCGGCTCATTCGTCTATGGCCTCTCGGCGATGCTCTACGGCGAATGCACGGTCAATGGCGGCGCGATCGAGCAGACCAATTTCGATAGCTACAACGTGATGCGCATCGACGAGATGCCGAAGGTCGAGGTCGTCATCGTGCCTACGGGCGATTTCTGGGGCGGCGTCGGCGAGCCGACGATCGCGGTCGCGGCCCCGGCGGTGCTCAACGCGATCTTTGCGGCGAGCGGAAAGCGCATCCGCTCGCTGCCCTTGAAGGATCAGGACCTCAAGCGAGTGTGATCGGGTCGCCGGCAGCCGCAGCAAGCCGGGTTGGCGCCCTGGTGCTGCCTTTGGTCTTTTCCGCCGGGGCGCTCGCGGCAGGGCCGCCGCCTGGGGCGACCTCCTGCTTGGGCTGCCACCCGACGAGCGCCACGGTGAATACGCCAGTGCCGCGAATCCTCGACCGCAAGCCGGATGAGATCGTCGCGGCGATGCTGGCTTTCCGCTCGGGCGAGCGGCCTTCGACGGTCATGGGTCGAATCGCCAAGGGGTTCTCCGACGACGAGATCCGGGCCATCGCAGTCTGGCTCGCCGAGCAGCCCGAGAAGCAATGATGCGGTTGACGCGGCGCGCGTTTCTGAGTGGCAGTACCTCGGCTGGATTGCTGGCGGCTCCGGCTCTGGCGCAGGGCAGGGCGCGGGTTGTGGTTGTCGGCGGCGGCTTCGCCGGCGCCATCTGCGCGCGGGAACTGCAGCGCGCCATGCCTCGGGCTGCAGTGACCCTCATCGAGGCAAATCCGATCTTCACGGCTTGTCCCTTCAGCAACTCCGTGATCGCTGGACTGCGGACGATCGGGGAGCAACGTTTCGGCTATGATGCGCTGCGCGCCGAGGACATTGCGATAGTCCATGATCAGGCAAGGGCGGTGGACCCGCAGAGCCGCCTCGTGTCTCTGAGCGGCGGTTCGGTGCTCGGCTACGACCGGCTGGTGCTGGCGCCGGGGATCGACATTCGCTGGGACGCGCTGCCCGGCTACGATGAAGCCGCCGCGGAGCCGATGCCGCATGCCTGGAAGGCGGGCGAGCAGACCACGTTGCTGCGGCGCCGCCTCGTGGCCATGCCGGACGGCGGAACGGTGGTGATCTCGGCACCGGCCAATCCGTTCCGCTGCCCGCCCGGTCCCTATGAGCGGGCGAGCTTGATCGCCTATTACCTGAAGACCACGAAGCCGCGATCGAAGCTGATCGTGCTCGACGCCAAGGACAGTTTTTCGAAACAGCGCCTGTTCCAGGCCGCATGGCAGCGGCTCTACCCGGGTCTTCTCGAATGGGTGTCGCTGTCGAACGGCGGCAAAGTGACCTCGGTCGACCCCGCAAGCCGCACGCTCGTCACCGATTTCGCTTCCTATAAGGCCGACGTAGCCAACGTCATCCCGCCGCAGCGGGCTGGGCACATCGCCGAGCTTGCAGGCGTCTCCGACGCTACCGGATGGTGCCCGATCGACCCCATCACCTTCGAATCGCGGCTGCAGCCGGGCGTCCATGTCATCGGCGATGCGGCGATCGCCGGGGCGATGCCGAAATCGGCTTTCGCCGCCAATACCCAGGCCAAGGTCTGTGCTGCGGCGGTTGCGGCGCTGCTGAACGACGAGCCGCCGTCGCCGCCCAAGCTGATCAACACCTGCTACAGCCTGGTGGCGCCCGATTACGGCATCTCCATCGCCGGGGTCTATCATCCCGTCAACGGACAGCTCGCCGATGTCCAAGGCGCTGGCGGGATCAGTCCGGCCGAGGCTGCGCCCGATTTCCGCGCCCTCGAGGCGAGCTATGCGGCGGCTTGGTTCCGCACGATCACGGCCCAAACCTTTTCCTGAGGCGATCGTCGCCGCCGCAGCCGCGCTGCTTCTGTGGGGCGAGGTCTCCCATGCCGCCCTCAATGACGAGGCGTTACGGCCCTACAGGGTGGTCGGCGACGCAATCCCGGAACCGCTCACCGGAACGGGCGGCGATCCTGTGGCTGGCCGGGCGATCGTCGTGGATCGTCGGCTCGGCGCCTGTCTCCTGTGTCACATCGGCCCCTTTCCCGAGGAGCGGTTCCAGGGGACGCTGGCGCCCGATCTGTCCGAGGCTGGGTTGCGCTGGTCGGCCGGGCAGTTGAGGCTGCGGATGGTCGACGCGACCCGGCTCAATCCCGCCACGATCATGCCGCCCTACTACCGGGTCGACGGCCTCACGCGCGTCGGCAGCTCCTGGTTCGGCAGGCCGATCCTGACCGCACAGCAAGTCGAGGATGTGGTAGCTTTCCTCGCGACGCTGCGCGATTAGCAAAGGATGGCTGATGGACGTAGGACCGCAGAGCGCCTCTCCAACCCGCCGGCTGATCCTGCTGGCGGCGGCCGGCTTCGGCTTAACGTCGCTCGCAGCACCCGCTGACGCAACCTCAGCCGCAATGGAAGAAGCCATCCGGGCCCTCGTCGGCGAGGCGGCGATAAATCGCGGCAAGGTCAAGCTTGAATTGCCGCCGATCGTCGAGAACGGCAACACGGTGCCGCTCACCGTCTCGGTCGAGAGCCCGATGACCGAGACCGATCACGTCGCCAGCATCCACATCTTCAACGAGAAGAACCCGCAGCCCTATGTCGCCGCATTTCACCTCGGGCCGCGAGCCGGCAGGGCCGCGGTATCGGCGCGCATCCGTCTCGCCGACTCGCAGCGGGTGACGGCGATCGCCCGGCTCGGCGACGGCAGCTTCTGGTCCGATAGCGCCGATGTCATCGTGACATTGGCGGCCTGCGCCGAAGGATGAGAGGGCGATGGCCCGGGTATTGATCAACCTTCCGGCTCGTGCCAAACGCGGCGAGGTGATCGAGATCAAGACCTTGATCGCCCACCCGATGGAAACCGGATATCGGGTCGGCCCGACCGGGACGGCGATCCCGCGCGACATCATCAACCGGTTTGTGTGCACCTATAACGACGCGGAAGTGTTTCGCGCCGAACTCTTCCCGGCGATCGCCGCAAACCCGTTCATCGCCTTCTTTACGGTCGCGACCGAGAGTGGCGAACTTGCCTTCAGCTGGACCGATGACCACGTCGAGACGCAAACCGAGGTCAGGCAAATCACCGTCGAATGAAGACCGTGGTGCTGGCGGTGGTTGCCGCCGCGGCGGCAGCGGCGGCCGAAATCGCGCCTGAGGACCGGCGTTCCGGTTATGACTTCGCCGCCCCGGAAACCCGGGCAATGCAGGACGATGACACTGCAAACCCCGGGATTTTAGGGGTGCTGCAGGGCGAAACGCTATGGACGAGAAAGGTGGGTGCCGCCGACCGGTCGTGCGCCGACTGCCACGGCGACGCGCGCCTCAGCATGAAAGGTGTGGCGGCGCGCTATCCGGCATTCGACCCGGCGCTCGGCCGCCCGGTTGATCTGGAGCAGCGGATCAACCGATGCCGGACCGAGCACCAGGGCGCCGAGCCGCTGACGTGGGAGAGTGCCGATCTCCTCGCTCTGAGTGCCTTTGTCGCCTTTCAGTCGCGGGGGCTGCCGATAGCGCTGCGGAGCACCGCCGAGCTGCGGCCGTTTTTGGATCAAGGCAGCGAGCTGTTCCACCGCCGTGAAGGTCAGTTGAACCTGTCGTGCAGCCAGTGCCACGATGACAATTGGGGCAAACGGCTCGCCGGCTCGGTGATCCCGCAGGGACACCCGACCGGCTACCCGGTCTATCGCCTCGAATGGCAGAGCCTCGGGTCGCTGCAGCGGCGGCTGCGCAACTGCATGATCGGGGTGCGCGCCGAGCCCTTCGAATACGGGGCGCCGGAAGCCGTGGCGCTCGAACTCTACCTGATGGGGCGGGCCTCCGGCATGACCCTCGAGACCCCGGCGGTGCGCCCGTGACCAGCGCCCTTCTGTTGCCCGCAACCTCCCTGATTTTCCCTGCCATCAGGGAGAAAATCGCATCGCCGACTGCGCTATCCCTCAAAATAAAAAGGAAATTCAATATCTTACTGATGGGTTGGGACACTTCCAGGACGCGCGCTGAGGGACGTTTTGACAAGATTCTGACGTATCGAACAACAGGAGAGTGCCGATGAAGGTCGCGGGTCTCCGTAAGCAGTCGATGGACGTGGCGATCATCGACGCGGTGTGGAACGGGGTGTGGCAGGCGATGAAGATCGCCGGCGCCGCCGATGCCTTCGAGGTCAACATCGCCCCGCACAATTTCTACGGCCATCTGGTGGTTCCCGATGCGCCGGGCTGGGGAACCGAACCCATTGAAGAGGCGATCAAGTCGCACCTGCCGAGGGCGCCGGGGGGCTTGCTGCACTTCCGACAGCCGTGAGCGGTACGCCAAGCCTGCAAATCATTTTG
>Ga0210402_10003814_pt1 | contig 13976 bp, 12 predicted proteins | sample IncBWC7MmetaG_FD_161055 | JGI IMG/M metagenome (GOLD analysis project Ga0210402, IMG submission 161055) | Forest soil microbial communities from Barre Woods Harvard Forest LTER site, Petersham, Massachusetts, United States - Inc-BW-C-7-M | ecosystem: Environmental > Terrestrial > Soil >...
CAACCCGTACTTCTGGGCGCCATTCGTCCTGGAAGCCGCCCCCGATCCAATCGCCAGGAAAAACTGACGTCGTTGTGGAATTGGGGTCCGATGGCTTGTTCTCCCGAACAGCTATGGATAAACAGCACCCTGCACCTGCATGTCTCGGGGGTCTCTGATGCTTCGAGAAGAGCGTCACGATGGGTTCGCATGAACTGAAAGACATCCTGCTGGTGGAAGACAACTCCAACGACGTGGAGTTGATCCTGATGGTTTTCCAGAAAAACCGGATCGCCAATCAAGTGGTCGTGGTTCGGGACGGCACCATGGCGTTGGAATACCTGTACCGCGAGGAGGAGTTCGCCCTGAGGAAAGAAGGCAATCCGGCCGTCATTCTGCTCGATCTGAAGACGCCCAGAGACGAAGGTCTGGAGGTGCTGCGCCGGGTTAAATCGGACGCCAGACTCAAGACCATTCCTGTCGTCATCCTGACCTCATCACTGGAAAACCGCGATCTGGTGGAGGGCTATTTCCTGGGCGCGAACGCCTATGTGGTTAAGCCAGTCCACTTCCGTGAGTTCGTGGAAGTGGTAAGCCACCTGGGGATTTTCTGGACGCGGATCAACGAACCGCCGCCGGAGGACGGCGGCGAGCGGGCACAATCACAATCGAAATAGAGGCAGCTCCGTCGGCACGGCCGGCACACAATCGACCGTCAATGGCCGCACCGGCTCCATGCGCCAGAACAGTTCGACCGCTTGCCGAACCAGTCTCTCCCGCCCCCCGGCACTATCCCAAGCTCGCGAACGTCTTACCTTCCGCCGCCAGCCGCACCAGCAGCGGCGCCGGGCTCCATAACTCTTCCCCATGCCGCCGCTCCCACTCCGCAATCCGCGCCAGAACTTGTCCCAGCCCTACGGTATCGCCGTAGAACATCGGCCCGCCGCGCCAGGCTGGAAATCCGTAGCCGTTCAGGTAGACCACATCGATGTCGCTCGATCGCAGCGCGATGCCTTCCTCCAGCAGTTTGGCGCCTTCGTTGATCAGCGCGAAGACGCACCGGTCCACCACCTCCCCGGCCGTAATGGTGCGGCGCTCAACGCCGGCTTCGCGCGCCGTCTTCTCGATCAACGCCGCTGTTTCGGGGTCAGGCGAAGGGTTGCGTTGCTGGTCGTACAGCGACCAGCCCCGTCCCGTCTTCTGGCCGAAGCGGCCCATCGCGCATAACCGGTCCGCCACCAGCGGTTGCCGCACGCCGGGCCGTTCCAGGTGTCTGAATTCCTGCCGGATGCGCCAGCCCACGTCCAGCCCGGCCAGGTCGCTCATAGCCAGCGGCCCCATGGCCATGCCGAAATCGAACAGCGCCTGGTTGACGGTCTCCACCGTGGCGCCTTCTTCCAGCAGGAACTGGGCCTCGCGAAGGTAGGGCCCCAGCATCCGGTTGCCGATGAAGCCGCGGCAGTTTCCAGCCACCACGGGCACCTTCTTCATCCGCCTGGCTAACGCCATACACGTGGCGATGGCCTCGCGGCTGGTGGCCTTGCCGCGCACAATCTCCAGCAGCCGCATCACGTTCGCGGGGCTGAAGTAGTGGTTGCCCAGCACCATCTCCGGCCGTTTGGTGACGGAAGCAATCTCATCGATATCCAGGTACGAAGTGTTCGATGCCAGAATGCAGCCCGGCTTGGCGATGGCGTCGATTTCCGCGAAGACCTGCTTCTTGAGCGCCATGCCCTCGAAGACGGCCTCCGCAATGATGTCGGCTTCCTGGAAGCCGGCGTAGTCAAGCTGCGGTGTGATCCGGGCCATGCGCTCATCCATGGCGGCCTGCGAGAGTCTGCCGCGCTGCACGCTGCCGGCGTAGTGGTTGCGGATGGTGGCCATGCCGCGGTCCAGAGCCTCCTGGGTGGCTTCCTTGACGATCACCGGGATCCCCGCGTTGGCGTAGTTCATGGTGATGCCGCCGCCCATGGTGCCGGCGCCGATCACGGCCGCTCGCCGGATCTCGCCGGTCGGTGTGGCAGCCGGAATGTCCGGAATCTTCCACACCGCGCGCTCGGCGAAGAAGGCATGGATCAGCGTCTTGGACTGCGTGGAATAGAGGCACTGGCGAAACAGCTCGGCTTCGTACGCACAGCCTTCGGCGAACGGCAGACGGGTGGCGGCCTCCACGGCTTCAATGGCGGCCAGCGGCGCCGTCTGGCCGCGCCGGGTTTTCTGCGCCAGCCGGCGGGCCGCCGCGAAAATCTCTGGACCATTTCCGGCCAACGCGCCGTCGAGCTTCTGGTTGCGTTGGCTGGTCCGGGGGATTGGCCGGCCCACCACCTCGCGGGCGAACGTGATGGCGCCCGTCAGCAGGTCGCCTTCGATCAGCCGGTCCACCATGCCCGCCGCCAGCGCGTCCGCGGCACTGACAGGTTCGCCGAACGCGCACATCTCCACGGCCTTGGCGATCCCTGCCAAGCGCGGCAGCCGTTGGGTGCCCGCGGCGCCGGGAATGATGCCCAGTTTCACTTCCGGCTGGCCCACTTGTGCCGCAGGTGCAATCACGCGATAGTGGCCGGCCATCGCCACTTCCATGCCGCCGCCCAGCGCCTGGCCGTGGATCGCCATAATCACCGGCTTCAGGCAGTCTTCAATCGCGGACAGCACCGGCAGCAGGATCAGGCGCGGCCGCTGTCCGCTGACGATCTTGCCGAATTCGCGGATATCCGCGCCGGCGATGAAGGTTTTCCCGGCGCCAATCATCACGATGGCGGCGACGCCGGAGTCGGCGGCGGCGGCAGCCATGCATGCCTGAATTCCCTCGGGCACTCCAGGGCCTATCGCGTTAACAGGTGGGTTGTCGATGGTGATGACGGCGATCTCACCCTCATGGGTCAATCGAACAGTTTGGGTCAATCCAACGGTTTCGCTCATGGTTGGTGCAGCCTCTTTTTTGCCAGATCCAGATTGCGGCGGGCCTGCTGATGAGCCGGGTCCACTTGTAACGCTGCCTGGAATTGTTCCATCGCGCCCGCCACATCCCCGGATTGGACCAGAATGATTCCGAAGTTATTGTGGAGATCGGCGCTCCCCGGCTCCAGCGCCACCAGTTCGCGGTAATAACCGGCGGCGGCTGCGAGGCGCGTCTTGGAAAACGCTTCGTCCCGGGCCTTGGAAAACGCGGCGTCCCCCAGTGTGGTGAGGGCCGCCACCAAATGCTCCCGCGCCGCGGCATCGTCCGGAACAGCGGCCAGCACCTGGCGAAAATGAGGAGCCGCTTCTTCCAGCTTGCCCTGCGCGACCAGCGTGTTGGCCAGGTTGTAGCGGGCGTCGCTATAGTCGGGTTGAACGCGCAGTGCGTGCCGGAACTGCTCGGCGGCCTCATCGAACCGGGCGCCCGATTCCAGCGCCACACCTTCCAGCGCCACACCAAGGGTATTCAACGCCGCCGGCTGCTCCGGCTGGCTGCGCAACGCGCTCCGCAGGTAGGCAATCGCGGCGGGGATCTGCTGGCGGCTTAGCGCCAGTGCGCCGAGATTAAAGTACGCTGAAAAGTCGGCGGGGTATTTCTCCAGGCGATGATGCATGATCGCCTCCTGCAGCGCCATCCGCTGGTCGCCTGGGCCGCGCGGCAGCACCTGCAGCCAGAGGTGCGCCATCTCGTCGGTGGATTGATTGCCCCCCTCCACCGGTTTCGGCGGCGCGTTGGGATTGCGCGGGTTCGCGGCGGAGTTGTCATAGTGAAAGCGCATCGAGAGAACGGTGCCTTTAGGCAGGAAAACCGGCTCGCGATAAGGGTACACCGCCTGCCAGTTCGGGTCCCAATCCGGAACCCGGATCAGCACTCGGCGCGCGCCGCCGGGAAGGGTCGCGTAGCCCTCCAGCAAGTGACCCAGGTAGTGCGCATGGGGGTAGATGGCCAGCACATCCACATCGAGCGGGAGCCGGAAATCGTCACTGACCACGAAGTCACGGGCGCCGGGCGGAATATGCAGCGCGCCATCGTGTTCGAGCTGAATCAGCATCGGGTATTTCGTCTGCGGCTGGTTGGTGAAGTACAGTCCAACGGAGGGCTGTACGCGCTCCGGCTTGCCGGTCGGCTGCAAGTGAACGTTCAGAACCAGGTCGTTGCCCGGATCCAGCCGCCATGCCATGCCGTCGGGCTCAATCCGCGCCGTGCCTCCCGGCTTCCAGAAAAGAAAGTGGCTGTCGGGATCGAAGGTGTTGCTGGCGATCACCAGGTCCATGCCGGCGAATCCTTCACCCGGAACTTTTTCCAGATGCCGGGCGGATCGCGCGCGATCCACCAGCAGATTGGCGTGATGCACCGCGCGCTCATTGCCGGGGCGAATCTCAATTGCCTTCACGTAGCGGGTCGCGCCCGCCGGCGGAGTCAACACGAAGTTCCAGAAAACATCCCGTCCATCGGCCGGGGTCAGGAATGGTTTCGCCGCCTCCACAACCAGGTCCGGCGGACCCAGTTGCCAGCCGGGCGTGAAGGCAGGGGAAGGACCGGAATCTGCCGCATCGCCCTCAGGGGCGCCGGCCGCCACCCACTGGGCGATCGTTTCAATCTGCCGGCCGGTGAGCCTGCGCTCGCCGACAAATGCCACCGAGCCGGGCTCCGGCAGCCACGGAGGCATGTAGCGCCGCCGGGTCACAGCGGCGATCTGGCTGGCGCGCTTCCTGGCATCGTCATAGGTCAGCAGCGGAAACGGTCCGGACTGGCCCGCCCGGTGGCAGGGTGCGCAGTACTCCCATAGAATCGGCTCGATGTGCTTGTGGAAAGTAATCGGCGGCGGGGCAGCAGCAGAGCCGGAAACCGGCAGCAGAAGCCGCCCTGGGAGCAGCAGCCACTCCGGGAGCAGCAGCACCAAGACGAGCCGCCGCAGACTTCGTTTCCGCCGGGCATGAATTGCAGGAACCACCGCGCCTCGATTCTAGTGACCGCGAGGCCAGTCTGTCAAACTGGAATGCATGAGTTCGCTCACCCTCATCAGGCACGGCCAAGCCACGGCCTTCCAGCATGATACCGACCGTCTCACGCTGGCGGGCGAGGCGCAGGCCCGCAGGCTGGCGGGGTTTTGGCTGAACCAAGGCGTCGGTTTCGATGAAGTTCGCTCCGGAACACTCACGCGGCAAGTGCAAACCGAGCGCCTGGTTGCCGAATGCTTCCACGAGGCCGGCGTGCCGTGGCCGGAGCCTGCGCGGGACGCTGGCTGGAACGAGTACGATGCCGGCGGCATCCTGCGGGCGGCGGCGGTCCCGCTCGAAACGGGAGTGCCCGGCACGCCCGATGAGTACCGGCGCTTCCAATTGAAGTTCGAAGCCGCCATGCTGCACTGGCTGGACGGCAGCGAGGCGAAGGACGGCGCGGAACCGTTTACCGCTTTCCGCGACCGCGTGACCGGTGCCATCCGCCGCGTGATGACGGGTGCATCGGGCCGCCGCGTGGCAGTTTTTACCTCTGGCGGCGCCATCGGCTTCACCGTAAATTTCGCCGTGCGCGGTCCGGACCGGAGCTTCCTGGAACTGAACTGGCGTATTCGAAACTGCTCGCTGACCGGGTTCGTCTTCAGCCAGGATCGCCTCACCCTGGATTCCTTCAATCAGGTTTCGCACCTGGACGACGCGGCGCTGCATACGTTCCGATGAAAAAGGAACATGCTAGAATCTTCCCAATTGACGAAACCAAAAAGCATTCCGAAGCGGCCCGAAGGGTCGCGGCCATCTACGGTCCGCCAGATTCGCGAGTTCCTGGCAAGAGTGCCATTCAATGAATTGCTCGGCATCGAGTTTCACCGCGCCCATTCGGATGGAGTCACCATTCGCTGCCAGCTTCGGGATTCCCTCATGAACGGCGCTGCAGTGCTGCATGGCGGCGTCACCGCAACCCTGGCCGACGTGGCCGTGGCGGTGGCCATCCATCACCGCTTCGGCGGAACCCGCCCGATCACCACGGTCGAATTGAAGATCAACTACTTCCGGCCGGTCTCCGAGGGCACGGTGTATGCGCGGGCCACTCTGCTGCGCGTGGGCGGCACGCTGTGCGTGGGCCGCGTGGACATGACCGACGACCAGGAACGAGCCATCGGCGTGGCGATTGTCACGTACATCTTCTTGAAGGGGCAACACCGGTGAACTCCCTGAAAGACAAGGTTGCCATCGTCACCGGCGCCAGCCGCGGCATCGGGCGAGCCATTGCCCTGCAGTTCGCCCGCGAGGGCGCCGCGGTGGTGATCTGCGGCCGCAAGCAGGAAACGCTCGACCAGGTTGCATCGGAAATGGCCGCCGCGGCTGGAAGCGGTGACTGCCCCGGCAGCATTCACCCCATCGTCTGCCACGTGGGCCGCGCGGCCGATATCCAGCGCCTGGTGGAGACCACGCACCGCCAATTCGGCAGGATTGACATTCTGGTAAACAATGCCGCCACCAACATTGCCCAGGAGCCGGTGTTACAGGTGGACGAAGCCAGGTTCGACAAGATGATCGAGATCAACCTGAAGAGCGCCTTCCGGTTGATTCAGGCGGTGGCGCCCGGGATGTGCGAGCGCGGCCGGGGGTCCATCGTCAACATCGCCTCCATCGCCGGGTTGCGGCCCCAATATCACGGCATGCTCTACAGCATGACCAAGGCCGCGCTCATCATGATGACGCAGTCCTACGCGCTCGAACTGGGGCCGCGGGGCGTGCGTGTGAACGCCATTGCGCCCGGCCTGGTACAGACGGTTCTCAGCGAGTACTTCTGGAAAGACGAAGAGAAGCTGCGCCAGATCATCGAGGAGCAGCCGGTCAAGCATCTGGGCCAGCCCGCCGAGATTGCCGAAATCGCCGTCATGCTGGCCAGCGACCGCGCGTCGTATCTAACCGGCCAAACGCTGGTGGTGGATGGCGGCCGGCTGCTGCCTTGAATACGGGACGGCTGCTGCCTTAAATACGGGACGGGCGTAAAATGGCAGTAGGGGCACAGCCAGCCCTGCAAGCTTCTATGATTCTACGTACCGTCAAGCAAGCCCGCGCCACTTTCGCGGTGTTGAGTCCGGATGAGATCCGCAGCCGCGCTACGCGGCCTTTGCACATCGGGTTGGTGGCCGATGGCAGCGCCGCCTACGCGGAGATGGAAGACTTCCTCATTCCAGCGACTGTGCCGCGCATGGCGCGACTGCGGTTGATGGCACAAGTGCACCGCGCCAACGACCCCGGCGTGCCGGAAACCGTTGACCTGATTCTTTATGAACCCGGTATTGGATGTCCCCCAGGGGCCTTCAACTATCACCGCGACAATCCGGCAGCCACCGTCTCCGAGGTGCTGGCCGAAAAGCGCGATCTGGCGCTGCCGCTGTCGCGCCAGTTTCCGGCCTTCCGCAACGCCGTGCTGGACGACATCATTCACACGGTGGCGCGCGAGAATGCCCTGTTTGCGGTGGCCACGGCTCTGCCGAACGTGATCCCGAGCCTGGTCGAACTGCCGTGGTCGCTCGGCGAGTTCGCTTCCGACACGCTGTTTCTCACCGCCAACCAGGTCCGCATGGCATTTCAGATTGCCGCAGCCTGCGGAAAGGATTCCGGGTTCACCACCCAGAAAGCGGAGATCCTCACGATTGCCGCCGGCGCGTTTGGATGGCGGGCCCTGGCCCGGGAGTTGGTGAGCCACATCCCGCTCGGCGGCGGTCTGATTCCGAAGGGCGCAATCGCGTACGCCGGAACCTACGTGGCGGGGAAGGGCCTGGAACTGCTTCACCGGCACAACGGTTTGCACACCCGCACAGAGCAGCGGGATTTATACCGCGAGGGCCTGGCGCGAGGGAAGGCGGTTATAGAGCCGATGGCGCCGCCCGTTAACCGGCCAGCGGCTACCGGCCACCGGCCACTGTAAAGCTGCCTGCTGCAAAGCCCCCCAACTGTAAAGCCGTCCGTTGTAAACTAAAACCCTTCGGGATGCGTCGTACAATTAGGGAGGAACCTTCCCAGAGGATAACTATGCGCTTGATACACATCGGAATCGCTTTAACCCTGGCAACGGCGGGGTTCGCCGACACCATCGTCCTGAAGAACGGCCGCGTGATTAATGGCACATATTTAGGCGGAACGCCTCGCCAGGTGAAGGTGGAGGCGGGTGACCAGATTACCACCTTGGACGTCAGTGACATCGCCCGCATCGAGTTCAGCGGCGGCGGTATGCCGTCGTCCCGTGTGGATGACGGGCGCCCCTCGCTGCGCCGGGCGGACAACGGGGACAGCTCCGATGGCCGGCCTTCGATGCGCCGTGCGGACAGCGGGGATAGCTCCGGTGGGCGGCCCACGCTGCGCCGGGCAGACAACGCCGCGCCCCAGTCTCAGGACGATCCCGACCGGCCCGTGCTGCGCCGCACCGAAGGCAATGTCTTCCGCCCCGATACCACTCCGGCTCCAGCCGCGGCACCGCGCGATCCGATCAATCTGCCGGCCGGCACCAACCTGGTGGTCCGCATGATTGACCCCGTGGATTCGGAAACCGCTCACGTGGGACAGAGCTACGCGGCCAGCCTGGATCAACCGGTAATGCTGAACGGCGAATCGGTAATTCCGCGCGGCGCGGACGTTACGGTGAAGTTGGTGGACTCCAAGGAGTCCGGCAAGCTCACGGGCAAGGCGGAACTGACTTTGGACCTGGCTTCCGTCCGGGTGAACGGCAAGATGGTGGACATCAACACCTCGACCGTGCAGCGCGAGAGCGATTCCCGCGGAGCGCGCACGGCCAAAGTGGCCGGCGGGACGGCGGCGGTAGGCGCGATCATCGGCGCGATCGCCGGCGGTGGCAAGGGCGCGGCTATCGGCGCCGGAGCCGGAGCTGCGGCAGGCGCGGGCGCCGAAGTGGTGACCAAGGGCCAGAAGGTCAAGATTCCCGCCGAGACCCGGCTGACCTTCGTGTTGGGCAGCGACGTGGTGATCTGACCGGCGGCCAATCGCTTGCCTGAATCGACCGGGCCCCGGCCAAGTGCGATTGTTACCGGCGGCAGTCGTGGAATCGGCCGCGCCATCGCGACGGAACTGGCGAAAACTCATCAGGTGATTGCAACCTGGCGCGGCCGGCGCGACGCCGCCGAGTTGTTGCGCGCGGAGACGGGCTGCGAGATATTCCAGTGCGACATTTCGAGGCGCGAAGACCGCCGGGCGCTGGTAACGTTCGCGCGCGAGCGGTTTGAAAGGCTGGATCTGCTGGTAAATAACGCCGGCATGGCTCCGCGCGAGCGGCGCGACCTGCTGGAAACCACCGAGGAGAGCTTCGACGAACTGATCGCCACCAACCTCAAGGGCCCGCACTTTCTCACCCAGGACGCGGCGCGATGGATGGCCGATCGAAGAGACGGCCGCATCGTTTTCGTGACGTCGATTTCCTCTTACACGGCCTCGGTAAATCGCGGCGAGTACTGCATCTCGAAGGCCGGGCTCAGCATGTCGGTGGCACTGTACGCGCAGCGGCTGGCCGAGATCGGCGTCAAGGTTTTCGAGATCCGCCCGGGTATCATCCGCACCGACATGATCGCCAACGTGGAGAAGGCCTACGATGAGAAGATCGCCGCCGGCCTGCTCCCGCAGCGCCGTATGGGCGAAGGCAGCGATATCGCCAAAGCCGTCCGCGCCATCGCCGATGGGCTGCTTGACTATTCAACTGGCCAGGTGCTGAACGTGGACGGCGGCTTCAGCCTGCGGAGTTTGTAGGCCGCACCTCTCTTGGTTCAACTCCGCTGGTACAACTCTGCCCTTGCTAACCAACCGCGAAGGTAGTTCGTCTACCCAATGATGAATATCAGGGTAGAATATCTACCGGCACCGGGGAGGGTTGGCTATGCGTTGGTGGCAGAGGAAGCGGCTGGAGCGTGAACTGGATCGGGAACTGCTCGACCACCTGGAGTTTGAGGCATCGGAACAGCGGGATGCCGGCCAGCCGCCAGGCGAAGCCTGGTACGCCGCCCGGCGCGCCTTGGGCAACACAGCATTGGTGAAGGAGACAGTCCGTGAAGCATGGGGGTGGACCTTCCTCGACGGTTTCTCCCAGGATCTGCGATACGCGTTGCGAACCCTGCGCTGGAATCCCGGCTTTGCCGCGGTTGCGGTGCTGGCCCTGGCGCTCGGGGTAGGAGCCAACGCGGCGATTTACAGCATTCTGGACGCGGTTTACCTGCGGTTGCTGCCGGTCGAGAAGCCTGAGCGGCTGGTGGTGTTCACCACCCAGTTTACGCTGGCAAAGGAACTGCGCTACAACCAGAGTTTCTCGTATCCGCTTTACCGCGAGGTGCGCGACCGAACGCAATCGCTGGAAGGCGCCATCGCGTACCGCAGTCTGATCATGAACGCCGGAATCAACGGATCCACCGAGCGCATCACAGGCGCGATGGTGTCGGGTAACTATTTTTCCGTTCTAGGCGTTCAGCCCGTAGCGGGAACGCTCGTCGGGCCGGAAGACGACCTGAAACCCGGTTCCGGAGGAGCGCGCGGACCGGTAGCCGTACTCAGCTATGCCTACTGGAACCGCCGTTTTGGTGGCGATGCCGGAGTGATTGGCACCCGCATCGACTTGAATGGTGCGCCGTTTACGATCGTCGGCGTGGCGCGTGACGGTTTTAGCGGCACGGAGGTGGGACAAGCTCCCGATGTTTTTGGTCCGATGATGATGGAATCGCTGCTGAACCCGACCAATCCGAATGGGCTCGATGCGCCGCGCAACGTCTGGCTGCGCATCATGGGCAGGCTGAAGCAGGCGACCCGTGTACCGCAAGCGGAAGCCGAACTGAGCTTGTTGCTGCAGCGATTCTACCAACGCTATTACCTGCAAGGGAGCGACGTGCCGCCGGCTCGGAGGCGCGCCCTCATGGAACAGCGCGTGACCCTGTTGCCAGGGAGCACCGGAACCTCGGGGCTCCGGAAAAAGTTCTCCCAGCCCTTGACTATCCTCATGGCGGTAGCCGGTTTCGTGCTGCTGATCGCCTGCGCCAACGTGGCCAGCCTGCTGCTGACACGGGCCGCCGGGCGTCAACGGGAAATCGCCATTCGCCTGGCGTTGGGCGCCACTCGGGGACGGCTGGTCTGCCAACTCCTGGTAGAGAGCATGATCCTCGCCATGGCCGGTTCGACGCTCGGCCTGCTGATATCCCGGTGGGTTCGCGATCTGATTCTGCGGTTCCTGCCGCAAGCCGCCGACGTATCTGTGGCTCTGGACCAACAGGTGTTCGGGTTCTGCCTGCTGCTCGGGGTGGCGACGGGCCTCTTGTTCGGTCTGGTTCCAGCCCTGCAGGCAACCAGACCCAGCGTGGCGCCGGCGCTGAAGGGCGTCGGACATTCCGGCCTCGGTCCAGCGAGGTTGAATCTTAGGCAAGGGCTGGTTGTGCTGCAAGTAGCTTTGTCCGTGTTGCTGCTCACCGGAGCCGGTCTGTTCGTGCGATCGCTCGGCAATCTGGAATCCATCGATCCTGGATTCGCGCGGCAAAACGTGCTGCTGCTGGCAGTGGACCCGAGCCTGAAGAGCTACCCGCCGGCGCAGGCGAAAGCCTTCTACGAGCGGCTTCTGGCGCACGCCAAAACGCTCCCGGGCGTGATTCGCGCCGCCATGGCAGACTCCTCTCCGTTGGGCAACAACACCAACAACACCACCTACGTGGAAGGCTACCAGCCACGCTCCGACGAACCGGCGTTGGACCCAAACGTCTCGGTAATCACGCCGGAATACTTCCAGACGATGGGCGTCCGGTTGCTGATGGGGCGTGAGTTCGACGCGCGGGATACCGCCACCGCCCCTCAAGTCGCGGTGATCAACGAGACCTTTGCCCGGCATTACTTCCCGGGCCAGAACCCGTTGGGAAGGCGGCTGGGATTTAACAAGGATCGATATGACGTCGAAATTGTCGGCGTAGTGAAGGATGCCAAATACGGCAACCTGCGCGAAGCGTCCACCAGAATGCTGTACGGGCCGCTTACGCAGCGCCGCTTGTGGGGCCACATGGTGCTCCATCTGCGAACCGCCGGCGAAGTTGCACCGTTGGTTGCCGCCGTACGATCCTACGTTCGCGAACTGGACAAGGACCTCCCGGTGTTCGATGTCCAGACGGTGCAGCAGGAGGTGGATCGGTCGCTCAATCAGGACAAACTGATCGCCACCCTCTCCGGCATGTTCAGCATCCTGGCTCTGGTTCTCTCGGCGATCGGGCTGTACGGTGTGATGAGTTACGCGGTAAGCCGGCGCGTGAGAGAAATTGGAATCCGGATGGCGCTGGGCGCGGAAGCGGGGAAAATCGTCGGGCTGGTGCTGAAAGAGGCGGCTCTGCTGGTGACGGCCGGAGTGCTGGTCGGATTGCCAGCGGCCTACGCGGCGGCGAGAATTGTATCCGGCCTGCTGTATGGTGTAAACCCGGCAGACCCGGCCAGCGCCTTGTTGGCGACGGCCGCGTTAGGTCTGGTGGCGATGGCTGCCGCATGGATTCCCGCCCGGCGCGCCGCACGCGTCAGTCCAACGGTGGCGCTGCGATGCGAATAGAAGCTACCGGCCGAAACACCCGCCTGGTTCGGGGCCCACCGAACCGTCGGGAAATCGCCGCCGGGGAAGGGGAGGCACGGGAAGTCCAAACCGCTCATGCCACCTTACCCAGGCGTCCTGCGTAAATACGCCCGATGGTGCGTTTTCCAGGACCTGGCGGAATTCCTCAGCCGGAACAAATCGCTCAACCGCCGCAATATCCGCCGCGGAACCAAACACCATCAAATGCGCCAGAAATGACGGCAGATCTCGCAGTGCCTGTTCCGGTCTGTCATACCAAACCACCTTGCGCGCGACCTGCAAAAGTTCCGCCGGGTATGGACTTGTCAGAGTTACGTTTCCAGGCCTCCCGGGCTTAGCCCATGCCGGGATTGTAAGACTGGCAGCTTCGCCAGATTCACCATTTGCGCCCATCGCGTCAGATCTGATTGCATGGCTGCGGGGACACGGCTCAGGGTTCCGTCGCCGTAGAATTGCAAGGCCCGGATACTTGTGGCCGGGTCAAACTTCCGGTCGATGGCTTTGGCTGCCGCCAACCCAGTTGGTACATCGATACCGTGGGACACCAATGTGTGTATGTCCACGTAATCCTTCCAACTTCCCCTGACTTGAATAACCCGCATTTTCATGCCGGCAAGGTCCGCGAGCGAAGCACCAGCACCAGCGATCCCGGAGCCCTGCGTGGATCCTCGATCCGTTGAAGAGTGTCGAGCCCGCCGAAGAAAGCCACCTTAACCAGACCTCCTCGATTCACGTACGCCTCCAGGTTATAGCGCTTGCGCTGCACCCAGATATCGGCGTTGGCTGGGTCCAGATCCTTGAAGAAGGGCAGCGCCGATTTCAACTGGTCCGGATCAAACCCGGAGGATGAAAAGAAATCGAAGTCTTCGGAGACACGATGGCCAAGTTGCAGCGCCAGACCGGTGCCGCCGTCAGCACGAAACCAGCGGGCACGGAATCCAGCTCGGGCCACAGCAATCGCTGGGACTCGGGCAGGATGTCCAGGCGAGGCTCAAAGTCTCCAGTCATCTCGGAAGACCAACGCGAATTGGCCGCATTTTGGAGTGGTTCGCGACCGCGTGCGGTCATTTTGCCAGAACGCGGACTCGGCGGCAGCTTATCGGATCGCGACTGATCCAACGAACGGCGTGTCGCCTGCTAGCCGGCGCGGTGAAGGGCTCGATTAGACCCAACGATTAGGCGCTGCCCTTGACAAGTTTTTTCGCGCCATTCACCGGCCTGACGACCCGAAGCCTCCGATACCCCGCACCGAGTCCGCCAGGTCGCCTTCCAGCCATTCCACGGGCTCATACCGCGCCACAATCATCTGTGCGATGCGGTCGCCGGCGTGGACGGTGTACGGCTCGCGGCCAAGATTCAGCAGGATCACGCGAATTTCGCCGCGATACCCGGGGTCGATGGTGCCCGGTGCGTTGGGCATCGTGATCGCATGTTTCAGCGCCAGGCCGCTGCGCGGGCGCACCTGAGCCTCATATCCGGG
>Ga0210402_10003815_pt1 | contig 13976 bp, 17 predicted proteins | sample IncBWC7MmetaG_FD_161055 | JGI IMG/M metagenome (GOLD analysis project Ga0210402, IMG submission 161055) | Forest soil microbial communities from Barre Woods Harvard Forest LTER site, Petersham, Massachusetts, United States - Inc-BW-C-7-M | ecosystem: Environmental > Terrestrial > Soil >...
AGGGCCCGATCGAGATGGGGGAGGAAGTCCTGCGGGAGGCGGTGGAGAAGCTGGCCGCCGCCAATCCCCCGGGCTGCGCGGTCACGGCAGCGTACGACGGACTGGAGATGGAGATCGGGCGCTAGCGTCCGACCCTAACCGAGCGGAGAGCGCGTGTGGGCCGGCATCGCGGGGCCGGTGGGCGCGACCGGTGATTCGGCGCGGGCCTGGTCCGGCGTGGCCTCGAGGACGGCGCGCCGGGCCTCCCCCGAGCGTTTGACGAAGGCGAGCAGGCCGCCGGCCATCATCACGTAGAAGCCGCCCCACACGAGGGCGATGAGCGGCTTGCGCGTCACGTCCACGGAGAGCGACTCGACGGTGGCGGCCTGGAACTCGTCGGCCGGATTCTTCGAGACGCCGACCAGGCGCAGGACGACGGAGCCGTCGTTGGGCGAGACGGCGAGCACTCGCATCTTTCCGTTCGCGAATCCGGGGATCGCCACGTCCTCGGCCTCGGCCTCGCGGGTGTCGAGGTGGAACACGTAGCGCAGGGTGACGTCGTGGGTCGAGCCGTCCGGCGGAGTGATCGTCAGGTCGGTCAGCACCAGGATCTTCTGCTCCCCGCGCAGCATCGCGGCGCGATCCGCGTTGAAGTCGCGGAACGTGAAGCCGCTTCCCTCGACGCTGGTCGTCGTGCCCTTGACGAGGCGCACCTCGAGCCCCACGCTTTCGGCCTGGGCGGGCTGGTACTGCTGCGGCGCGATGTACAGATCCATGACGGGAGAATTCCGGATCGCAGGGTTGACCATGAGCTGCCCGGTCTTGCTGTTTTCGTACATCTTCGGATAGGCGTAGAAGGGCTTGCCCCCGGCCGGCTCGACGCGGACCTCCATGGCCTGCTTTCGGTCTCCGGCGCCCGGGACGAGGCGCAGAAAGGTCAGCGTCGTGTCGCCCACCTTTTTCGGGACGTTGAGCGGCAGGTTCACGCGCGTGGAGACGGCGTACGCCCCGGAAACCACGACGCCCGCCAGCATGATGCCGACGCCGACGTGGGCGAGATAGCCGCCCGCTCCGCCGAATTTGCCGTTGCCCGCCTTGCGGATCACGGCGCGCAGGTTCATGTCCGCGGCAAAAAAGGCGGTGAAGAGCAGCAGCAGCGTCTCGGGCCGGTGTGCGCCGAGCGCGTAAGCCGCGACGGTCAGGACGGCGGCGACGAGCAGAGAGCGCCGCGAATTCCGAAGCAAGCCGCGCCCCGTCTCGCCCTTCCACCCGACGAAGGGCACCAGCCCCGCGAGCAGCACCAGGAGGAACCCGGCGGGCGTCGTCGTCTTTCCGTAGAAGCTGGTCTGGACCTGCGACGGGGTGCCGCCCAGGCGCGTCAGGATCGGGGCCGACGTGCCGAGCAGGATCACCGTCGCGAGCGCGCAGAAGACGGCAATCCCGAGGATGAAAAAGACGCCGCGTGAGAGAAGCGGCGGCTCCTCGTCGTCCGCCTTCGGGATCGAACGCCAGCGCCACGCGATGAGCACGACGGACAGCCCGATGAACGTGCCGAGGATCCCGACGAGCCAGCCCGTGATGCCGAGGTCGATGAACGAGTGGACGGAGAAATCCGCGAGCACGCCCGAGCGCGTCAGGAACGTGCCGTAGAGGATCGTCGCGTAGGCGACGCAGGCCAGCAGCAGGTTGACCTTGCGGTGCCGCTTGCGCGCGCGCTGCAGGAACATTCCGTGGACGAGCGCGGCCGTGAAGAGCCAAGGCACGAGGCTCGTGTTTTCCACCGGGTCCCAGCCCCAGTAGCCGCCCCAGCCGAGCGTCTTGTAGGCCCAGTAGCCGCCCATGAGGATCGCCGTGCCCAGCGTCAGGAACGTCAGCAGCGCCCAGGGCAGCGCCCGCGTGATCCAGCCGTCCCAGCGCTTCTTCCACATCGCGGCGATCGCGAACGCGAACGGCACCGACAGCGACGCGAAGCCGAGGAACATCACGGGAGGATGGATCACCATCCAGGGGTCCTGGAGCAGGGGATTCAGGCCGACGCCGTCCACGGGCGCGGGGGGCGGCAGCAGCTTGAACGGGCTCTGCTTGCAGAGAATGGCGATGATGCCGAGGAAGGTTGCGAGGTAGACGACCATCACCGGCGCTTCCTGCTCCTTCGCACTCCTCCAGACGAAGAGGCCGATGAGCGATCCCCAGAAGCACCAGAGCAGGAACGAGCCCTCCTGTCCGGCCCAGAGCGTCGAGATCAGGAAGTGCAGGGGCAGGTCGAGCGCCGAGTAGGAGTTGACGTAGGAGACGTCGAAGCGGTGTTGCAGGAGGAGGGTCATCAGGATCGCGGCCGTGGCCACGACCGAGACCGCAAACGCGGTGTAGAGCGTGCGGGCCAGCGGCAAGAGATCCCGGCGACCGCGGTCCACGCGCAGGTACGTGATCGCGGACGCAAGCCCGGCGATGAGAGCGCTCCAGATCGCGGCGACGCCGGGCCAGACGTACAAGGGGGCCTAGGTCTTTCCCGGCGCGGGTTTGGACGCGTAGGCTTTCTCGACCTCGGCGCCCTGGTACTTCGACGGGCACTTCACGAGCAGCTTCTCCGCCTCGATGCGGCCCTGGCCGTAGCGTCCGATCGCGACGATCGAGATGGCGTCCTTGAAGTTGCCGGGCCGGACCCCCCGGTACACCACGGGCATGCGCCGCCCGTTCGGATCGAGGAGGTCGAACGAGAGCTCCTCGGTCTTCATGTCGTAGTGGTCGCTTTCCTTGTCGAGGGCTCCCATGACCTGAACGACGCCGCGGGCTTTCTTCGCCTCGTCGAACGACAGGTACGGCGTCAACGTCTTCTGGAAGGCCGTCAGGCCGAAGCCGAGGAACGCCAGGGCGAGAACGGCGGCGAGCCAGTAACCCTTTTTCACGCTAGGAACGCTCCTTTTCCGAGACACGGCGGTCCAGCCGCCAGATGTACGCGAAGAGGCCGATCCAGATCACGACGTTGACCGCCGCCAGGTACCCGAGGCTCGACATGGCCGAAGTCTTCTCCTTATCGGGCATCCCGCGCAACTGTCGCCCAGGACAGGTTCGCCCGCGCGGTGAAACCGTATCAGGTCTGGCGCCCCTTCTCCCCGGTCCGTGCGAGGCGGGCCGTACGGGCATCGATTGACAGGAGCCAGACGAAAAGCCCCGAAAAGCCCGCCAGGGCCCCGAAAAACACCACCCGCGTCGGGGTGTCCATGAGGATCCTGCCCTGCGGATTGATCACCGTCTGGGGGTGGAGCGAGGCCGTGATCCGCGGCGCCACGAAGGTCAGGAAGGGCATGAGCACGACGGCGAAGAGCGCATAGGCGGCGGCGATCCGGGGACGCCGGTCGGGGTCTTCCACCGCGGCGCGCAGGAAGAGGTAGGCGGAGTAGAGGAAGACCAGCAGCAGGTAGGACGACTCGCGCGGGTCCCAGTTCCACCAGGACCCCCACATGACGTTCGCGAAGAGGGAGCCCGTGACGAGCGTCAGGACGCCGAAGAGCAAGCCGAGGCGCACCGCCGCGGAGGCGATGTCGTCGTACCAGGTCTTGCCCTTCCAGAGGAACGCGGCCGAATACGCCGCCGCGACCAGGAACGCCAGCGTCGAAGTCCACGCGCAGGGAACGTGAAAGAACACGATCCGCGACGATTCTCCGAGAAAGCCCTCGGCGGGCTTGGGCCACAGGAAGGCGGCGCCGATGACGACCGCCATGTACGGGAGAAGGAGGAGCTTGAAGACTCTGGTCACGGGGTACCGATCGGTGCTGCCGGCGTTCTCAGTCTTCCCATGCCACCCCCGCGAGCATATATGCCCCGCACGTGGCCGCGCCGTCATAGGCGACGAGAACGCGCAGGGCCGTCAGCGGAAATCCTCCGGCGGCCGCCTCGATCGTCGCGGAGATGGCCGTCAGGAGCAGCGGCAGGATCAGCGGGAAGGCGATCAGGACGAAGAGCACGTTGCGCTGGCCGGCCCGCGAGACGAGGGCCGACAGAAACGTGGACACGACGGCCAGGCCGTAACCGCCGGCGAGCATCGTCACGGCGATCGCCAGGGGCGAGCCGACCTTCCAGTCGAGCAGGACGAGAAAGCCCGGGATCGTGACGGCCGCCATCGCGAGGAAGAGGACGAAGTTGAAGAGGGTCTTTCCGGCGAGGACGACGGGGGCGGGCACGGTCTTGCGCAGCGCGAGGCCGGTCCCTGCCTCTTCTTCCGCGACGAAGGCCCGCGGCAGGCCCGTCGCCGCGGCGAAGAACAGGATGATCCACAGCAGCGCCGCCTCGAGGGCGGGCCGGTCGGCGGCCGGCAGGCCGAACGGGCCGATGGCGAAGGAGACGAGGGTGAGCGCCGTCGCGGCGAAGAAGAAGACCGCGACCATCGCGACCTTGCGCCTGAGCTCCTGGATGGCGTCCTTGGCGCAGACCGCCCACGCGCGCGTCAGGCCGTTCACGCCTCCGGCCTCCGAATCCCTCCCAGCTCGATCCTCTGCTCCGGCTCGATGAAATCGCGCTCGTCGTTGGAGGCGACCAGCACCGGGCCCCGCTGGCGCGCCGCCGCGATCGCGCGAGAAACCATCTCGCGGCCCTCGGAATCGAGCCCGACCATGGGCTCGTCGAGCAGGAGGACGGGAGGATCGAAGAGGGTGGCGAAGGCGATTCGCAGCCGCTGCTTCATGCCGGTCGAATACGCGGCGACCGATCGGCCCACGACCTCCGGGGGTAGACCGACCTCCGCGAGCCGCCGCGCGAGGTCGCCGGCGTCGGTGTGGCTGCCTGCGGCCTTCCGGAAGAATCGCAGATTCTCGAGGGCCGTCAGCTCGGCGTAGAGCTCGAGGTCCGGCCCGGACCAGCCGACGGCCAGGCGCCGCTCGGCGGCGGAGAGCGCCGGCGCCCCTTCCGTCTGGACGCGCACGAGGCCGGAGCTCGGGCGGGCGAGGCCCGCCAGGATCTTGAGCAGGGTGGTCTTGCCGCTGCCGTTCTTGCCGGCGACCGCGACGAGGCCGCGCGAGGCGGAAAACGAGAGGCCCGAGAAAAGCCGCGCTCCCGAGAAGGACTTGTCGAGGTTTTCGGCGGCGATCGTCGTCGGCACGGCCGTTTCGACGATACCATTCGGCGCCGCCGAAAGGGTCGGAGCGCTTGAAAAGGCGCGGAAGGCTCCGATATGATTCGCCCGCTTTCGGCGACGTCCGCGCGCGTGTGCGCCGGCGGGCCGGCGGCCGAAATCTCACGAAGGAGTCTTATGTTCAAGCGCGGTCTCTTTCTGCTCCTGGCGGCCTCGGCGACCCTCACGCTTCTGGCCTGCGGAGGCAAGAAAGACGAGGACGCATTGATGGAGGAGGAGACCGCGAAACCCGCCGCCGCCTCCGGAGCGGCCGCCGCTCCGGCCGCCGCCCCCGCGGCCCCGGCCGCCGCGCCCGCCGCGGGAGGAGCGACCGTCACCGGCAAGGTGAATTTCGACGGCACTGCGCCGGCGATGCCCCAGATCAAGATGGACGCCGACGCGTTCTGCAAGTCCGAGCACAAGGAGCCGGTCTACGAGCAGGAGGTCGTCGTCAACCCGAACAAGACCCTCGAGTGGGTCCTCGTGTACGTCAAGGAAGGCGTCACCGGCACCTACCCGGTGCCGACCGAGGCGATCACCCTGGACCAGCACGGCTGCCAGTACCGGCCCCACGTGTTCGGCATCCAGGCGGGTCAGCCACTCAAGGTCCTGAACAGCGACGGCACGCTCCACAACATCCACGCCCTCCCGAAGAAGAACGCGGAGTTCAACATCGGGCAGCCCTTCAAGGGCATGGAGACCGTCAAGAAGTTCGAGAGCACCGAAGTGCCGATCCGCTTCAAGTGCGACGTGCACAAGTGGATGGGCGCCTACACCGGCGTGTTCAATCATCCCTTCTTCGCCGTGACGAACGACCAGGGCGCGTTCGAGATCAAGAATCTGCCGCCGGGCAACTACGTCATCGAGGCCTGGCACGAGAAGTACGGCACCCAGACCCAGAACGTGACGATCACCGGGGCCGAGCCGAAAACGGTGGATTTCAACTTCAAGGGATAGTCCGATAATCTATCGCGCCGTGAAGAACACAATTCGGTTTCCCCGCGCCGCCCGGACTCTCCGAGCGGCGCTTTTCTTTCTGGCCGCGGCGCTGGCTCCGGCCGCCGCGGGCGCGCTGCCGTTCTGGCTGCATCTGCCGGAACAGGCCTCGACCTACGCCCCGCAGGTGGACCGCCTCTTCCACGTGATCATGTGGATCACGGGCGTGACCTTCGTCATCGTCGAGGCGATGCTGCTTTTCTTCCTCTGGAGGTACCGGCACCGCGAGGGGCGGGTCGCGACCTACACGCACGGCAACAACCGGCTCGAGGTCGTCTGGACGATCATCCCCGCGGTCATCTGCGTGATGCTCGCCCTGCTGTCGCGGCGCATCTGGGAGGACATCAAGGAAAACATGCCCCACGACGCCATGGAGGTCCAGGTCACGGGTGAGCAGTTCGCCTGGAACTTCCGGTACCCCGGCCCCGACGGCAAGTTCAACACGCCCGACGACATCCTGACGCTCAACCAGCTGCACTTCCCGGTCGGCAAGCCGGTGGTCGTGACGCTGACCTCGAAAGACGTCATCCACTCCTTCTTCCTGCCCGAATTTCGCGTGAAGCAGGACGCCGTTCCGGGGATGCACACGCGGATCTGGTTCGAGGGCAACAAGGTGGGCCACTGGGAAATCGCCTGCGCCGAGCTCTGCGGACTCGGCCACTTCCGCATGAAGGGGTTCGTCTCGGTGGACACCCAGGCGGACTACGAGAAGTGGCTCGCCGAGCAGGCGGCGGAGCAGACGCAGGCCGAAGCGCCGGCGCCGGCAGGCAAGCCGGCCGCGGTGCCCGCGGCGGCGGACAAGCCGGGCGCGGCGCCGGAAAAGGGGGGCAATTCTTGAGCACGGTCGCCAAACCCCGGGAGGAAGCCCACCACGCCGGAGTCCACGCGGCGCCGACGTCGTTCTGGCGCAAGTACGTCTTCTCCCTCGACCACAAGGTGATCGGGATCCAGTACCTCATCTACGCGCTGTCCATGCTCGTGCTCGGCGGCCTCCTGGCGACCCTGGTCCGGTACCAGCTCGCGTGGCCGGGGCGGCCCCTGGCCTTCATGGGCAAGCTGGCGCCGGAGGGCATGCCGGGCGGCCAGATGCTGCCCGAGTACTACAACTCGCTCTTCACGATGCACGCGACGATCATGATCTTCTTCGCGATCATGCCGATCCTGATCGGCGCGTTCGGCAACTTCGTCGTTCCGATCCAGATCGGCGCCCGCGACATGGCCTTCCCGAAGCTCAACATGGCGTCCTTCTGGGTGGCGGTGCCCGCGGCGGTCCTCATCATCTGGTCCTTCTTCGTCACGGGCGGCGCGGCGGCCGGCGGCTGGACCTCGTATGCGCCGCTCTCGGCGATCCAGCCGAGGGGCCAGACGCTGTGGCTGATCTCCCTCTTGATCCTGGGCCTCTCGTCCCTTCTGACGGCCGTCAATTTCCTGACGACGATCATCAACCTGCGCGCGCCCGGCATGACCTTCTTCCGCATGCCGCTGACCACCTGGGCCCTCTTCATCACGGCCCTGCTGCTGCTGCTCGCCCTGCCGGTGCTCTCGGCCGCGCTCATCATGCTGCTCTTCGACCGCGTCCTCGGCACGACGTTTTTCCTGCCGGCGGGCCTCGTCGTCTCGGGCCAGGTGTGGCCCAACGCCGGCGGCGGCCAGGTCCTCCTGTGGCAGCACCTCTTCTGGTTCTTCGGGCATCCCGAGGTCTACATCATGATCCTGCCCGCGATGGGCATCACCTCGGAGATCCTGCCCGTGTTCTCGCGCAAGCCGATCTTCGGCTACCGCGCGATGGCGTACTCGATGTGCGGCATCGCGGGCCTCGGGTTCATCGTCTGGGGCCACCACATGTTCCAGAGCGGCATGAATCCGATCCTCGGCACGACGTTCATGATCTCGACGATGGTCATCGCCGTGCCCTCGGCGATCAAGACGTTCAACTGGCTGGGAACGCTGTGGGGCGGGGACATCCGGTTCACGACGCCGATGCTCAACGCGCTTTCCTTCGTCTCGATGTTCGTCATCGGCGGCCTGTCGGGCATCTTCATGGCCTCGACGCCGGTGGACATCTTCATCCACGACACGTACTTCATCGTCGGCCACATCCACTACGTGCTCTTCGGCGGCTCGCTCTTCGGAGCCTTCGCCGGCCTCTACTACTGGTACCCGAAGATGTTCGGGCGGATGATGAACGAAACGTGGGGCAAGGTGCACTGGGCGATCACCTTCGTCACGTTCAACCTGGTCTTCTTCCCGATGCACTTCCTCGGGATGCGTGGCATGCCGCGGCGCATCTACGACTATTCGCAGTACTCGCACCTGAAGGGCCTGCAGCCCATGAACCAGTTCATGACGCTCTCGCTCTTCGTGCTCGGCGCCGGCCAGGTCATCCTGGTGCTGAACTTCTTCCTCTCGATGCGGCGCGGCAGGCTCGCCGGGCCCAACCCGTGGCACGCCAACACGCTGGAGTGGCAGACCTCGTCGCCGCCGCCGCACGAGAACTTCGTCGGAAGGATTCCGACCGTCTACCGCGGGCCCTATGAGTACAGCGCTCCCGGCCATGGCTCGGACTACTGGCCCCAGAGCGAGCCTCCCGGCCCCGCCGCGGCGAAGGCGCATGCCTGAGAAGGCCTTCCGCCGGACGGGCCGGGCGAACGTCGGCCTGCATCGCTTCGCCGTCATCACGGCGTCGGCGACGCTGCTTCTGATCGTCGCCGGCGGCCTGGTGACTTCGACCGAGTCGGGCCTGTCCGTGCCGGACTGGCCGACGACCTACGGGCAGAACATGTTCACGTTCCCGCTCTCGAAGTGGGTCGGCGGGATCCGCTTCGAGCACTCCCACCGCCTCATCGCCGCCGCCGTCGGCATGCTGACGGTCTTCCTCGCGATCTGGCTGGCGCGGCGCGAGGAGCGACGCTGGGTGCGCCGCCTCGGCTGGCTCGCCGCCGGCGCGGTCGTCGCGCAGGGCCTGCTCGGGGGGCTGACCGTCCTCCTGCTGCTTCCGCCCGCCGTGTCGGTCGCACACGCCTGCCTCGCGCAGACCTTCTTCTGCCTGGTCGTCACGCTCGCGGTCGTGACGTCGCCGCGGTGGAAGGAGCGCGCCCCGGTCAGCCTGCGCGCGGCCTTCGCCGTCAACCCCGTCGCCCGGATCGCGGCGGCCGCGGCGGCGCTCGTCTACCTGCAGCTTCTGGTCGGTGCCATCATGCGCCACGCGAAGGCCGGCCTCGCGATTCCGGACTTCCCGCTCGCCCTGGGCCGCGTCGTGCCGCCGCTCGATTCCTTTCCGGTCGCGATCCACTTCGCGCATCGGGTCGGCGGCCTCACCATCGCCGTGCTCGTCGGCGTCTGCGTGGCGCGGGCGTTCCGCTCGCGCCGGCCCGGCCTCGAGAAAACCGCGCTCTGCCTCGCCGTGCTCGTCGTCGTGCAGATCTCGCTCGGCGCCGCCACGGTGCTGACGGGCAGGGCCGTGATTCCGACGACGGCGCACGTCGCCACGGGCGCGCTCGTTCTCGCCGCGACGCTCTCGTTCGGCCTCTGTTCGCTGGCCGCCGAGCGCCGGCGCGGCAACGTCATCCCGATGCGGCCCGCGATGTCGGGCAGGGCGGCCGCGTGGAAGTAGCGCGCACGGCCGAGCTGGCGGCCGCGCCCTCGCGCGTTGCCGACTTCGCCGAGTTGACGAAGCCGCGGATCACGTCGCTCGTCCTCGTGACGGCGGCCGTCGGCTACGCGGTCGGGAGCCCGGGCGACTTCTCCGTCGTGCGCTTCCTGATCTTCATCGTCGGAACGGCGCTGCTGTGCGGCGGAGCTTCGGCGCTCAACCAGTTCTCGGAGCGCGACACCGACGCGCGGATGGTGCGCACGAACCGCCGCCCCCTGCCTGCCGGCCGGATGCGCCCCGAGGAGGCGCTCGTGTTCGGGCTTTCGCTGTCCGGCGCGGGGATGGTCCTGCTGATGTTCGTCAACCCGCTGACCCTCCTTCTCGGAGCGATCTCGCTGACGTCCTACGTCCTCGCCTACACGCCGTTGAAGCGCGTGACCTCGCTCTCCACCGTGGTGGGTGCCGTGCCCGGCGCGCTGCCCCCCCTCATGGGATGGGCCGCGGCGCGGGGCAGCCTCGGCCCCGCCGGGTGGGGACTCTTCGCGATCCTCTTTCTCTGGCAGCTGCCGCACTTCCTGGCGATCGGCTGGCTCTATCGGGACGATTACGCGCGCGGCGGCTTCCCGATGCTCGCCGTGACCGACCGCGACGGCTCCTCCACGGGGCGCCAGGCCGTGCTCTACGCGACCGCGCTGCTGCCCGTGACGCTTCTGGCGGGCCTGCTCGCGGCGGCCGGCAAGGGCTACCTCTGGGGCGCCCTCGTGCTCGGCGTCGCGTTCCTCGGCTGCGCGCTGCTCTTTGCCTGGGACCGTTCGACCGCCGCCGCACGGCGCCTCTTCTTCGCGTCGGTCCTCTACCTGCCGCTGGTGCTCGGCCTGATGGTGTTCGACCGATGAGCACGGCGGCGCGGGCGAACCGGAGGATGCTCTGGCTCTTTGTCTCGGTGGCCGTGGCCCTTTTCTTCGGATCGCTCCTGTTCATCATTTCGCGGGCGCAGTGAGCCCATCGAGCTCGAGGGAGACGCGATGACGACCGACGGACACACGATCCCCAACTACATGGCCATCTTCTGGTGGCTGCTGGCGCTCACGGTCTTCGAGATCGGCTGGGCCGTCCTGCCACACCACTCGAGGCTCGTCCTCGCGGGCGGCATCGTCGGGCTCGCGATCATCAAGGCGGTGCTCGTCGCGATGTACTTCATGCACTTGAAGTTCGAGCGCAGGACCATGGGCGTCCTCTTCGCTTCGACCCTGATCCTGGGAATGATCCTGGTGTCGGTGGTCATCGGCGAGCTGCGCCTGCCTCGGCCGGGCTACCCGCGCGGCGTCGTCAACGGCCCGAGCCAGTAGGAAGGAAAGCCAGACATGGAGCACGCCGAAGCGATCACCTTCGATCCCCATGCCGAGGAGGACCGCACCTCCACCGGCATTCCCCACGACAAGATGGGGATGTGGATTTTCCTCTGCTCCGAGGTGATGTTTTTCACAGGCCTGATCGGGTCCTACATCGTCCTGCGGTACGGCTCGACGTGGCCCGATCCCAAGCTGACGCTCAACATCTGGCTGACCGCCGGCAACACCTTCATCCTGATCTGCTCGTCGGTCACCATGGTCAAGGCGCTCGAGTGGATCCAGCGCGGCGACCTGCGCAAGATGAAGCTCTTCATGTGCCTGACCCTCCTCGGCGGTTCGATCTTTCTCGGCGTCCAGGTCTACGAGTACCGCCACCTGCTGCACGAGGGCTTCAACCCGCACGTCTCGCTCTTCGGTTCCAGCTTCTACACGATGACGGGCTTCCACGGGTTTCACGTCTTCTGCGGCGTCGTCTGCATCGCGTTCTGCACGGGCAAGGCCTTCCTCGGCAAGTACACGCCGCAGCACCATCTCGGGATCGAGACGCTCGGGCTCTACTGGCACTTCGTGGACCTGGTCTGGATCCTGCTTTTCGCCATCGTCTACCTGATCTAGTCGGCTTGGAAATCACCGATCTCCCGGCCGTCAACGCCACGCTCAACGCGACGTCCGCGGTTTTGCTCGTCCTGGCCTACCGCGCGATCCGGGCGCAGGACGTAAGGCGGCACCGCAGGCTGATGCTGGCGGCGGCGGCGGTCTCCACGGTTTTTCTCGTCTGCTACCTCGTCTACCACGCCCACGTCGGCTCCGTCCCCTTCACGGGGCAGGGTCTCGTCCGGAGGGCGTACTTCGCGATCCTGATCTCGCACACCCTCCTGGCGATCGCGATCGTGCCGCTCGTCCTGCGGACGCTCTTCCTGGGGCTCACGGGCCGGGTCCCCCAGCACCGGCGCATCGCACGCTGGACCTTTCCGCTCTGGCTCTACGTCTCGGTGACCGGCGTCGTGATCTACACGATGCTGTACCAGCTTTACCCCCCCGGGCCGATTCGGGTAAGGTGAGGGAGATGAAAACGGCCGCTCGGGTCCTCGTCGTCGCGCTCCTCGTGGCCGTGCTGCTGCCCGCCCTCGCGGCGGCCTGCCCGCTCTGCAAGGAGTCCTCTTCGAACACCGACGCGCCCGGCCAGAACAACATGTGGCGGGGGATGTACTGGTCGATCCTGCTGATGGTCGGAATGCCCTTCACGATGGTCGGCGCGATGATCGTCGCGGTCCGGCGCGCGCGGCGGCGGCAGCAAGGGGTCCCGCCGCCGCCCCGGCCCCCGCTCCCGTTCCCGGAGACGGGAGCCCGCCTCTGAGGAGCGGCGCCGCGGCGCTCTACGCCCTTTCGGCCCTTTGCGCGGCGCCCCTGCCTTCGGCGGCGCAGCCCGTCCCGATCTCCCGGCTCGCACCGACTCCCGCTCTCGATGCCTCCCTTTCCGGCGTCGCCGCCGAGACCGTCGAGGAGTTCGCGAAAGCGGGATTGACGTCCGAGGGTCTCGCGATCGCCGTCATCGATCTCACGCCGGGCGCGACCGGCGCGCCCTATCCGTCGGGCGGTTATCGCGCGGACGAGAGCTCCTACCCGTGCTCGGTCGTCAAGATCTGCTTTCTGTCGTACTACGAGTCGCGGAAGGAAGCAGGAAGGCTCGCCGACAACCCCGAGCTCGTGCGCGCCGTGAAGGACATGATCACGATTTCCTCCAACGATGCGACGGGGTTCGTCGTGGACTCGATCACGGGCACGACCTCCGGCCCCGAGATCACCGATGCGGTCGAGCGCAAGGCGTGGGAGGCGCGCCGCAACGCCGTCAACGATTACTTCCGGGCGCGCGGCTACACGAACCTGAACGCCAACCAGAAGACCTTCTGCGAGGATGCGTACGGCCGCGAGCAGGGTTTTCGGGACGGGGGAAAGAACCGCAATCGCATGTCGGCGGCCGAGGCCGCGCGTCTCTTCAAGGAGATGGCGCGGGGCGAGGTCGCGGGGCCGCGGCTGACCGATGAGATGTTGGCGCTGCTGTCCCGGGACATCACGGCCGAGAAGCCCCTCGAGGACCTCGAGCTCGAGGACGCGCGCCTGGCGGGCCGGGGTCTGCCGAAGGGCAGCCGCCTCTGGGCCAAGTCCGGCGATGCCTACGATTACCACCACCTCGTCGGCCTGATCGCGCTGCCGAACGGCTCGGAGATCGTCCTCGCGGTCTTCACGAAGGGCGTCAAGGACGTCCCCGAGATCATCCCGCGGGTGTTCGAGAAGGTGGCGGCGCGCTTCGCGGCGCCCCGCTCCTGAACGGGGGAGCCTTGCTGTTTTCCCGGTTCGCGGCCGGCGTCGTCGGCGTGGGGACTCTCGGCCTGCGCTCGACGATCCGCATCGAGGAGATCCACCAGGAGCGCGAGAGCGAATTGAAGGCGCGGGGCGTGCCCATCGTCTACGCGCTCTGGCACGGGCGCATGGTCCTGTGCATCCTGGCCCGCCGCCACAACGGCATCGTCACGATGGCCTCGCGCTCGAAGGACGGCGAGATCGTCGCCCGCTGGCTCGCCCGGAACGGCTACATCCCCGCCCGTGGCTCGACGCGCAAGGGGGGGATCGCCGGCCTGCAGGTCATGATCGATCGCATCCGCGCCGGCCATGCGGCCGCCCTCACGATCGACGGCCCCAAGGGCCCCCCGCGCGTGGCGCAGCGGGGCGTCCTCGAGCTCGTCCGGCAGACCGGCGCCTGGATCCTTCCCGTCGCCGGCGCGAGCTCCCGGCCGTGGTTCGCGAGGTCCTGGGACCGCACTCTGGTGCCGAAGCCGTTCTCGCGCTGCGTGGCCACCTTCGGCGAGCCCCTCTCGATCCCGGCGGGCATGCCGGACCGCGAGGCGCTCCAGGCGATCGGCGGCGCCGTGGACGCCGCGACCCTCGAGGC
>Ga0210402_10003817_pt1 | contig 13975 bp, 12 predicted proteins | sample IncBWC7MmetaG_FD_161055 | JGI IMG/M metagenome (GOLD analysis project Ga0210402, IMG submission 161055) | Forest soil microbial communities from Barre Woods Harvard Forest LTER site, Petersham, Massachusetts, United States - Inc-BW-C-7-M | ecosystem: Environmental > Terrestrial > Soil >...
AGCGCGATCAGGCAAGCCGTCGAGCGCAGCGAAACTACACTTGGTCAAGCGGCCGAGATGCGAACACTCCGGGACCGTTACGCTTCGCTTAGCGGTCGCGAACGGGAGGTCATGACGTTGGTGGTAGCAGGCCTGTTGAATAAACAGGTCGGTAGCGAACTCGGCATCAGCGAAATCACCGTGAAGGCACACCGAGGCAGGGTGATGCAAAAAATGAAGGCCGACTCCCTGGCCGACTTGGTGAAATTGGCTGCGCGGCTCGGCCTCGCACGTGCGCCGAAGGCCGTATGATGTTCTCTGCGGCACGATGCCAAGAGGCTGGCATCTGGAAGGGGCATGCTCGCTATTCACCGCGCCACCATCGGCAAGCGGCTGAAGATACTGGCGCTCAGCCGCTGGAACCAACTCTGCCTGTGCCACGGCGCGGGAATTGCTTCGCCGATAATCGGCGCGATGAGAGCCCGCGATTCGGGTGACGCCGCGATGATCCGCGCACCGTTCCGATGCCAAAGCGCGAGAAGCGCACCGCCGCAGGCGTCCGCATCGGTGACGAAACTAACGTCGATCATTAGTGGGCGGCCGCCCAGGATCGAGAGCGCTGTCTGCCAAGCCTGATAAACACTCTGTGCGCCCCCTTTGCTCAAACTTCCAGCGAGTTCAAACCGCAGCTGGTCTGACCCGTCGTGTATGTAGTATTGAAGCTCTTGGTTGTTCATACCGTCGGCTCGAACCTGGTAGGACGTTAAGTCCTCTCGACCGCACCTTTTCTAATGCCCCAACGACTTCTTACCAGCATTAGATCCAGCGCGGCAAGTATATCTGCACGTCACTTTCCTTCCGCCGCGGCGTGTCCGGCGGTCAACTCGTCGGAGGTCGGACGCTCCACGATCACGAGCTGTGCCGGCCCGGCCAACCGCGTCTCAACCAGGATGTGCGTAACCCTCGCCGCAATCGTGCCGTTATGAAGCTCATTCTCCCTGGTCAGATTGACGCGCTTTAAGAAGACGGAAGGGTTCTTCGCCAGGTACCCGGATTCGCGAACGGCAAGGCCTGTCTCGCTGTCGAGCCAAAGTACGGCATTGATAAGGCCTTCGCGTCTTTTTCGAGGAATTATGCGGAAAGCGTATGCTGGCCGGTCGCCGACACACACGCTTCCAGCATAGTGAATTTCATAATTCTCGGGGGTTATTGCAAGTGATGAGGCGGGAAGCTCGGTCGCTCTTTCATTTGCAGAAATGTAGCGTGCGATTAACTGATTCTTCACCGTCCGATCGCCGGCGATCTCGAGGACTTCGTAATGCGGCTTTTCCGCCGGGACAACCCTACGAATCGCCCGCAGCCAACCGGTCTTCTTCAGCTTGGGTAGGGATGCCTCGATTTCAACCGTTTCCAGGGGCCACCCGCTGGCTCCTTCCTGGTTGGCGATAAAGCGCTGGAGTACAGCCGACGCTGCCGGCCACGCATCCACCGCCGCGCGCTCAGCGCCAAAGCCGGGCGCCGCTACGGATACCAACAGCAGCGCGGGCAGAAGTGGAGAGTGTAATGACGGAGAAGCCTGGTGCATTCGGGTCGCGCCGGTTGATTCCCTCCGTGAACCGCAAATGAGCCAGCCTATTCTGCCTTCGCGAACGTACTGCCATATCCAAGCAAACATACTGCACCTTCAGTTCAGTTTCTTGCGCTCGCTGCCCGTGAGCCCTTCCTTGCGGCATGCTGACTCGTTCACCAGGTCGCGCGTTTGCCGACGAGACAGCTCTCAGGCAGCGTTGACATTCGTATTGCGCGAAACAGGTTTACGCCTCCATGCGGAAGCCGTGTTCTGCAGTGGATGGCACCTCGCCTGAGATTGCCTTAAGACTTTCCATGGCCCGCTCGAACATTCTCAGAGCGATTCGCGCCTTGAGAATGGCGGCCTTTTCGCTACCGCGAAGAGCGGCATCGTTCAGAGAAGCCATTTCGTAGAATTCGATTAACTCTTGCATCGCGTTCACCTGCCATCGCAGGCCCTTTCACTTCTCCGAGAGTGCACAGATCAGACCATTCCTGTGATCCGAGTTAAGGTCTTCTAGCACATAGGTTGACGACGCAAGAGCCGATCTGGGCGCCACAAGCTTCCCGGCATCCTGCCAGAAAACTGGCAGCGGGCTGCACGCACTTTACCGGGCCGACAAACAGCCTCGCATCACCTTACGGGGCGCAACGAAATCGCTAAACAGCCTGGCCATAAAACCCGCAACAAACATGCCCGAGGCCTTTCCTCCCTGTTCTCAGCGTTCTGACTTCTAGCGCTCAGTCCCACCTGCGGACCTCAACTCCACGACTTCGCGCCGTTTCTCACAGTTTAGTGAGACCATTTAGAGCGGCCACTTTGTAAGCTTCAGCTAACGTGGGATAGTTGAAGGCCGCATCGCGGAAATACTCGATAGTGCCACCGAAAGCCAGGACGGCTTGTCCAATGTGAATGATCTCCGTGGCGCGCTGGCCAATGGCATGGATGCCGAGGAGTTTTAGTGTCTCAGGGTGGAACAGCAGTTTCAGCATTCCAGACCTGTCGCCCAGCATTTCGGCCTTGGCTAATTCCTCGTATCTGGCTACACCTATTTCATAAGGAATCGCGCCAGCCGTCAACTGCTCCTCGGTCTGGCCGACCATGGCGATTGAATTGCGATCGAACAAGATTGGTTTCGCGCGTCACAATCATCCGCACTCGACTGGCAATCTCCTCCCTGCTGATCCGATCCCGGAGACGATAGTCCTGTCCATAGAAGGACCTTTCATTGAAACCTGTGAGATAAAGGATCGCATCCCGTAGGGTCTTACTTGGAATAGTGCCACCGTGGACGGATACGCCACCTACCATACCGGCACGTTCGATCACGGCGACATGTTTCCCTAATTTGGCAACGTTGATGGCAGCTTTTTGGCCCGCCGGGCCGCTTCCAATCACTACCAGGTCGTAGTCCTGATCCATCATGAGTCGAGTATTGGTCCTTCCAGACTCAGTAAGACAATAGGCATTTACGCAGCCAACCTGACTCTCTAATTAATTGCCCGCAACTACTTTAGGGGTCTGGGGATGTCCGAACAAGGAAAACCGCAACCTGTTCGAGTGCGGAGCGAAAGCAGAAAAGGGTGGCAGCCTGCTGGCGAACTGGCACTCGGAAAGTCAACGACTCTCCCTGCAACGATCTATGGGAAGCGAATCACGGAGTGGCGCCCGCAAATCATCGAGCAGCCGTTTATCTACCCATTGGGCCGCGATCAGCGAGCGGTGTGCGGGATAGGCGGATGCCCAGTTTTTGCATCCGAAGTTGAAGTGTGGAGCGCTTGACGCCTAGACGCGCAGCCGCTCCACTTGGTCCAGCAATGATGCCATCCGACGCTTCCAGGGCCCGCAAGATTTCGATCTGTTCCGTTTCGTCTAATATATCCTGGAGACGCTTGTGCTCGGACGGAGTACCAACAGAAGGCGCATGACTCGCCGTCGGAGTGACATCCGGTTCGAGGCCGGCAAGGGAGACATTCAGCATAGTGCCTTTTGAGAGGATTACCGCCCGCTCAATCACATTTTGGAGCTCTCGAATGTTGCCGGGCCAATGATACCGAACCAACGCCTCCATAGTTTCAGAAGGGATGGTGTTGATCACACGGTTGTTCCGCTGGCTGAATTGCTGCACGAAGTGGCGGACCAGCACAGGAATGTCTTCTTTTCTCTCCCGCAGCGCCGGGACTCTGATCGGAAACACATTGAGCCGATAGTACAAATCGGGTCGAAACTTGTGTTCTCCCACCATTGTTTTCAGATCGCGATTCGTTGCCGCAATGAGGCGGGCATCGGTCCGGAGAGTGCGCGTGCTACCTAGGCGCTCGAACTCGCGCTCTTGGAGAACGCGCAGAAGCTTCGGCTGAAGCTCCAGGGGAATTTCCCCGACTTCATCGAGGAAGATCGTTCCGCGATGCGCCACCTCAAAGCGCCCCACTCGCTGGCTGATCGCGCCCGTGAACGCCCCCTTTTCATGGCCGAAAAGCTCGCTCTCCAGCAAACCCGTGGGAATGGCTGCGCAATTCAACTTGACGAAAGCGTTCGATTTGCGCGAGCTGAGATTGTGCACGGCGCGAGCAATCAATTCCTTGCCGGTGCCCGTCTCGCCATAGATCAACACAGTGGAGTCGGCCGGAGCGACCGTCTCAATTTCTCGCAGAACCAGCTTCAGCGCGTGGCTGTTTCCCACGATTTCCTCGAAATGAAGCTCGCTGCGGATCTCGGATTCCAGATAGACGTTCTCTTGCGCAAGCCGGTCTTTGAGTTGCGATATCTCTCCGTAAGCTACCGCGTTTTGGACACCGAGCCCAATCTGATTCGCGACTGGACCGAGGAAGGCGAGGTCCTCTTCGGTGAACGCATTCTCCCGCGAACTGCCAAGAATCAGTACGCCCACGGCGCGCTCACCGCTGAGGAGAGGGAGGAGGCAACATGAATGGATCAGGCCGGTGGCGTAGGGGTAGGCGGCAATTTCCTCCCCGGTGAGGTGGACCGGTTCGCCGGTCCGGAATACGGCTGTTTCGCGATCTGTGCAGTCCAGGGCAAGGATTTCCTCATGGCCGGGAAAATCGAGTGCGTAACGGCGCAATTGGCCGGTTTCCGCATCTGGAAGAGACACGACTACGCTCTCGCATTGCATGACCTGGCGGATGCTTGCCGAAATCTCCTGTAGCAACTCGGGCAACTGCAACTTGCTCACCACCCGGTTCGTCAAATCGAGAAGAAGCTTCAATCGTTTTTGGGCGCGAGCGTCATCTATCGCTACGGCAATCTGATTCGCGACGAGGGACAAAAACTGTTCCTCGTCCGGCGGGTATGCGTCTGCGAGGCGGCTGGTAAAGGCGAGACTTCCCAACTTTCGGTGTGCGGTGCTCAGCGGGAGCACACAAGCCGAGTTGAGACCCAGTTTCGCGAGTCGATTGAGCATCTGCGGAAAACGAGTCCCCTGATCACCGAGGCGGACCACGACCGGCTCTTGATTCCAGTAGACCCACCATGCTGCCGTATCCTCTTTGGGAACAGACTCTAGACGGCGCGCCTCCAGCTTGTCGTTATAAGGCTCGGCAGAATACCACTGGACCCAATTGGCCGTGCCGTCTAACTGACAGAGGACGTCAAATTCAACCACCTCGTGCAATTCGTTCACTAACGTCTGGAACAAATCCTTCTCGTCCGGATGCGACCGGATTGCTTCCGCAAGGTGGATAAGCGCTTCGTAGCGGGAAGCAGGCGTGGTTGGTAATGGCACTGGTTCCAGCGCATTCTTTGCAGACGGCATCCCCATACCTCTAGTATCCCACTGCAATTAGAATGCGAAATCACTTCGACGGATTCGACGGGGCTTCGCATCGCGCTGCTGTAATGGAATCTGCCAGTTTTCTGGCGGCGTGCCAGCAGGATCATCGCGGCTGCCGCTTGATCGCCCTCGTTAAGTCATTGCGGCCACGATGGTTAGCGTTATGCGCGGCTTTGGCGCGCGGCATGCCCCTTCAGAAAGCGATGTTACGAATCATGCTTCATCAGGATGGCAGGGCATGCCGCCTGAAGCTGGCAGGCAGACTTTCCGGCCCTTGGGTGGGCGAAACGGAAAATGTTTGGCGCTCGGCGCTGCGCTCGGGCGAGGAAGTCGAAGTCGATGTAACGGAGGTCACAGCCGTTGACAGCGCCGGCTGCGAGCTTCTGGCCGCGATGCATCACGCTGGAGCCCGGCTAGTCGCAAAGGGTGTCTGGATGACGACGCTCATTCGGGAAATTACCAATGAGCAGCCCGCCACAGGAACCAAGCGACAGCGGCTGAAAAAGAACGTTCCCCATGGGGAAGATTCCCAGAATCCGGAGAGACACTAAAATGAAAGCCAATTCCGCTCTGAAATTGAAACACGTGGCATGGGCGTCAGCCAGTGTGCTGGCGGTTGTACTATTGTTCTCTGCCACTCACTCGGGCGCCAAGCCCGCGGCGCAGACGCCACCACCACCCGCAGTCAAGGTCGCGCAGGTCGAGCAGAGAGACGTCCCGATTACGGGAGAGTGGATCGGAACTCTGGCCGGACAGGTCAATGCCGACATAAAGGCGCAGGTCACCGGTTATCTGCTTCAGCAGAATTTCAAGGAAGGATCGTACGTCACGAAGGGACAACTTCTTTTTGAGATTGACCCACGCCCATTTCAGGCGGCACTCGACCAGGCCAAGGGCCAGCTAGCCCAGGCAGAAGCACAACTCGTTCAGGAGGAAGCCCGACTCGCGACGGCTGAGGCAAACGAGCTCAAGAGCCAGCTTGACGTGGAGAAGTACGGTCCCCTCGCAAAGGCTGACGCCATCAGCAAGCAAGATTTGGACAATGCAGTTCAAACCAATGTTGCGAACAAAGCACAGGTGCAGGCCGCGAAAGCGGCGATCGGAGCTGCGAAGGCTCAAATTCAGGCCAATCAGGCTGCGGTCGAAACCGCCACGATCAACCTCAATTTCACGCGCATCGCTTCCCCGATCGATGGCATCGCCGGTATAGCCCAGGCGCAGGTAGGCAATTTAGTCAGCACCAGCAGCGGAACGCTAACAACCATTTCGACGCTCGATCCCATCAGAGACTACTTCAGTGTCAGCGAACAGGAATACCTGGCGCTACGGAAACATTTTTCGGGATCCACCCCGGAGCACTGGAAACTGGAGCTCATTCTGGCCGACGGTACGACGTATCAACACCAGGGCGCATTCTATTTCGCGGATCGCCAGGTGAATCAGAATACGGGCTCAATCCAATTGGCGGCGCTCTTTGCGAATCCCGGCAGTGTACTCAGGCCGGGCCAGTTTGGCAAGGTGCGCGCCGTAATGCGAATGATGCGGAATGCCTTGTTGATTCCTCAGGCTGCCGTTGCTGAACAACAGGGCAGCTATCTGGTTGACGTTGTCGGGAGCGACGATCGAGTCGCTATTCGGCCGGTTCACGTCGGAGAGCGCACGGGCTCGATGTGGGTGATCCAAGACGGACTAAAGCCCGGCGAGCGCGTGATCGTCGAAGGCCAGCAATACCTCCGGCCGGGGATGCCGGTGCAAGCCAAGACATTCAAGGCCAATAACCAGTGACCGGTAGACCACCAATCCACGACGAAGGGAACCAAAAGACATGTCCAAGTTTTTCATCAAGCGGCCGATTGTAGCGATGGTCATCGCAATTCTCACAGTCATCGTCGGCGCAGTCACAATCGGCGCCCTGCCCATCGCGCAGTTTCCGAACATCGCCCCACCAGAGGTCAGGCTACAAGCCAACTATCCCGGCGCAGACGCCAAAACCCTGGAAGACGCGGTCGCGGTGCCCATCGAGCAGCAAGTTAACGGCGTGGACAACATGACCTACATGTACTCCCTAAACGCCACTTCCAACCAGCAAACAACTTTGTTTGTAGATTTCGATCTCAAAACTGATCCCAACGCGGACCTGTTGCTCACGCAGTCGCGCGAGCAACTGGCCACTGGTCAGTTGCCACCCGAAGTGAACAGCTACGGAGTCACTCTCAAGAAATCGACCACTGCTCCGCTCATGCTGATCCCCTTATACTCGCCTCGCGGCACTCACGATTCGACCTATTTGGCTAACTACGCCTACATCAACCTGAATGATCCTGTTGGACGCCTGTACGGCGTCGGTCAGACGCAGGTGTTCGGTTCGGGACAATATGCCATGAGGCTCTGGGTAAATCCTGACCAATTGGCGAAGCTCGGCATTACCGTAACGGATATTGCCAATGCGATCAAGGCCCAGAACACTGTCAATCCATCTGGACAGATTGGAGGGGAGCCAGCTCGGCGCGGCCAGCAATTCACTTACGCCGTGCTGGCTCAGGGACGTCTATCGACGCCAGAGGAATTCGGCAATGTCATCGTCCGCGAAACACCCAATGGCGGGACTGTTCGGGTAAAAGACGTCGCCCGAGTGCAGTTGGGTACGCAAGACTACAGCATCGCTGCCCGGCTGAATGGCAAGCCCGCCGCGGCTATTGCCGTTTATCAACTGCCGGGAACCAATGCAGTGCAAACAGTGCAGGGTGTGCGGAAGCTCATGGACCAGATGAAGCAACGATTCCCCGACGATATCGATTACGCCATATCACTCGACCAGACAGCCCCCGTGACTGAAGGCTTGAAGGAGATTGTCTGGACGCTCTTAATTGCGATCGTACTGGTGATCTTAGTGGTCTATCTGTTTCTGCAGGATTGGCGCGCCACGATGATTCCGCTGCTGGCAGTGCCTGTCTCCTTGATTGGAACCTTTATCGCCTTTCCGCTATTGGGCTTCTCCATCAATACGCTTTCGATGTTTGGGCTGGTGCTGGCTATCGGCTTAGTGGTTGATGACGCAATCGTCGTCGTGGAAGGTGTGCAACGGCATATCGAGGAAGGACTCAATCCAAAAGATGCGGCACGAAAAGCGATGGACGAGCTTTCCGGCCCGGTCATTGGTATTGCCCTCGTTCTCTCGTCCGTTTTTGTGCCGACAGCTTTCATCCCGGGCATCACGGGAAGGCTCTATCAGCAGTTCGCGCTGACGATCGCCATATCAGTGGTACTCTCCGCGTTCAATGCGCTCACGCTTAGCCCCGCACTCTCTGGACTTCTGCTGCGCAAAAAGCGGGAGAGTCACGGGCTATTGCAACGCTTCTTTGACTGGTTTAATCGCGTATTCGAACACGGAACCGAAGGATATGTCCGCTGGTCGGGCGTGCTGATTCGGAAGGGCGCGTTAGTGCTGGTGCTCTTAGTGGCTTCCGGCGCGGCCGGAATCTGGCTGGGGGGCCGCGTGCCGTCCAGCTTCTTGCCTGATGAAGACCAGGGCTACCTGTACATCAACATGCAGCTTCCCAATGCGGCCTCGCAGGAACGCACCAGTGCGGCGGCCACGCAAGTGGAGCAACTGCTCGCAAACACACCGGGCGTCAAGTACACCACCAGCGTGATCGGTTTCAGCCTGCTCAGCAATGTCCGGACCAGTTACACCGGTTTCTTCTGGGTTGCTCTGAAGCCGTGGGATGAGCGCAAGAGCCAGACTGACCAATTTCAAGTCATCAAGGCGCGTTTGAACCAAGAACTTAGGAACTTGCCGGCGGGAACGGCCTTCAGCTTCTCACCACCGGCGATACCTGGCGTCGGCACTGCCGGCGGCGTTACGTTCGTCCTGGAAGACCGCGCGGGCAGGGACGTCAAGTTTCTCGCCGACAACCTGAACAAGTTTCTCGAAGCCGCTCGGAAACGCCCGGAAATCGGCGCGATCAGTACAACGTTTCTGCCGAGCGTGCCGCAACAGTTCGTACAGGTGGATCGGGAAAAGGTGTTGAAGCAAGGCGTGGCTTTGGCTGACGTCTACAACACTATTCAGGCCTACATGGGTGGTTTGTTCGTCAACTATTACAACGAATTTGGCCGCACCTGGCAGGTCTACGTAGAGTCCGAGGCGCCATTCCGGGCGGATACAGGAAACCTCGGGCAGTTCTACGTCCGCAACAGTCAGGGCGAAGCTCTGCCGCTTTCCGCATTGGCGCGATTCGAGAACCGGTCCGGCCCTGAGTTCACGATGCGCTACAACGAGTACCGGTCCGCGCAGATCAACGGCAGCGCCGCGCCGGGCTACAGTTCCGATCAGGCAACGGCGGCCTTGGAAGATGTCTTCAAGCAAACCATGCCAAGCGAGATGGGGTTCGACTACATGGGCATGTCTTACCAGGAGCAGAAGTCACGCGAAGGAATCCCGTCCTCGGTGGTTTTCGGATTTTCGCTCTTATTCGTCTTCCTGATTCTGGCGGCGCTGTACGAAAGCTGGTCGTTGCCATTCAGCGTGCTGCTGAGCACCCCCGTCGCGGTCTTCGGCGCTTTCGGAGTTCTATGGCTCCGCCGATACGTGACGAGCCTCGTGGCTCCGCCTTACATGGTTCAAATCGAGAACGACGTGTACGCGCAGATCGGGCTGGTGATGCTCATCGGGTTATCGGCCAAGAACGCGATTCTGATCGTCGAATTTGCAAAGGAGCAGTACGAGCAAGGCAAGCCGCTGGCCGATGCGGCGCTCGAAGGCGCCAGGCTCCGGCTACGGCCCATCCTGATGACTTCTTTCGCGTTCATTCTGGGATGCGTGCCGCTTTGGACCGCTTCCGGAGCCGGCTCGATTGCGCGCCAGATCATGGGGACCACCGTCATCGGAGGCATGGCAGCGGCAAGCGTGCTCGGTATCTTCGCCATCCCGGCAGTTTTCTATCTGGTGGAACGCTGGTCCGCGGTGGCGCGTGAGCGTTTTCTAGCGCCCTCATCTCAACATGGCGCGGAGGGTGAACAGAATGCCTAGGAACTCGCAAGCCAGATCCGGCGCCAACATCTCGTGGGCAGTCGTTTCCGTTTCGGTTTTCATGCTCTCGGCGTGCACAGTCGGACCCAACTATCACCGGCCGGTCGTGCAGACGCCTGCGGCCTTCCACGGAGCCAGCGAGTCTCAACAGACGGAGCAACCCGATACGTTCGCCGATCTGCCGTGGTGGCAGGTATTCCATGATTCTCAATTGCAGGAACTGATCCGGACGGCGCTCAAGCAGAACTATGACCTGCAACGGGCCATCGAGCGCGTCAACGCTGCAAGAGCGCAGGTTGGCATCGTGCGCTCCAACCAGTTCCCGCAGGTCTCGCTCGATCCCACTTTTAGCGGCGGCAAGACCGAACAGGGCATCAAGTCCAACATTTTCTCGCTCGCCGCCGATGTCATCTTTCAGGTGGATCTATTCGGGCGTTACCGGCGCGCGACCGAAGCTGCCCGGGCTCAACTGCTGGGCACGCAAGACACTCAGCAGACGGTAGTTCTGACGTTGGTGAGCGATGTAGCAAGCGACTATTTTCTGCTTCGCGATCTCGACCTCCAACTTCAGATCACAAAAGAGACGGTGCAAACTCAGGAGAATTCTGTCAAGCTCACCGAACTGCGCCTCAGTCACGGTGTGGGCACGAGGCTGGACGTGCTCCAGGCGCGGCAAGTACTCGACACTGCAAATGCGCAGGTGCCCGATCTGGAGCGGCAAATCGGCCAGACCGAGGACGCGATCAACATTCTTTTGGGAAATTATCCGCAGGGCGTACCTCGCGGAACCACTGTTGGAATCCAAACACCGAATGGCTGGCGGTGGAGCGAGACGCTGCCGCCACAATTGCCGGCGGGCCTGCCCTCGAACCTGTTGGAGCGCCGGCCCGACATCCGCTCGGCCGAGCAGAACCTGGTTGCCGCGAACGCCAACATCGGAGTGGCCAAGGCGATGTTCTTCCCACAAATCTCGCTTCTCGGCTCCGGAGGCGGAGCGTGGGGACATAGCGCCTTTCTTGGATCGAGTATCGCGGCGCCTCTCGGGGTAGGAAGCTACGCGGCAAGCGCGGCGCAACCGATTTTCGCGGGCGGCGCCTTGCGTAACAATTTGCGCTACGCCAAATCACAAGAGCGGGAAGCTCTGATCGGTTACCAACAGACGATCCAGCGCGCATTTGGCGATGTGTCTGACGCTCTGATTGGCTACGATAAATACCATGGGGTCCGCGAGCGCCAGGAGCAAACGGTTAAGGATCTTCAAGAATCGGTCGACGTGTCGCTCATGCGTTATCGCGGCGGCACGGCGACTTATCTCGACGTACTCGACAGCCAGCGGTCATTATTCCAGGCGGAACTCACCCTGGCGCAAGCGCGCAACAACGAATATCAGAGCCTGGTTCAGCTCTATAAAGCGCTCGGCGGCGGGTGGAAGTAAACCGGCCAAGATCACATCATGGGTCTTGTCCAGCAGGCCGGTACGGCGTTGCTTCTGGTAGTGCTAACCATATCGTTACAGTGCGGCGGGTTCGCCATGCTCATCACATGGGCAAGGGGCGCTGTGAGCGGCGATATTCAGAAACTGGGGCCGTTTTCGCTAGACTGGCGAAGATCGATCCGAGCGATTATCAGGTCGCTGTGGACCGGGCACGAGCGGATCTGGCCGAAATGGAGGCGACGCTGCATGTTCGCCGGACTGAGGTACCGATCACCTCTGTCACGGCGTTCAGTCAACTTTCCGGGGCGGAAGCCAGTGTAGGCCAGGCAGAGGCCACCGTTGCCGCCTCTCAGAAGGAGGTGGATGCCGCTGGCGCCCGGTTAGATGTGGCGCAAGCCAAGGTCAAGGAAGCGACTGCCAAGGAGGTACGCGCTGCGCGCGACTTGAAGCGAATGGAGGCTCTAGTAGCCAAGGAAGAAGTTTCACGACAGCAGTACGATCTTTCGGTAGCTGAGGATGAAAGCTACCGCGCGGAGGTAGAGTCTGCGACATCGCAGGTGCGTGAAGCTGAAGAAGCAGTTCGCGAAGCCCAGAGTCGCGTTGCGCAGCAAGAAGCAGCACTGAAGGTGGCACATACTGTCGTCAGGTCGGCGAGCACGGCGCCACAGCAGGTCGGTGTGGCGCAAGCACGCGAAGAATCTGCCACCGCCCAGGTAAAACAGATGCGTGCAGCCCTTGAACAGGCCGAGCTGAATCTGACGTATACGACCATTCGCGCCCCAGCCAGCGGCATTATCAGCCAGCGCACCGTTGAGGTCGGCCAAGTCGTGAGCGCCGGCCAACTTCTGCTCTCTGTGGTCCCGCTTGATGTAGACAACATCTGGGTGACTGGCAATTTCAAAGAGACTCAGTTAAAGAATGGGCGCCCCGGTCAGGCCGTGACAATCTCGGTGGACACTTTCGGCGGACGCGAATATAAAAAGCGCGTTGAGAGCGTTGCCGCCGCAACCGGCGCCCGTTCCAGTGTGCTGCCGCCAGAAAACGCGACAGGAAACTTCGTAAAGGTGGTGCAGCGAATACCTGTACGAATCTCTGTCGGCCGGGACCAGGACCAGGACCATTTGCTGCGACCGGGGATGTCGGTGGTGCCGACAATTCTCATCAGGTAAGTGGCAAGTAACGCCGTCCGCGCGGCGCGTGGTTCCCATCTCCTGTGTCCGACCTCGGCAGTGATTGCGATTTCGTAACCCGCAAGGATCGTACTCCAATATGGCAACAGACCTGGTAGACAGCAAACAAGGGGACTCGAAACCTCCTCACTCGGAGGTGGGATCAACATGGACGCCCAAGGTAAATCCGTGGCTGATCGCCTTCGTCGTGTCGCTGGGCGCCTTTATGGAAGTTCTCGACACCAGCATCGCTAACGTGGCCCTGCCGCACATCGCGGGAAATATGGGCGCAAGCAGCGATGAGAGTACGTGGGTTCTAACGTCATACTTAGTCTCAAATGCCATCATATTGCCCGCCAGTGGATGGCTCGTGTCTCTGCTAGGACGAAAACAGTTCTTCCTCATCTGCCTGGTAGTGTTCACATTGAGCTCCTTGGCGTGCGGAATCTCCCCATCTCTGCCGATTCTGTTAATGGCCCGTGTCATTCAAGGAGCGGGAGGCGGTGGCCTGCAACCCATGGCACAGGCAATCCTCGCAGACAGCTTTCCTCCGGCGAAGCGCGGGCTCGCGTTCTCAATTTATGGCGTCACGGCAGTCCTTGCTCCCGCCATTGGCCCTACTCTTGGAGGCTGGATCACAGACAACTACACGTGGCGGTGGATCTTTCTGATGAACCTTCCAGTCGGCATCCTCGCTTTCTTCCTTGTGTACACGTTGGTCGAGGATCCGCCTTTCTTGCAACGGGCGACGTTGCGGGAAAACAAGATTGACTACATCGGATTCGGGCTTTTTACCATAGGAGTTGCCTTCCTTCAAATCGTGCTGGATAAGGGGCAGGAGGTTGACTGGTTCGGCTCGGAGTTCATTGTGATTCACTGCTGTCCAAGACTGGCGCAGATCTAGCGACCCGTGTTGCAAACGGGGGCTTTGCCTGCCCGGAACTGGAATTCGGTGTGTGAGGTCTGCCGCTGTGAGTTAGCGCCTCCTGTCCAAGAGCCC
>Ga0210402_10003819_pt1 | contig 13972 bp, 12 predicted proteins | sample IncBWC7MmetaG_FD_161055 | JGI IMG/M metagenome (GOLD analysis project Ga0210402, IMG submission 161055) | Forest soil microbial communities from Barre Woods Harvard Forest LTER site, Petersham, Massachusetts, United States - Inc-BW-C-7-M | ecosystem: Environmental > Terrestrial > Soil >...
TGGTCCAGCATAGCCGAGAGAACGGAATTCAGAAGAGGCGGTGCTGCCAGTCACAGGAGTATGGTCGGGTGCTTACGGGACGCCGCCGGTTGGATATAGCCATGGGACTACCGCCAGCCCTCCAGCCGCGACGCTGCCTCGCGCATGTCTGCCTCCGGCCCGCAATAGCTGAACCGCAGGAACCGGCTGCCGCGCGTGTGGTCGAAATCCACCCCAGGGGTCGCGGCCACGCCGACCTCCGCCAACATACGCGCGCAGAACGCGGTGCTGTCGTTCGACCGGTCGGCGATGTCGGCGAACAGATAGAACGCTCCCTCCGCCGGGGATAACCGCGCAAAGCCCGCCTGGGGCAGCGTGCGCAGCAGATGGTCGCGCGAACGGCGATAGCGCGCCACGTTCGCGGCCAGTTCGTCGTGGCAGTCGAACGCTGCCTCCGCCGCGACCTGCGAGATATGCGGCGCGCTGATGAACAGGTTCTGCGCCAGACATTCGACCGGCCGCACGAGGTCCTCGGGCAGGATCAGCCAGCCGATCCGCCAGCCGGTCATCGAGAAATACTTGGAGAAGCTGTTCACCACCACCGCATGCGGGCTCAGGCCGGCGGCGGTCGATATTGGACTGTCGTAATTCAGGCCGTGATAGATCTCGTCGCTGATCAGCCGAACGCCGGCGCCATCGCACCACGCTGCGAGCGCCGCCAGTTCGTCTTTGTGCAGCATGGTGCCCGCGGGATTGCATGGGCTCGCAACGATCAGTCCGTCCGGCGGCGGGTCCAATTGCTGCAGCACCTCGACGCTAGGCTGGAACCGAGTCTCCGGCCCTGCCTCCAGGATCACTGGCCGCATCCCAAGCGCGGTCAGGATGTTGACGTAGGGAGGATAGAACGGCGCGGTCAGCGCTACCCGATCGCCCGGATCGAACGCGGCGAGGAAGGCGAGCGGAAACGCACCGGATGCGCCCACCGTCACCGCCACGCGCTCGAGCGGCACGTCGAGCCCATACCAGGCGCGGTAATGCGCCACGATCCGTTCGCGCAGAGAGCGCCGGCCGAACGCCTCGGTGTAGCCGAGCGCATCGCCCGACCGGAGCGCCGCCGCGGCGGTTGCAACTGCCCCCGCGGGCGCGCCGGTTCCCGGCTGTCCCACCTCCATGCGGATGACCGGCGGGGCGCCGGCCGGCAGGCTCGCCTGGCGCGCGTTGGCGGCGGCGATCACGTCCATCACGATGAACGGTGGCGCCGCCGCTCCGCGCCCGACCTTCAGCATCGCACGGCCCTCAGTTGTAGAACTTGCTGGTGGCTGCCTTGATCCCGGTCTTGGTCGCGGCGCCGGCCAGTACGCCGCATCGTCTCGCAAGCCGAAACCCGCTCATTGGCGTTTTCCTTTGTTTGGTAAGGCGCCGATCAACTGCCGCCGACCGCCAGACCGGCGTCACGGGGGTCGCTCGCCCAGGCGCAGCTTCCGTTCTCGCCGGGCAGATAGCGACTGCATTCGATCACGTTCACCCGTCCGGGATCCGGCACGGTTGCCGCCATAGGCCGATTGGCGTGCAGCGCGTTCAGCATCCCGGCGGCCGCCGCAACCGCTGCGCCCTCCTGACCGGACCCGGTCGCCGCCGCACGGAATGCATGCGTGTTTTCGTTCCAGGCGATCGCAGCGGAATACAGAGGCGGCGGCACCACTGCGGGCGAAGCAGCAAGCAGGAAGCCGAGCCCAGGCAGAACCCGGCCCGTGCCAAACAGATTGTCCATGCTTAGCACGCAGGCCACCGCGTTGCCGTCCTTGTCCAGCGTGGCGAACCCGGTGGAGGCCGGCAGGGGCGGGATCGGCGCCTCCTGCAGGTCCGATGCCGTCAGCAGGCCCTGTGCATCGACGCCACCAGCCCGCCAGCGCGCAACCACCGCCAAGGCGCGCGCCGCAGCACCGCCGTATGCGCCGGCGTCCCGCTGGAGGGTCATGAAACCAGCGGCCGCGGCCAGGCCGCCATCGGCCGGCGGCGCCAGAAATGCGACCCTGTCGTTCCGATCCTGCACCACGATTGCCGGCACGGCCCGTGGCAGCGCCCCGCGCAGATCGGCCAGGACGATAGGGCCGCCAGCGAGAGGCGACGCCTGCTCGATCCGCCGGGCGAGGGCGCCCGTGTAGAAATCCCCTACGCCGGAGACGCGGATCTGCGACAGGGTGGCGGCCAGATCGGGTTGCAACAACGGCTGTCCCTCCGCAATCGGCGCGCCGTTCCTGGAAAACACCGCCCGTGTGTTCGGATCGGCAAACAGCGGGCCCGCGACCAGCGTCAGGTCGCGCACCAGGGCGCGTGAGGCCGGCGTGCCGAATCGCGCGAGTTGTTCGGCGGGAACGATCAGACTCTCGAACGGCCGGCGGCCGTAGCGGGCGTGCAGCAGGTAAAGGCCGCGCGGCAGCATCGGCACGGCGGCGGGCCGGTCGGCGCCGGCGGTGGACCCGCTGGACCCAATCGGCGTGAAGATCACCGCCTCGGGCACCCCGCCGTTCACCGACTTCTTGTCCGCCGCGTAGGCGAGGCAGGCCCCACCGCCGCCGATCCCGGCCCGCGACGGCAACGTAACGGCGAGGGCAAAGCCCAGCGCCACCGCCGCGTCCGCGGCCGAACCGCCGGCTGACAGGACCTCGCGCGCCACCAGGGTCGCCCGCGGTTCGTCCGACACCGCACCGCCGAGGAAGCCTTGCACGTACCCGGGTTGACCTTCGGCCGGGCCGCTGGTTCCGAGCATCTTGTCGGTCACGCTGTTGACCGTGTCGCAGGCCGAACAGGTCAGCGTGAGCGCGAGCAGAACGCCAGGGCGCAGCCACGCTGATCTGCCCGCCATGCTGCTCCGCACGTTCGCCAATCCCTTGCCCAGGCGGGCGGCCTCGATTCGCGGCCGTTCCGCGTCATCCTGATGAGGGACGGTGCCATAAACGCCTTCCGCCGCACCGGCAACCGCCCGCCGCTCGACATCGCCGCTGCGCTGGCGCAAGAATCGTCCATGACCAGTATCATCCGCGTCGCGTTGAACTGCATTGTCGCCTGCCTGTTCGCCGTGCCGGTCTGGGCCGGTGAGTTCACGCCGGCGCAGCGGGCGGAAATCGTCCAGATCGTGCGCGACGCGCTCAAGCAGGACCCGTCGATCCTGCGCGATGCGGTCACTGCCTTGCAGGCCGAGGACGGCGACCGGCAGCAGGCATCGTCGCGCGCGGCGATCGCAGCCGCCAAGGATATGCTGGTGAATCCCGCGGATCCGACCGCCGGCAATCCGAAGGGCGACGTCACGATTGTCGAGTTCTTCGACACGCGCTGCCCGTATTGCCGGAAGCTCGAGCCGACGATGGCCGATCTGCTGGCGCAGGATCATGGCGTGCGGCTGGTTTACAAGGACCTGCCGATCCTGGGACCCGCGAGCGTGCTGGGCTCGAAGGCTCTGCTCGCGGCCGAGCGGCAGAACGGCTACGAGAAGCTGCGCACCGCGATCATGGACGGTCCGCCGCAGACCACCAAGCCGATGATCCAGGAGGCGGCGGTCCGGCTGGGGTTGGACTGGAATCGGCTGGAGCATGACATGGACAATCCGGCGGTCCAGGCGCGGATCGACGCCAACCTGAAGCTGGCCCAATCGCTCAGGATCTCGGGAACGCCGGCGCTGGTGATCGGCGGCGAGTTGGTGGATGGTGCGGTCGACCTGCCCGAGTTGCAGAAGGTGGTGGCGACTGCGAGGGGCACCAGGTAGGCCGGTCTGTCTGCCACACTTGCATGATGCTAGTAACTTGGTTATGCTGGCGTCATGCAACGCACAAGCTTTGGCGCCATGCCGTGCCCGATCGCCCGCAGCCTGGAACGGGTCGGCGAGTGGTGGAGCATCCTGATCCTGCGGGACGCGTTCGCCGGGATGACCCGGTTCGACGAATTCCAGAAGAGCCTGGGCATCGCGCCCAACATGCTGACCAGGCGGCTGACCGCGCTCGTCGAGGCGGGGCTGCTGGAACGGCGGCGTTACAACGAACATCCGCCGCGTGATGAGTACCTGCTGACCGAGCGCGGCCGGGATTTCCGCCCGGTCATGCTGGCGATGATGGCCTGGGGCAACCGGCATTTCGCTCCCGAGGGCGCGACCGTGCTGATCGTCGATGCGGCCACCGGCGCCGTCGCCGATCCTGTGCTGGTGGACCGGACGACCGGCAGACTGGTGGACAGTCCAGACTATGTGCTTGCGCCTGGCCCTGCCGCCAGCGAGGCACTGCGCCGGCGGCTTGGCAAGGATGCGGCGGAGAACCTGCCAGGCCGGAAGAACCCGGCATGAGCATCGCGGTCAGCGCCCGGCCGCATCTGGCCGCCGAGCACAGCCCGCGCACGCAGTTGCTGTTGCACGGTCCCATCGTCACGACGCTGCTGCGTATGGCGTGGCCGAACGTCCTGGTGATGCTGGCGCAGGCCTCCACCGGCCTGATCGAGACCTGGTTCGTCTCGCGCCTCGGCACCGGCGCGCTGGCCGGCATGGCGCTGGTGTTTCCCGGTTTCATGATGATGCAGATGCTGTCGGGCGGCGCGATGGGCGGCGGGATCTCCTCGGCGATCGCCCGCGCGCTCGGCGGCAGGCGGCGCGACGACGCGGATGCGCTGGTGCTGCACGCGATCATCATCAATGTGGCGCTGGGACTGGTGTTTTCCGCGCTGGTGCTGGTGTTCGGCCGGCCGCTTTATCGTGCGCTGGGCGGCGAGGGCGCCTCGCTGGAGGCCGCGTTGCGCTACTCCAACGTGGTGTTCGCCGGTACCGCACTGGTGTGGCTGATGAACGCGCTGGCGAGCGTGATCCGCGGCACCGGCAACATGTTCTTCCCCGCATTGGCGGTCTGTGTCGGCGTTGTGCTGCTGATACCGCTGTCACCCTGCCTGATCTTCGGCCTCGGCCCGTTTCCGGCGCTGGGCATCGCCGGCGGCGGCGTGGCCGTTGTGTCCACGACGGTGCTGACCGCGGCGGTGCTCGGCTGGTACATCCTTTCCGGCCGGAGCCAGGTTCGCCTGCGGCTCACGTCGCTGCGCCGCGTGCTGTTCTTCGACATCCTGCGGGTCGGTGCGGTGGGCTCGGTCAGCACGCTGCAGACCACGCTGACCGTGGCGTTGACGACCGCGCTTGTGGGTGCCGCCGCCGGACCCGATGCGATCGCCGGCTACGGCACCGGGAGCCGGCTGGAATACCTGCTGATTCCTCTGGCGTTCGGTCTCGGCGCACCGCTGGTGGCTCTGGTCGGAACCAATATCGGCGCCGGCCAGCGGGCGAGGGCGCTGCGCATCGCACTCATCGGCGGGGGCCTGGCGTTCGCGCTGACCGAGGCGGTGGGCCTGACGGCGGCGTTCTGGCCGCACGCCTGGCTGGGACTGTTCGGACACGATCCACGCATGCTGGAGACCGGCGCGGCGTATCTGCGGGCCGTCGGGCCGGCGTACGGGTTCTTCGGTCTCGGCCTGTCGCTGTATTTCGCCTCGCAGGGTGCGGGGCGGCTGTTCTGGCCGCTGTTCGCCGGGTTGCTGCGGCTGGTGATCGCGATCGGCGGCGGCTGGCTTGCGCTGCGGTGGACCGGGTCGCTGGGGTGGGTGTTCGCGGCGCTGAGCGTGGCGCTGGTGACATACGGGCTGACGCTTTCGGCGGCGATTGCGTCGGGGGCATGGTTCAGGAGGTTTCGCGGACGCCGCTGACCAAGGCGGTCGCCAACCTGCCGATGGACTTTGTGAACGGTGTAGCCTATGTATATTCCAGTTGGATATACCTGGGGAATGTCCGCGAATGACCCGCTCTACCGTGTTCCTGACGAACCGCAGCCAGGCCGTACGGCTGCCAAAGTCCGTCGCCTTCCCGGATGGTGTGCATCAGGTCGAAATCGTCAAACTTGGGCATAGCCGATTGATCAGCCCGGTCGGCCGGCGATGGGACGATCTGTTTCTGGACGGCCCGCGTGCGAGCGACGATTTCATGGCTGAACGTCACCAACCGGAGGCGGAGGAACGCGAGCCGCTCTAAATGCTGGAGTACATGCTCGACACCAACATCTGCATCTATGTGATGAAGGCCTATCCGCCTCCGCTGCGGGAGCGGTTCAACGCTGCTGCCCAACAGCTCTGCATATCAAGTATCACGCTTGGTGAATTGCATTACGGCGCCGAGAAGTCGGCGCGGCGCAGCCCAAATCTTCTCGCCATCGAACACTTCACGGCTCGGCTGGAGGTACTGCCGTTCACTGCCGGGGCCGCCGCGCATCACGGACAGATTCGCGCCGAATTGGAGCGCATGGGCGACCGGCCGGCGTTTACGACATGCTGATCGGTGCACACGCGCGTAGCGAGGGCCTTGTCGTCGTCACCAACAACACGCGCGAATTCGCGCGGATGCCAGGTCTGCGGGTCGAGAATTGGGTGTAATGCCAGCGGCTGTATTGCATGACCGCTTCGGGTGGCAAGCCGTCGTTCTGACCTGAGCATGGACCGTGGAATTTTCCTTGGACACGACTTATGGAAATTGCGGAAGTCGGGAACAACATTCTCTGCGGCTACGAGAGTGTCACCCAACCCGCGACGGCGCATGATGCACGGTCGCCGCCCTTCGTTGGACCGCGGCGGGCCGTTCGGTTGTCCACTCAGCCCTGCCAGCCCGCCTTGCGTAGTCCGTCCAGCATGTGTTCGTAATCCTCGGGTCGGTACCAGGGCGGGCGCTGTCGGGTATAACGCTCGAATGCATCGGGCGCCTTCGCGAGTGCCTCGCTTAGCGCTGTGCGCGCTTCGTCCGTTCGGCCGAGCTGGCCGAGCGTAGCCGCCAGCCACCTTAATGCCTGAGGATCTGTCGGATTGTCCGCGAGTGTGCGACGCAAACAATCGGCCGCTTTTCCATAGTCGCGCTCGAAGTAATAGGTCATGCAAATGTTCGATGATACCGGCAATTTCATCCCGCGTGGATCATGCTGAATTGCCAAGAAGAGATGTTCACGGGCCTCCACGGGGTGTCCTGAAAAGTTCAGGATCAATCCTCTGGTTTGGTGCGCAATCGAGCAACTCGGGCTGATCGATAGCGCAAGTTCAGCGTGGTCCAGTGCCGCTTCGATCTCCTGGCAGTTGAACAGGGCGAAGGCAAGCATCCCGTGTGCGTGGGCATCGTTTGGGTCGAGATTGACTGCTATTCGCGCCTGCTCTGCTTCCAGAAGCGCAGCTTCTTGGAACGGGCGCAATCCATAGCTTCCACTTTCAATAACGTAGAGTCGTGCCAGCTCGACGTGAGTCGATGCCAATGTCGGATCGAGTTCAATTGCGCGGTTAAAGAGTTCGCGCGCCGGCGCGATATCATGAACGCTGTATTTCATCACATGCCATAGACCCCGCTGATAGGCTTCCCACGCACCGAGGTTCTCGGGTGGCCTGCGCAGCGCACGTCGCTGTTCAGCCTCGGCGACGGCTGGACTTATGGCCTTTGCCACTGCAAGGGCGATCTCGTCCTGAAGGGCGAACAGGTCCTGCAGCGGACGGTCGTATCGGTTGGCCCACAGGTGGTTGCCAATCTCCGCGTCCACGAGCTGGGCTGAGACGCGCAGGCGATCCGCGCCGCGCCGAACACTGCCCTCCAGGATATAGCGAACGCCCAAGTCCCGGGCGATCTGCCTTACGTCCACGGCGCGCCCCTTGTAGGCAAAACTGGAATTGCGGGCGATGACGAACAGCGATCGAACACGCGCGAGTTCGGTGATGATGTCGTCCGCTACGCCGTCGGCGAAATACTCCTGCTGAATATCGCCGCTCATGTTGGTGAATGGCAGCACAGCGATCGAAGGCTTGTCGGCCAGTGCAAACGCGTGCTGGCCCGGCAACGTATCGCGCGCCCCCAGCCGGACTCGGAAAACGCGGATCTTCAACGCGATATTCTTCAGCGCTGGCTCGCCAAGGTCATCCACCTCCAGAGCCATCTTGCCGGCCGCATCCTCGCGCACGCGGGCTGAAATGCAGATGCCGCCCGGCTCGGCCAGCGGCTCCAGCCGGGCCGCGACGATGACACCGTCGCCGAGTAGGTCGTCGCCCTCGGGCACCACCTCGCCTTGGTGGACACCGATGCGCAGGCGCAGGCCATCGGGCTGGGCGCGCAGTGCGTCCTGAATGGCGATGGCGCAGCGCAATGCCTGCACCGCGCTGGCGAACTCCACGAGGAAGCCGTCGCCGGTAGTCTTGAACAGCCTGCCGCCATGGGTGGCGGCGAGAGGTTGGACGACTTCGGCGCGCAGCCCGCGCAAGCGCGCAAATGTGCCAGGCTCATCGGTGCCGACCATAGCCGAATAGCCAACTACGTCGGCCGCCAGGATACCGGCCAGACGGCGGCTCGCCTCGCTCATCCGCAGAACTCCCTTGCAGCGAACCTAAGGCGGCGGGGTCCGCGGGACAAGCAAGGATGGGCTGGGCACTGTGGTGATAATTGCTCTGACTAAAGCGTACAGTGGATGCACATTGTCGAACGTCCACAGTGGGTCGAGGACGGTCATCCCATGGGTCTGCTGCCATAGGCGGCGGCTAGCTCGCGCTGCGCTGGACCGGCTCGCGCGGGCGGGTGTTCGTGGCGCTGACCGTGGCGCAGGTGACCCATGGGTGCTCATTGTCAGCGGCGTTCGTGCCCAGGGCATGGTCCAGTTGGTTTCGAGGATGTGGCTCACAAGTCGGCACAGCAATTTGGAGCTGACGGGGAAGAAGGGCGTCGCACGGTAATCCGACGCGAAAAGTGGCTCGGAACATGAGTAGCCAAAGGTGTTGTCGGTCCCCAGACGGCAAATTGTCGGCGGACCGAAGCAGGGCAGCGCGATTGGCCGTATTGAACCCCGTATTATTTTGATTGAGTTGGCCGCACCTCTGGGCGTAATACCACTTACCTTGACCGATGACCTTTGGTCACCGTCGGTCGTTTACGCAATGGCCGTTCCCCGACTTGCTCCGGGGATCAGTCCGGGCCATCCGTCGCGGCACCTGTACTGGTACAGATGGCCGGAACAAGCCCGACCATGACGGTGAGAGAGCGGAGAGACATCGTGAGCCACCATGCCACCGGGACGCACGTGCGGCGTCGTTCGACCCTGCCGTTGCAAATGCTGGCGGGACTGGTGCTGGGACTGATAGTCGGCATCGGGTGGCCGTCACTCGGCCAGACGTTACAGCCGATCGGCACCGCGTTCATCCAGGCGATTCAGATGATCGTCATCCCGCTGATCTTCTCGGCAGTGACGCTCGGTGTGTATCGCATGGGCGAGAACGCGCGCCAGCTCGGCCGCGTTGCCATCATCGCCTTCGCCTGGTTCTACATCGCCACACTGTTCGCCGTCCTGATCGCACTCGGTTTGAACGGCCTGTTCCACCCCGGCGTCGGCGCAAATCTGGTTCCCACCGGCAAGGTGCCTGCCAATCTCGCCCTCTCGGTCGACTGGACAAAATACCTGCTCGACCTCATCCCCACCAACATCGTTGCCGCCATGGCGGCGCAGCGTGTGTTGCCGACATTGGTCTTCGCCGTCCTGTTCGGCCTTGGCCTTGCGCGCATCGGCGAGGCAACGGCGCGGCCGATCGTCATGCTGTTTGAGGCGGTCCTGGCGACGATGTTTCGCGTCACCGGATGGATCATCGCGCTCGCGCCCATAGCGATCTTCGCCATCATGGCGTGGCTGATCGCCACACAGGGTTTGGCAACCATCGCAGCCCTCGCTCGGCTGATCGGGCTGATGTATGTCGGTCTGCTGATCATGGTGCTGTGCTGCTGGCTCGTGCTGGCGCTGCTGCGGGAAAACCCGTTCACCATCACGCGGGCTGTCATCGGACCGGTCCTGCTGGGCTTCACCACCCGGTCATCCGAGGTCACGTTGCCGGTGCACATGGAGACGCTGGAGCGGATGGGCGTGCCGAACAAGGTGGTCGCCCTGGTCCTTCCGCTCGGCTACAGCTTCAACCTGGATGGCAGCACGCTCTATATCGCTCTGGCGGTGACGTTCCTTGCCGAGGCCTACCACATCGATCTGACATGGTCGGCCGAGCTGACCATTCTTGTCACTGCGCTGATTGCCAGCAAGGGAATTGCCAACGTTCCTTCCGGCGGACTGGTGGCGTTGGCGACGGTGGTGACTGCAATCGGCCTGCCAGTGGAGGCGATCGCCATCATCGCCGGTGTCGATGCGCTCATGGACATGGGCCGCACCGCGGTGAACGTGTTCGGCAACACGGTCGCGGTGAAGCTGGTGCAGAAGCTTGGCGGTCGCGGGGTGACGGAGATCGATCTGCCGGAAGGGGTCGCAGCCGCAGGCGTGCGTTAGGCCCGCTCACGCACGCGGTCGGGCATTTCATTCGGCGGGCGTCACCGGCGCCGCGCAATTGCGGTGTCCATAGCCGAAATAGATCACCAGGCCGATGACGAGCCACACCGCTAGCCGCAACCAGGTGGCCAGCGGCAGGCCGAGCATCAGCAGCAGTGAAAACGCGATTCCGAGCAGCGGTACCATCGGCACCCCGGGCGTGCGGAATGGCCGTGTCGTCAGCGGCGAACTGCGGCGAAGATGCATCACCGCGACGCACACAAGGAGGAACGCGAACAATGTCCCGATGCTGACCATCTCGCCGAGCAGCCCGATCGGGAAGCACGCCGCGATCAGCGCCACCACGACGCCGATCAGAGCCTGGCTGGCGAACGGCGTGCGGAACCGCGGGTGCACCGTACTGAAGAAGCTCGGCAGCAGCCGGTCCTGGGCAATCGCGAACAGGATGCGCGCCTGTCCGAACAGCAGCACGAAGATCACCGTCGTCAGACCGGCAAGCGCGGCGAATTTCACCAGCACGGACAGCCACGCGATGCCGGTCGCGTCGATCGCCACCGCCACCGGATCGGCAACGCCGAGTTTCTGGTAGGGCACCATTCCGGTCATCACCAGCGCCATGAGGACATAAAGGATCGTGCAGATGATCAGCGACCCCAGGATGCCGATCGGCATGTCCTTTTGCGGCAGCCTTGCCTCCTGCGCGGCGGTGGATACGGCGTCGAAACCGATGTAGGCGAAGAACACCACCGACGAGCCGCGCAGAATGCCGCTCCAGCCGAAGCTGCCGAAGGTGCCGGTGTTTTCGGGAATGAACGGAATCCAGTTCGCCCGGTTGACATAGAATGCACCGACGACAATGACGACACCGACGACGAACAGCTTGAACGCGACCATGATGTTGTTGACGACCGCCGATTCCCGCGTGCCAAGCATCAGCAGCCCGGTGAGCACCAGGACGATCATCACGGCGGGCAGATTGACGATGCCGGTTGCCGAAGTGCCATCGGCCAGCATCACCACCTCGCCCGTCGCTTGGGCCCATTGTGCCGGGATGTGGATGCCGAAACTGCCGAGCAGACTGGCGAAGTAGCCGGACCAGCCGACCGCGACGGTCGCGGCGCCCATCCCATATTCGAGTATCAGGTCCCAGCCGATGATCCACGCGAATACCTCGCCGACAGTCGCGTAGGCATATGTGTATGCGCTCCCCGCCGCCGGGATCATTGAGGCAAGTTCCGCGTAGCAGAGACCGACAAAGGCGCAGGCAACGCCGGACAGAACGAAGGACAGGGCGATCGCGGGGCCTGCGTAGCTGGCGGCCGCCTTGCCGGTGAGCACGAAGATACCAGCGCCGATGATGCAGCCGATGCCGAGGCCGATCAGCGAGAATGGGCCGAGGGTCTTCGCCAAGCCCTTGCCGCGGCCTTCGGTGTTCTCGGCGATGTCCGCGAGTGATTTACGGCCGGTGTATTGTGCGATCGGCATGCGCCTGCCTCCTTTGCGTCCGTCGTTCTCGACGATGTCGCCATGCCGCAAGGTTCGTCTGCTTTCGCCTGAAGCTCTGCTGCGGTGCGATCGGCGGCTATAGACTTTTCGTCCGCGACACGACTTGCGGCCGCGACGGCGACTTCGGAGCCGCCTCTTTGCAAGGGACCAGTAGCCGAACTATAACACGCCTGCAAGAACACAGTTAACGAACCGCTAATTCGGCAGCGGATCGATCGCGCTCACCGCGGAATTTTCGTGAACAAGTCGTCAAATTTTTTGTAGATCGACGCCCGGCTTGGGTGCATCGTCACAATCCCGCGTTCTGCGCGCCGACCCGAACCGATTCTGCAGCATCCTGGGTGTCGCGCGCGCCGCCAAACTTATGGGCGATGGCGTGAAATCGAAGGCCGCCTACCAGCAACTGATCGTGCTGTGCGACAAGTCGGATGCGACACGCCCGGAACTGGCGGAAGCCAGGAGCTTCGTGGCGAACTGACGCAGCGGCCTTCCTGACCGCGCGGGATGCGGTTAGGCTGGCGGCCAGTTGGCCTGTCAGGCCGTCCTGAAAAGCAAAAGGGGCCGGACAGTCCCGGACAGTCAATGAACCACGGCGTTTCGCGGCGTCGCACCGGATTGGTGCGGCGATCCCCGCTGTTCGCGCCGTTCCTGGTGCGCAGCTTCCGCTTCCAGTACCCGGCGGACCTGCTGACCTCCTGGGGCACCGAGATGGAGAATCTGATCCTCGGCTGGTACGTCCTGGTCGAGACCGGATCTGTGCTGCTGCTCACCCTGTTCGGCTCGCTACAGTATTTCGGCACGCTCGTCGCGCCAGTGTTCGGCATGGCGGGCGATCGGCTGGGCCACCGCAACGTGCTGTGCGCCATGCGCATCGGCTACGCGACGCTCGCCGGCGCGCTGATGGCCTTCGCGTTCAGCGGCACGCTGCGACCGGTGCATGTGTTCGTCATCGCGGGCATCGCCGGACTGGTGCGGCCATCGGACCTTGCGATGCGCAGTGCGCTGGTCGCCGAGACCATGCCGGTCGATCGCTTCGTCAGCGCCATGGGCGCCGCGCGCACGACCTCCGATTCCGCCCGAACTGTCGGCGCGCTCGCCGGCGCGGGGCTGTTCGCCGCGCTGGGCATGGGACCCGCATATGTTGCGATCGTCTGCTTTTACGTGGCGGGATTTGTGCTGACGCTCGGCGTCGGGGGCACGCAGCGGGGCAGGGGGGTGATTGCCCTGTCCCCACGCCCCTCGCTGTGGCGAGACCTGAGGGAGGGGCTGGCCTACCTGTGGGATTCACCGTCCTCGCTGGCGGCACTGTGGCTTGCGTTCCTGGTCAACATGACGGCCTATCCGTTGACCAGCGGCCTGCTCCCCTACGTTGCGATGGATATCTACCACGTCGACCAGACCGGCCTCGGCTATCTGATCGCGAGCTTTGCATTCGGCGGATTGCTTGGTTCCGTCACCATTGGCCTCGCAGGCCGAACGGTCAGGCCAGCCCGCATGATGATCGTGTTCGCGCTGGCCTGGTACGCGATGCTGCTGGTATTCGTGCATACGCGGACCCCAGCGAGCGGCAGCGCCGCACTCATTCTAGCCGGACTTGCGCAGAGCCTAAGCCTGGTGCCGATGTCGGCCATGCTGCTGCACGGCGCGGGCGCGTTTCGTGGCCGGGTGATGGGCATGCGCATGCTGGCGATTTATGGCCTGCCGATCGGGCTGACCGCGGCCGGCGCGCTGATCGATCGGGTCGGCTTCGTGACGACCGGGACGCTCTACTGCGGCGTGGGTGTTGCGCTCACCATGCTGATAGCCATTCACTGGCGAGGCGTGCTATGGCCGTTGCATGCGTCGGCGAACGCGCGGTGAGTGACCGTATGGTTTTGGATGGATTGTTCCGTTTAGGAACTGGTATAACAACTGAGGACACCACGCAGTTGGCCGCCTCAATGTCTCAATCGTATAGATTTTAGTGATAATTGAGCATGTTCAATACGGTTGATCCGCTATACACCCTGTCCGGATTTATCGTCGGGCTGCTGATAGGGCAGACCGGCATGGGCGGCGGCTCGTTGATGACACCGCTGCTGATCTTGCTGTTCGGCGTGCATCCGACCACCGCGGGGGGTACCGATCTACTCTATGCC
>Ga0210402_10003821_pt1 | contig 13962 bp, 11 predicted proteins | sample IncBWC7MmetaG_FD_161055 | JGI IMG/M metagenome (GOLD analysis project Ga0210402, IMG submission 161055) | Forest soil microbial communities from Barre Woods Harvard Forest LTER site, Petersham, Massachusetts, United States - Inc-BW-C-7-M | ecosystem: Environmental > Terrestrial > Soil >...
ATCGCCGCGGCCGAACGCGCTCGTACTCGCTCCGCCGAGGTGATGACCGAACATGGAGCGGATGCCGTCAAGCAATAGCGCGCCGCCGAGCACGCCCGCCGCGGTCGAGGCCGCGGTACCGAGGAATGAGCCGCCGGTGCCGAAGGCCGGACCTCCGGCGTAGCCGGGCGGGGGCATTTGCGGCGGGTATCCGGCCCGCTGCGGCGGGTATCCGCCCCCAGGCTCGGGGCCGCGCCACGGTCCGCCGCCACCACCCGCCGCGCGCACGTTCGGCACCGAGCCGCGCGGATCACCGAGGCCGAGCGCGTCGCGCATGCTGTCGAGAAAGCCGCCTTGCCGCTGCTGCGGCTCTTCGCCGCCGCCAAATTCCGCCTGCAATTCCTGGATGCGGGCATTGGCGCGCTTGAGCGCCTCGTCCTGCAGAAGCGCCGTCTGCACCAAGGCGTAAAGCGCGTGCGGCGCGCGTTGCGCGCCCTCTGCGATCAGCCGCTCGGCCGCGGGATCGCGCGGCATGCTCTCAAGCTTGGCCAAACGATCGAACAGGTCTTCGACGAGCTCGGTTTCCTGGGGCGTCATGGCATGTCTCCTTACCTGCGCCTGCGCCGCTTATGTGGGGAGCGAATGCGGCAAGGGGAGGGGTACGCTTCCGGCCGCTCCCGCGGTTTGCAACCCGTAGCCTGGATGAGCGAAGCGAAATCCAGGACAGGCTTTCCGCTTCTCCGGCGCTCTCGGATCGCGCGGAGCGTGTCATCGGGCCGGCCACTTCGGGCCGGACCCGTTGGCTTCATCCGGGTGTGGTTGTTTTTGTAGGGTGCGTTCAGGCGCGAAGCGCCGTAACCCGCCTGAAGATCCGGAGGCACAGGCGGTGGGTTACGCGCCTTCGGCGCTAACCCGCCCTACGCGCTGTCGCAGTCAAGTATTGAAGGAAAACTATCGATCTCGACGCCACCACACGGCATAAGTGTCGATGGGAATCAACGGCGCGACAATGCCATGTTTGTCCCTGAAATCCGTCACCGCTTCAGCGCACGCTTTCAGTAAATAATCGTCGATGATCACCGCGCCTCCGGGGGAAACCTTGTGGTAAAGGCTGTCGAGGGCCTGGATCGTGGACTCGTACATATCGCCGTCCAGTCTGAGGACGGCAATTTTATCTATAGGGGCATTGGGCAGCGTGTCCTTGAACCAGCCTTCAAGAAACACGACCTTGTCGTCCAGCAATCCGTAACGTCGAAAATTCTCCTCAACTTCAGCGCGTGAAACTGCGAGTTGATTGCGCGTATGCAGAGTGTCGCCGGCATCGGCGGGAAATTCCGCGTCGGGCGGCGGCAGGCCTTTGAAGCTGTCGGCTGCAAAGACGCGGCGACCGGTCTCACCATAGGCGTTGAGGATGCCGCGCATGTAGATGCACGCGCCGCCGCGCCACACGCCGGTCTCGACAAAGTCGCCTGGTATCTCGTTGAAAATGGCCTCTTCGCAGAGATGCCGCAGATTTCTCATGCGCATAGTACCGATCATTGTCTGCGCCAGCGAAGGCCAATCGTGCCCTAAGGCGCGAGCGCGCGCATCGTACTGCTTGCCGGACCACGTATCGTTGGGCGGATCGCCGTATAGAGTGCCGACGAGCGCTGCTTCCAACAGATTGAGGTATCTGTTCGCAAGCCGGCGGTCGCTCTTTTTCATGTCCAGTCCCTCTACCTCTAAGGTAGCGCTTCTCCACTACCCAACTTAACAAATTGCCGATGTCTCGTGACAATTACCGCGTCGGGGTTCGTCGATACTGATAACGTCGCGGCCGACCAGCGCGCCGTCCGCATTCCCGGCCGGGCTACGCTTGCTGGTGGCGCTCGCCATGACGAAGCATTCTCGCGGCGTACCCGCGCTCGAGGTTTTGTTCACGAACGCCACGATTGCTGGCCTCCCGGAAAAAGAGGGAGGCGGAGCGCCGATTGCCCCCGCTCAACGCTCCCCCGCATGCGGGGGAGGGCGGGGAGGGGGCTCGCCTCACGGCGCTCCGCGGCGGCGCTTGCCCAAGCGAGCGAACGCTTCAGCTCAGCCCAGGCCGCGCTTCGCGCAAAGGAGAGGGCGCCGGCGTTACCCGCGCCGTCGATCGCGCTTAAGCGGAGCGCCCCGCGCCCCGGTCGTAGTGCCGGAGGGGACGATGCCCGAGCCGCCCGAGAACGGGGTTACGAGCCCCGGCCGCAGGAACCGCGCCCGCTCCATCAATCGGCCGTCACCGGTGACGTCCCTCGAACGAGCGGACATTGTGTAGGTAACGCAAACGGGGACACGAATTTCCACCGTCATCCTGAGGTGCGAGCGGCAGCGAGCTTCGAGGGATGCGGCCGAGGCGCAGAGGCCGTCGCTCCACGCGGGCACCGCTGCAGCTAATTCAGGGAAGGGGATCATGCCGCCCGCAACTCCAAACAGTTTCTTGGCTTCGATCGCAGCAACGTCTTCGAGTTTACTGACGACTTGGCCACTATCTTGGGCTCGGTTGCCTATGCGCCGCATAGCGTGGCCAGGCTCACGACGATCAGCTCCCTTTCTTCATCATCGGCGAGTGATTGTAGCCTCGGGCCTGTGATCGCTCATAGGCGGCCGCGAGCCGCACGACGTCGTATTCGCCCATCGCGCGGCCGACGATTTGCAGGCCGACCGGCATGTTCTCGGAGTCGAGGCCGGCGCACACCGTCCCCGCCGGCTGGCCCGTCAGATTGAACGGATAGGTGTAGTAGATCCATGAAACGAGGTTGCGGTCGGTGAGGTGCTTGGGAATGTTCAATCCGACATCGAGCGAGCTCACCGGCAGCACCGGCGAAACAAGGACATCGTATTTCTCGAAGAAAAGCCGCATCTGCTCCCGGAACGCATATCGCTCGAACACCTTCTCGTAGTAGGTCTTCATATCCTGCGAAAGCGCGGCCTCGAGCACCTCGGCGACGGCCGGATCAAGAAGATCGCGTTGCTTTTCAACGAATGGGCGAAGCCTGATGCCGACGCCAGCGTAGAATTCCGCCGTCCAGATATCCACCGGGTCTTTTTCAAACACCTTGTCGACTTCTTCGACGACGCAGCCCAAGCTCTCGAGCTTGGCGACGGCCTTCTTCACCACCTCGGCGACCGCCTTGTCGGGTTTGGCGTACCCGAACGTCGGGCTGAAGGCGACGCGCAATCCTTGAACGCTGGCCTGCGAGGCTCCTTGCACATCGGGGACCTCGCCGGCGACGCCGAAAGGATCGCGGGCGTCATAGCCGGCAATGACGCTGAACAGCAGCGCGCCGTCTTGGACTTCCCTGGCTATGGGCCCGACATGGGCCAGTGTCGGCGTCGCCGAGGTCGGCCAAACCGGGACGCGGCCAAAATGCCCCTTGATTCCGAACAGCCCCGAAAAGCTGCAGGGAACGCGGATCGATCCGCCGCCGTCGGTGCCGAGCGCGAACGGCGTGATCCCTGCCGCAACTGAAGCGGCGGCGCCCGCGCTCGAACCACCCGGGGTCTTGTTCAGGTTCCACGGGTTGCGCGTGATCCCGGTGAGCAGGTTGTCGCCGACCGGTTTGCAGCCGAACTCGCTGGTCGTGGTCTTGCCGATCAAAATGCCGCCGGCCGCTTTTGCCCGCTCGACCGACGGCGCGTTCACCGCCGCCACGTTCTTGGCCATCGTCTTGGAGCCGGAGGCGTAGATGACGTCCTTGACGGCGATGAGATCCTTTACAGAAAACGGAACGCCGTGAAGGGGCCCGAGCTTCTCACCCTTCATCACACTGTCTTCGGCCTGCCTGGCAGCCGCCAGGGCTGCCTCGGGCATCAGCGAGCTGAAGGCATTCAGCGTCGTCTGCGTCGATTCGGCGGCCTCCAGGGCGCGCTTGGTGATCTCCACCGGCGACAATTCTTTTTTGACGATCCGCTGCCTCATCTCGACGGCGGACATGCGGCCAAGCTCTGCTGACATAACGATCACCTCTCCTTTGCAAGGCGCCGGGCGGGCGCATCCCGCCCGGCGACGGTGGTGATTTCGTCTCAGCCGTTCACCACGGCGAAGGCGCGAACCGGCGATCCCGAGCCGCCCTTGAATTTCAACGGCACGCCGAAGAAGTCGAATTCGCCCTTGCCGATCAGCTCTTCGAGATTCACCAGCCACTCCCAATGGGTCATGCCCAGGTCCCGGCAGAGGCGATGCTGAGCAAACAACGTCTCGGTCGGCCGGTCGGTCGACGGGCCCTCGACGCCGTGCATCTTCGATCGGCGCTCATGCAGCCACTTGGTCGCTTCCACGGTGAGCTGCGGGTTCTTGGTGACGGATTCGATATTCGGGTAGTTCCGCTTGTGGAAGCCCGTGCACAGCAAGACGATGTGGCCGTCGACCTTGACGCCCGATTTCTTCTCGGCGTCGGCCATGTCCTTGTCGGTGATGTCGCCGAGGTCGGGAACGTGACGGAGGTCGAAACACACCGCTTTGCCCATGAACATGTCGAGCGGCATTTCGTCGATCGGCTTGCCCTTCGCATTGACGTGAAAGAAGGCATCCACATGCGTGCCGACGTGATCGAGCATGGCGACGAAATTGGTCTGGAAGGTCATCGGGTCGTTGGGCGTTCCGAGCTTGTGGGCCTTGGACGTCTCATGCGTGAAGTGACTGGTGATGACCGGCCGCTGGAACAGCTTGTGCGCCGGCATGTTGTCCTCGATCAAAAGGCTCAGATCGACTACCCGTTTGTTGTTCAGCATCACACTCTCCTTGGTTGTCAGGCTGACTTACGCTTTTTCCCCAGGAACGCTTCCATCACCGCCGGGGAGCCGGCGAGTGTTGCGGCAGGTCCGTGAAGTTCGATCCTTCCGTGCTCGACGACATACGCGCGGTGGGCAATCGCCAGAGCGTGGGATGCCAGCTGCTCGACGAGCAGGATCGTCTGGCCCTTGGCGTTGAGCTCCTGCAGCTGCGTCATCATTTGCTCCAGAACCTTCGGAGCAAGCCCAAGCGACATCTCGTCGATCATCAGCAGCGCCGGCTTCGACAGGAGGCCGCGTGCGAGCACGAGCATCTGCTGCTCGCCGCCCGACAGGCTGCCCGCGCGCTGGCGGAACCGCCCCTTGAGCTGCGGAAACAAGGTCAGCAGCTGATCGAATTCTTCGAGGACGGCCCGGCGGTCGCGGCGCCAGCGCGTGTAGGCGCCAAGAATGAAGTTGTCCTCGACGGTTTGTTCGGCGAAGACCAGCCGCCCCTCGGGAACGAGCGAGAGCCCCTGCTGAACTTTCCGATACGCGTCGAGGGCGACGGTTTCCTTGCCCTTGAACAGCACATGGCCCGCCGCAGGGCGCACGACGCCGCTGATACCGCGCAGAATGGAGGTCTTGCCCGCGCCGTTGTTGCCGATGATCGCGACCAGTTCGCCAGGCTTGACGGTGAGATCGACCCCGCGCACGGCGACGACCGAGCCATAGCGGATCTCGAGGCCGCGCACGTCGAGAAGCGGGTCAGGTCCGGCGCTGCTCATGACGCCTCCCGCACCTTTTCCGCCGCCGAGCCGGCCGTGCCGAGATAGGCCTCGATCACGCGCGGGTCGTTTTGAATGACGTCGGGTATGTCGCTGGCGATGACGACGCCGTAGTCGAGCACGGTCACACGGTCCGCGACCGACATGATCAGATCGACGTGATGCTCGATCAGAAGAATGGAAATGCCGAGCGATGCGATCCGGCGGATCATCTGATCGAGGCTTTCGATCTCCCGCTTGGTCAAACCCGCGGCCGGCTCATCCAAAAGCACCAGGCGCGGCGAGGCGGCGAGAGCGCGCGCGATTTCGAGCCGGCGCTGCAGGCCGAACGGCAGAAAGCGCGCTTTTTCGTGCGCGTAGTCGGTGAGACCGACAAATGCCAGGAGGCTGATCGCGGCCGAGCGGCATCGCTCCTCCTGGGCACGGAAGCGGGGCGTGCGTACGGCCGCGTCGAAGGCGTTGTAGGCCAGACGGTGCTGATACCCGACCATCACGTTTTCTATGACGCTCAGGTCGCCGAACAGCTCGGTGTTTTGAAAGGTCCGGGCGAGTCCCTCACGGGCGATGGCGTAGGGCGGGCGGCCGTTGAGCGCCAAGCCGTCGAACTCGAAGCGGCCGGCATTGGGGCGATAGAAGCCCGTGACCGTATTCACAAAGGTCGATTTACCCGCGCCATTCGGGCCGATCAGCGCGTGGATCTCGGCCGGCCGCACGGCCAAGGTCACATCGTTGAGGGCGACGAGGCCATCAAACTTCACCGTCAGGCCGTTTGCTGCGAGCGCGCCGCCGCGCGCTGCGCCTGCCTTCGCGTCGCGAACCGCGTCCTCCACGCCAGGGGCGCCGGTCACGTCGACCGATCGCTTTTGCGGCCGGAAGCGCCGAACGGCGGCAACGATGGTCCCGAATACGCCGAGCGGGAGGACGTACATCACCAGCGCCAGCAGCAAACCGTAGGCAAATGTCTGCCAATACTGGAATTGCTGCAGGTATTCCGGCAGGTAGGTCAGAATGAGCGCGCCGAGCAGCGAGCCGGTGGTGGTGCCGGCGCCGCCGAAGATGACCATCAGCAGAAAGCGGACCGAGTCCGAAAACGTGAAAATGTCGGGAGAGATATAGGAATTCAGGAAAGCGTAGAGAGCGCCGGCGAGCCCCGCCGTCGCCGCGGATAAGACGAAGGCGAATGTCCGAACTGCCGTTGCATTGAGACCAAGGCTGCGCGCCGCTGTTTCGCTCTGCGACACTGCCAGCATGGCCCGGCCATACTTCGAACGCTTGATGTTGTGGACGACCAGCGTGGCGACAAAGAGAACAACCGCCAGCACCCAGTAGTATCGCATCCCCTTGAGCGGCAGGCCGAACGCGGACGGTTTCGGAATCCCCGAGATTCCCGTCGTGCCGCCGGTGAGGCCCGGAAACTCGATAGCGACGTTTTCGATGATGAGGCCGAAGGCAATGGTGATGACGGCAAGATAAACGCCGCGCACCCGCACGGTCGGATAGGCGAGCAGCGCGCCGAAGGCGCTGGCAACGAGGATTGCCGCCGCGCCGGACGCCACGAGGTCAAACCCGTAGCGCTTCGACAATATGGCTGCGGCGTAGGAGCCGACAGCAAACAAGCCGGCCTGGCCAAGCGACACAAGCCCCGCGAGTCCGACCAGCACGTTCAGTCCGACAGAAACGATGGCGTAGATCAGAAAAATCATGAACAGGCGCAACGAATATTCGTTGGCGGCGGTCAGCGGCACGACAGCCAGAAACAAGGCGAGGAGCGAGAACCCGATGGTGGTCGCGCGGGCGCTCATACCTTGAACACCTCGCGCTTGCCGAAGAGGCCTTGCGGAAAGATCAGGAGGACGAGAATGGTGACGCTGAAACCGATGATCTCGCGCGCCGAGGTCGAGATGTAGCCTTCGACGAATTTCTCGAGGACGCCGAAACCAAGCCCGGCAATGACCACGCCGGGAGCGGAGGTTATCCCGCCGATGATGGCGACCGCGAAGCCCTTGAGACCCAGCACCAGTCCCATCGTCGCCGACGCCTGGGTCACCGGCGCAACCAGGATGCCCGCGGCACCGCCGAGCGCCGCCGCCAGCGCGAACGAGAACGCCGATATGGCGTTGACGTTGATGCCCATCAGCCCAGCGGCGGTGCGATCGAAGGAAACCGCCTGCATCGCGCGCCCGATCAGCGTATTGCGCTGCATCCAGCCGAAACCGAACATCAGGACAAGGGCGACCGCCGGGATCAGCAACTCCTGCGGATACACACCGGCGCCGAATATCGAGATCGCGTGTGCCACGCCCGGAGAGGGAAGGGCGCGGGAAAATCCGCCAAATCTCATGGTGACCAGCGCCTCCAGCATGATGCCGACGGCAATCGTGGTCAGCATCCATCCGATGGAGGTCGCGGTCTTGGCAAAGGGTCTTACCGCGAACCGCTCAACCAGTACCCCGAAAATACACGACGCGAGGAGCGAGAGCGCGACAGCAACGGGGAACGGCAATCCGGCGTCCAGTCCCATGATCGCTAGGACGGCGCCCAGCATCAATGTGTCGCCATGGGCAAAATTCACCGCCCGCGCCGCCGACCACATGATGTGGAAGCCCAGCGCAACTAGCGCATAGATGCCGCCGATTGCGAGACCGGCGAAAATATACTGGACAACAGCTTGCATGCCGGACTCGAGGCGACAAGCACGATGCGAACAGCCGGCCGCGGGGGAGAGCGAAGGCCGCCCGGTCCGGCGGGACGGGGCGGCCTCGTTCGCCTAGTTGCTCTTGCCGTACACAGTCTGCGCGATCGGCAGCAGCTTGCCGTCCACCCAAACCGTCATCTGGTAGTATTGCGGAAGAATGGCATCCTGGCGCTCCGGATTGGATGCATCGAATGCCGGGTTGTAGTCCGCGACCAGGCCCTTGTACTTGACGGTGTAGAGCGCTTCGCGCACCTTGCCCCAATCGTAGGCGCCGGCGGTTTTGATCGCCTCGGCGACGATATAGACGGCATCATAGGAGTTCGCGATCGCGGAACCCATTCGGAGCTCCGACGGATCCTTCAGGCCGTACTTCTTCTGAATCTTCTCCCAGATTCCCTTGGCCTTGGGGTTGAGGTCCCCCATCCAACTGAAGGTCTGGATGACGCGCACGCCGTTGGCCAGAGGACCAGCGAGCTCGCCGAGATTTCCGGCTAGTCCCCACGCCGATACGATGGTTGGCTTGTATCCGATCTTGTCCATGCTGCGCAGGATCTGGTTTCCTTCGCGATCGAGCGAAAACAGGACGACCGTGTCAGCGCCGGAATCGCGTATCCGGATCGCCTGCGCCGACATGTCCTGGTCGTTCCAGTTGAACGTCTCGGCCGCAGAAGCCTCTTGGCTCTTGGCGGTCATCGCCGCTTTGAAATCACCGATGGCGCCGTTGCCCCATCCGGTATTCTCGTACATCACGGCCACCTTGCCGCTCTTGCTGAGTTTCAAGGCATGGTCGGCAAGATATTGCGCGACCCATTTGTCCTTCATCGACACGCGGAACATGAAGTTCGGCGACTTGCCATTCTCGATGATTTTGGTGTTGGCGCCCGTCGTGCCGATCCAGGGGATGCCGATCTCGGTCACCGGATCCACCTGGGCAAGGCCCACGGTGGAATGGTAGCCGCCGAGGATCGCGACACATTTGTCGGAAAGCGCGATGCGGCGGACGTTGTCCACGCCGCGCGGTGGCGCACCGGCGTCATCGTACTGGATGAGCGTGAGCTTCTTGCCGAGCACACCGCCAGCTTCGTTGATCTCGTCGATCGCGGTTTCTGCGCCGTACTTCACGGCCAAGCCGCCGAAGGCGGCCGGACCGGTCAGCGGCACGCTGTTGCCGAGGCACGGTTCCTGCTGTGCCAGCGCCGGCGCCGCGATCACGGAGGCGGCGACGGCCACGGCAAATCGTATGGTCGTTCGATTTTGCGGCATGTGAACTCTCCATTCATAGGCGAATTGCGTTTGCGCGCGCCCCCGCTCGCAAGATTGCGTAAGGAATTACGCTCCAACGCCCGCGCGACCACAAAGACGAATTTCTGAACCCATCCATAAGAAAAATCTATATCTGGCTTTGAATCGAACACTAAGTCGCCATGCTTAAATAACCGCCTGAAAATGCGCATTTAACAGCCGTCGCGCCCGATGGAACGGTGCATTGCCAAGGTCGCCCTTTCGCTATTTAATTAGGCACCTTTGGGCAGGCCTTTGGCGCGGTCAATGGATTTTCGACAGCTTCGATCTCTGGTCTACGTGGCAGATTGCGGCAGCCTTTCCCGCGCTGCGGAGATCTTGCGTACATCGCAGCCCTCATTGAGCCAGCACATCAAGCATCTAGAGGCGGAGCTTGGCGTCCAGCTGCTTCACCGCCATTCGCGCGGGGTGACGCTGACCGAGCTCGGCCACACGTTTTGCGCGCAAGCGCGAACGATAATGAAGGATATCGATCGCGCGAAGGACGCAATCCTGACCCAGGCCCGCAGCCCGGCCGGGAAGGTATCGGTGGGGCTCCCCACTTCGGTGTGCCGGGGCGTTGCCTCGCACCTCATCAGGATCGTCGCCGACAAGTATCCCAACATTTCCTTGCACATCCTCGAGGCAATGACGGGTACGCTTGACGAATGGGTCCAGCTGGGGCGGATTGATTTGGCGTTGCTTTACGATCACAAGGCCTTTGCAAATATTGAACAGTTTGAAATCGTGTTGGAAGATCTCATGTTGATCGCCGGCAACAAGAGCCCGGTTTTAGGGCGTGCCAGCATCAAGTTTGAGGAGCTTCATGCCCTGCCGATTGTATTGCCGAGCAATCAACATGTTTTGCGCAATTACGTCGAGCGACTTGCTGCGCGGGTAGGCTTTGCTCCTAACGTCGTGATCGACTGCGACTCGTTGCCGGGAATCATCCAATTGGTTCGAAGCGGTTACATGACCGTGATGCCCCATTTTGCCATGCTGGAGGAAATCAACCGTGACGAAGTGGGTGCAGTTGCCATTACAGATCCAACTCCATCCTGGCGCCTTTCCGGCATCGTATCGAAACGGACGATCAACCTGAGATCGGCTCAGGTAGTTGCGATGACGCTCGTCGAAATGATTCAAGCAATGGTTGCCGATGGAATTTGGAAAGCTCGCGTCAACACAAACCTCTAGCAGGCAGCTGAAGAACACGGCAGGAGGGCTGATTCTGCTCTCCGATCTGTTCCGCCTCGACCGGATGGTTCGCTCTATGTGACCAGCGCCGGGCTCGCTGACTATTTGCACACCCGAAGCGAAATGCTGGAACGGGCCGCCGCTTTGCTACTAGTATAATCCTCGGTCCGAGGACGCTCGATGAACACGGTGTTATTGCCGACCTCGCTAGTTGGCTCCTATGCGCAGCCGGACTGGCTGATTGACCGCCAGAAGCTCGCCGGGCGCTTTCCGCCGCGCGTGCGCGCCCGGGAGTTGTGGCGGGTCACGCCGGAATTTCTCGATGAGGCGCAGGACGATGCCACGTTGTTGGCGATCCGCGATCAGGAACGCGCCGGCCTCGACATCATCACCGACGGCGAGCAGCGGCGCGAAAGCTATTCCAACCGCTTCGCCACTGCGTTGGAAGGTGTCGACACCGACAATCCAGGCACGGCCCTCGATCGCTCGGGGCATCCCAACCCGGTGCCGCGGGTGACCGGGAAGGTGCGCCGGAAGCATCCAGTCGAGGTGAGGGACGTGGAATTCCTTCGGGCCAATACCGACCGCATGATCAAGATCACCGTGCCCGGCCCGTTCACGATGTCACAACAAGCGCAGAACGATTTTTATGAAGACGAGCAGGAACTAGTCCTTGACTATGCGGCGGCGGTGAATGCCGAGATCAAGGAGTTGTTTGCCGCCGGTGCTGATATTGTGCAAATCGACGAGCCCTATATGCAGGCGCGGCCCGAGAAGGCGCGGAAGTTCGGCCTCGCCGGGCTCAATGCCGCGCTCGATGGCGTGCTTGGCACAACGGCCGTGCATATCTGTTTTGGTTATGCCGCCATTATCCATCAGCGCCCGGACGGCTATTCGTTCCTATCCGAGCTCGCCGAATCGCCCGTGCAGCAGGTTTCAATCGAGACCGCACAATCGAAGCTTGATTGCTCGGTGCTGGAAAAGCTCCCGGGCAAGACGATCATACTCGGCACACTCGATCTTTCCGACATGACGGTCGAAAAGCCCGAGACCGTCGCCGCCCGCATCCGCCGTGCGCTGCCGTATGTGCCGGCGCCGCAGATTGTAGTCGCGCCCGATTGCGGGCTGAAATATCTTCCGTGCGAAGTCGCCTACGGAAAGATGTGCGCCATGGTCGAGGGTGCTGGGATCGTGCGGCGAGAACTCGCCGCCATCTGATCGTGCCACACGTTCCATGATCTTTTCAATTTGCCGATCTATCGCTGTAGGCCTTCGAGGCCCGAATCGCAATTCTCAGAACGCCGCGGTAATGCAGCGTATCACTCCGCAACCGGTCTCCGTCACATATCGAACCGGTCGCGGGCGCGCCGAAACGGAAATTGGAAAATAGCGAGCAGAGACTGGCTTGACAAAGCCACCAGTCCGCACCTGAAATTCTAGAATTCACCGGCTTGAGACTCCGGCGCGCCAGCCTAACCGGAGACCGTAGCCGTTTGAACGGCGTTTGCGGCCTTGCGGATGACATCGAGTACGAGTGCGGGGTTAGAGAGCATCGGAACGTGGCTGCTAGCGGTCTCGACCATGGTGGCCCCCATGCGCTTCGCCACGAAGCGTTCCAACTCGGGGTGGACGGTCCGGTCCTTGGTAGCCACGATGAACCAGCTCGGCTTCGAGCGCCAAGCCGTGCCGTCGACCTTCTGGTTGAACAGATCCGCGGCCGGCACGCCTTGCGTCGCCCACACGAGCTTCTGCTCTTGCTCGGGCAGGTCTCCGGCGAAGCACACGACGCCGTCCGGTTTCAGCCAGATGCGCCCGTCCGCGATTTCGATGTACGAAAACACATCGGTGGTCGGAAACTTGGCCTGCAAGCTCTGTGACGTTTCGTCGGCGTCCGGCGCCAGGGCCGCAATATAGACGAGCCCGGCAACGCGGGGATCGGTCCCGGCGTGTGTGATGAGCGTGCCGCCATAGGAGTGCCCGACGAGGATCGCCGGGCTGCTGACCCGGGTCAGGCAAGCCTTCACCACGGCGACGTCGCTCGCGAGCGAGTCGAGGCCGTGCTGGGATGCCATCACTTCGTGGCCCTCGGCCTGCAGCGCCGGGATCAATTTACTGAAGCATGAGCCGTCGGCCCAGAGGCCATGAGCGAAAACGATACTTGGTCTGGCCTGCGTTGACATGATCTACTCCCTAAGTTACATGCGTACACATATAGTTACCGGCAGAGCATAGGCGTACTTGGGTGCGGCGCGCAATGGCTTTGCTATGAAAGCGGATTAGACCAATGACGGAGATGACGCGCGCGGACTTGCTGGCCCACTGCGCCTGTTTTGACCTGAGAAAAGCAACGCGGGCGGTTTCGCGTCTCTATGACGATCATCTTCGCGCTTGTGGTTTGAATATTACCCAATACTCGATGCTGCGAATGATCGAATTCGGGCAACAGATTTCAGTTTCTACCCTTGGTCGCCATATGGTCATGGATCAAACCAGTATATCGCGCGCCCTTGCGCCACTGGAGCGAGATCGACTCATTCGCAGTCGTGCCGGAAGCGATAAGCGAACACGCATCGTCTCGCTCACAAGGAAAGGTGCAAAATTGATCGCTACCGCAAAACCCCACTGGGACGAAGCGCAGAAAACGTTTTTGGACCTGATCGGCGATCAACGTTGGACGGTGATGCGCGGTCTCCTGAGGGATACGACGCGCGTGGTTCGCCACAAGCCTGAGGCCGCAAGTTAACGAGGCCGGACGCCCGCTTTGGGTCAACGGCGGCGGTTTGAGCATGCGCGAGAGACTTCCGCTATTGCTCCGATGGCGACCCAATCGCTGCATCGCGCTAACCGTCGGTGTGGGCCCAGGAGCGGCCATTTCGGGCATTGCCCAAAAGCGACAAGATGCCGGGGTTGACAGCCAGCCCTTCTGACCAATACTTTCCTACATGGTGAACTATAATGAGCGGCTCGACCGAACATTTGCGGCGCTCGTCGACCCGACTCGGCGGGCGATTCTCGCTCGGCTCGAACGCGAAGACGGCGCATCCATCGGCGCGCTGGCGCAGCCCTTCGTGATCAAGCTGCCGGCGGTGATGAAGCATCTCGACGTGCTTTACGATGCCGGCCTCATCACTCGGTCGAAAATCGGACGCACCGTGACGGTACGCCTCCGGCCCGAGCCCATGAGGGAGGCAATGAATTGGCTGCGCCGCTACGAACGCTTCTGGTCGAAGAGCCTCGATCGGCTCGCGGCCTATGCCGAAAGCAAGGAAGCCGAAGCGAGGAAAAAGAGACGAT
>Ga0210402_10003824_pt1 | contig 13960 bp, 8 predicted proteins | sample IncBWC7MmetaG_FD_161055 | JGI IMG/M metagenome (GOLD analysis project Ga0210402, IMG submission 161055) | Forest soil microbial communities from Barre Woods Harvard Forest LTER site, Petersham, Massachusetts, United States - Inc-BW-C-7-M | ecosystem: Environmental > Terrestrial > Soil >...
CTGTTCCACCCGACATCAAGGGCCAGAAATATGTCAGCTTGACCACATTCCGCAAAAACGGTCATGCCGTTGCGACGCCGGTCTGGTTTGGAGAAGAGAGCGACAAGCTTTATGTGATGACGCGCAGCGACTCTGGAAAATTCAAGCGTATCAGGAACAATCCACAGGTGCGGGTCGCTCCTTGCACGATACGAGGCAAGATCACTGGTCCAGAGTTCGCGGCTGCGGTACGGCTACTGCCTGTGGACGACTGGCCTCGCGCCCGTAAGACGATTGAAAAGAAGTACTGGCTGGCGCGAATTCCCTTCTTCTGGAGCAAGAAGAACGTTTACATCCAGGTTGATGGCTTCGCGTCGCGTTCTTGAATCCGTGATTCCGCACTCTCTCGAACCCGTCGCTAACAGTCCGGCGAACCTCTCCCAAACGCTCATTTGGAGCCTGTTGCATTTGCTGCGCTGTGCTTTAACTGTTAACATTTTGTGTTCCCGGCCCCGCATTCTTTTCAGTCGTATCTTCATGATCCTCACGGAGGCAAGATGGCAATTAAAGTAGGCATTAACGGCTTCGGACGCATTGGGCGTAACGTGTTGCGTGCATCGCTCAAAGACCCCAACATCGATTTCGTTGCAGTCAACGATCTTACGAGCCCCAAGACGCTGGCTCACCTGCTCAAGTACGACTCCATTCTCGGCAATCTGCCCAATCAGATATCCGCGGGCCCTGACAGCATTACCGTGGACAACAAGACCTTCAAGGTCTTCGCTGAAAGGGACCCCGCCAGACTTCCATGGGAATCCGTCGGCGCTCAGGTGGTTCTTGAATCCACCGGCCACTTCACCGACGCCAACGATGCAAAAAAGCATCTTCGCGGGCCAGTTAAGAAAGTCATCATTTCGGCTCCAGCAAAGAATGAAGACGTCACGCTCGTGCTGGGCGTCAACGAGCAGGTTTACGATCCGGCCAAGCATCACATCATCTCGAACGCCTCCTGCACAACGAACTGCCTGGCGCCTGTCGTGAAAGTCGTTCACGACAATTTCAAGATTGTGTTTGGCACCATGACGACCATTCACTCCTATACCAACGACCAGGTAATTTTGGATTTCCCTCATAAGGACTTACGCCGCGCTCGCGCTGCCGCCCTTTCCATGATTCCGACCTCGACCGGCGCAGCCAAGGCACTGAAACTTGTCATCCCCGAGATGGCCGGCAAGCTCGATGGTTTCGCCATGCGCGTTCCCACTCCTAACGTCTCGGTCGTGGATTTGGTCGCGCAGGTTGAGAAGAAGACTTCCAAGGAAGAAGTCAATGCGGCGCTGAAAAAAGCCTCGCAAGAGGGTCCGCTGAAGGGCTACCTTGGGTACGAAGAGAACGAACTGGTTTCGGCGGACTTCCGCGGCGACTCGCGCTCCTCGATCGTGGACGCGCCCATGACTCTTGTGGTCGGAGGAAACCTGGTCAAGGTCATTTCCTGGTACGACAACGAGTGGGGCTACTCGTGCCGCGTCCGAGACCTCATCAACTACATCGGCCAGAAAGGCCTGTAGATGTTTTGTAGCGCCGGCATCTTGCTCACCGTCGCGAGGGCGTTCTGCCCTCGCGCGCCGCACCGTGGCGCTGCGCTAAGGAACTCATAATGTCCAAGCTTTCCATCCGCGATCTCGCGATAAACGATCACCGCATTCTCATGCGCGTCGATTTCAACGTGCCGATGGAAGACGGCCGGGTCATGGACGACACGCGCATCCGCGAAACACTCCCTACAATCGAGTACGCGCTGCGTCATGGCGCCCGGCTCATTCTGGCATCGCACCTCGGCCGCCCCAAAGGCAAACCAAATCCAAAGATGAGCCTCAAGCCGGTGGCTGAGCGCTTGCGCATGCTCCTCGACAAGGAACTGGCGCGCGGAGAGAACGTCGGATTCTCTCCTGAGTGTGTGGGCCTCGAGGCTGAGGAAATCGCTGGCAAGCTGGAAAAAGGACAAACTCTGCTTCTGGAAAACTTACGCTTTCACGCTGAAGAAGAAGCCAATGATGAGAAGTTTTCCAAACAGCTCGCCAACCTCGCGGATTTCTACGTGAATGACGCTTTTGGGACCGCGCATCGGGCGCACGCCTCTACGGTTGGCGTCACGAAGTTTGTGAAAAAGTCTGCTGCCGGGCTGCTCATGGAAAAGGAACTCCGCTACCTGGGGAAAGCTCTGGAGCATCCGGAAGAGCCTTTCATCGCCATTTTGGGCGGAGCCAAAGTAAGCGACAAGATCGCTGTTATCCAGAATCTGATGAGCAAAGTCGACACCCTGCTCATCGGCGGCGCGATGGCTTACACATTCCTGAAAGCTCAGGGTGAGCAGGTTGGCAAGTCGCGCGTGGAAGAAGACAAACTCGATCTTGCCCGGCAACTTCTGCAGGAGGCTAAGAATCACAAGCTGAAGTTCCTCTTGCCGGTCGATCACGTTGTGGCTGACCGAATTGACGTGAACGCCGTGGTGCACATTGTGAATAGCGGACAGCCGATTCCACCTAACATGATGGGCCTCGATATCGGACCGCAAACCATTGAATTGTTTTCGGAAGAGGTTTCGCGCGCCCGCACCATTATCTGGAACGGCCCCATGGGCGTGTTCGAGGTCTCTCCGTTCAGCAAGGGAACTTCCAAGATCGCGCAGGCAATCGCGGAAAATGTGGGTGCTATTTCGATTGTGGGAGGCGGCGATTCTGTATCCGCAGTAAAGTCTGCGGGAGTCGCGGATAAGATGACGCACATCTCGACCGGCGGCGGCGCGTCGCTTGAATTCTTGGAAGGCAAGAAGCTTCCCGGCGTAGAAGCTCTGACTGACAAGAAGTAAATTTCGGGTAGTTGTTGCAAAGCATCTTGCCGTGCAGACCCCACCACCGCTGTCATCCTGAGCGAAGCGAAGGATCTGTGCATTTGCTTTTCGATACGCCTTCGACGAACACTCTGATTGAGTATGGAATTTCAACTGTGCCCGAGAGGACTCTATGGCTCGCACGAAACTGATGGCTGCCAACTGGAAGATGTACAAAACACCCGACCAGGCACTCGACTTCTTTCGCGACTTCCTCCCCTTGGTGGCCGATCACGACCGCGATGAGATCGTCGTATGCCCACCGTATATTGATCTGTGTGCCGCCGTTGATGCTGTTAGAGGATCGAACGTGGGCATCGGGGCGCAAAATTTGTACTGGGAAAAAGAAGGCGCCTACACCGGCGAAGTCTGTCCCGCGATGCTGCTCGCCGTAGGCTGCACACACGCGATCATCGGTCATTCCGAACGCCGCCAGTATTTCGGTGAGACGGATGACATGGTGAATTTCAAACTCAAAGCCGCTCTTGAAGCTGGGCTTACACCAATCGTTTGCGTCGGCGAGGTTTCGGAAGAACGCGAAGCAGGGCTGACCGAAGATGTTCTCCGCCGGCAATGTCTGCGGGCGTTCCATGCCATCTCCGGCAAGAAGGCAAGCAAACTCGTGGTCGCTTACGAGCCAGTTTGGGCCATTGGAACCGGCAAGACCGCCACGCCGCAGCTGGCCGCCGAGTCCCACAGCCTGATTCGTGGAGAAGCCACCAAAGCTTTCGGCCAGCAGTTTGCGGAAAACCTTCGCATTCTCTACGGCGGCTCGGTGAAACCGGAGAACGTCAAAGCGCTAATGTCAGAAGAAGAAATCGACGGCGCCCTGGTCGGCGGCGCCAGCCTCGATCCCAAATCGTTCGCCGCGATCGTAAAGTATTAGTATGTATTTCACCACCGAGTCACAGAGAAAGCGAGATCCGGGAACAAATCGGCCGTCTTACCGCTTCAAAGGTCTCTTTGCTTCTGTGGTAAAGGTCACTTCGAAGCTTGCGAACTATTTTGCGATCGCAGAAAGCTGTCTGACCGTGGCGATGAATGTCGTTGTGGGCCGTGTGTGGGTTCGATCCCTACGGTAGGCTAATCCCAATTCTCGCCATAGCTCGACGCCTTGCAGAGGGATCAGCTTCACCCGCTCGGCCAGTACCTGATCGCGCGCAAAACTCGAACTGATCAGCGACACGCCGAGCCCGGCCGCGACGAAGCTCTTAATCATCCCAATGCTGGGCAATTCCATTCTGACCTGCAGATGAGTCCGGTAGGGACGGAATAGCTTGTCCATGACCCGACGGCTGTAGCCGGTTCTCGGCAAAAGAAGTGGTTGGCTAACGATGTCCGCAACTGACGCGCTCTTATGCTTGGCCAAAGGATTTTGCGGGCTGACCATCAACATAAGCTGGTCGCGAAAAATGGAGTGCACCTTCAAGCTCGGCGATTTTACAGGTAAAGTGACAATCCCGACGTCAATCGAACCGTTCTCTAGTTTCTCGATAATTTTGTAGCTGAAATTGCGGTAGATGCTGATCTGCACTCCGGGATAGAGCCGGCAGTACTCAGCGAACACTTCCGGCAAGACGTACAGACACGTTGCTTCATTGGCCCCAATCAAGAGAGTGCCGCGAGGTGTAGCGCCCTGGTCGGCTACTGCCAGGAGGGACTCGTCGCGCATCCGCAAGAGACGTTCGGAATAAGCAAACAACACTCTTCCCGCGGGTGTGAGTCTCACTGATTTTCCCGAGCGGTCGAGAAGTTTATCTCCATATTCCTGTTCGAGCAACCGAATCTGGCTACTCACGGCCGACTGTGAACGGAAGACCTTTTCTCCCGCGCGCGAAAAACTACCTAGCTTAGCGACTTGAAGGAATGTGACTAGTTGATCAAAGTCCATGGTTCGTGTGTGATTATAAATGGAGATGGAAGGATAGCTCACGCGCGAAGAGCCTACCGATTTCCCAGGAGCGCTCGCTGTTTACGATACGGAGGCAGGCCATCGCTCGGAACAACCCGCGGAAGACTAAAGGCCGTAGATTTGGGTCTACCGAAACGTGCAAGGATCGTGTCCCAGGTCTCCGCAACACAACAGGCTTGGGACAAAGGCTCGACACGGCTAAATGGTAGTGGCCGATCGCTGCGCAGCAACTGCCCTGCCCTGGGACTTCCCGTGAGATACTCATGCCTGCGGAGGACGCGACGAAGCCATAGTTCTTCCCTGAGTTCAACGGGGACCATCCTTACGGATTGGTCATTGTGCACGCGCCCCCCGAGTGAATCGCGAAGCACGTAGGCTAGCCCGCCTGTCATTCCGGCTCCCAGGTTTCTCCCGGCTGGCCCGAGAATTACGGTTACACCCGCCGTCATGTATTCGCACGCGTGCTGGCCAACGCCCTCGACCACCGCGAGAGCTCCGCTGTTGCGCACGGCAAATCGCTCTCCCGCTTGGCCGGCAATGTACAACTCCCCGCTCGTGGCACCGTAGAGGACAGTGTTGCCAGCCAAAACGTCTCCACGCAGAGAGGCTTCTTTGCCGGCTGTAATGGCAATGTTGCCGCCCGACAAACCCTTGCCCGCATAATCGTTGGCCTCTCCAAAGAGACGAAGATTAATTCCCGGGATCAGGAACGCACCAAAACTCTGGCCAGCGGTACCGATAAAATCGTAGTCAACCGGCGCGATCACTTGCGAACGTCGGCGTAGAATTTCGCCGGACAGGTGGGCTCCCACGGCGCGGTCAGCGTTTGTGATTTGGAAGCATGGAGAACGGCTAATGTCCCTTTCGTCGAAAGCGCGCTTCAATGCAAGCTGAAGCATGCCGTCGGGCTCTCGCCGGCACATTGTTTGAGGCGACGTCATCACAGGCTCAAGCAGTTCAGCTACAGCGCGTCCAGCCTGCCGATCGGAGGGTTGCAATCGATTGACAGCACCAATGATCGCATCGATGGAGCAGGCTCCCATGGCCGCGAGCAACGTGCGAACCTCGGAAGCCACGGCGCGAAAGTAGCTCTCTACCATTTCCGGCTTGCCGGTAAAGCGCATCCTAAGCTTTTCGTCTTGAGTCGCAATTCCCACGGGGCACGTATTGAGGTGGCACTGGCGAGCCATGACACAACCCAAGGCCAGCAAAGCTGCCGTGCCGAAACCGAATTCGTCGGCTCCCAACAGCGCCCCCACGATGACATCCCGTCCAAACTTGAACCCTCCGTCCACACGCAAGCGAACCCGTCGGCGCAGCCCCGCGCGTACCAGAGCGCAGTGCGCATCGCGCAGTCCAATTTCCCAAGGCATACCTGTATTTTTGATGGACGTCAGCAGAGACGCACCGGTGCCCCCGTCGTAACCGCTGATGGTGATAACGTCTGCCCCAGCTTTTGCAACTCCGGTGGCGACGATCCCTACCCCGGTGCTTGAAACTAGTTTGACTCCAATGCGGGCATGCGGATTCACGGCTCGCAGGTCGTAGATTAGTTGCTCCAAGTCTTCGATGCTGTAGATGTCATGATGAGGCGGCGGGGAGATCAGCATCGTGTTCGGCACCGAATGCCTCAGCCGCGCGATGTAAGCCGTCACTTTGCCCGCAGGAAGTTGGCCGCCTTCGCCCGGCTTTGCACCCTGGGCAATTTTGATTTCCAATTCATCGGCGTGCACGAGATATCCCGTTGTCACACCAAACCGGGCGGAAGCTACTTGCTTGACTCGGTTGTTGGCTTCGGGTTGCCCTCGATACACATCTGGATCCTCACCGCCTTCGCCGGTGTTGCTGCGCGCCCCTAGCCGGTTCATGGCGACAGCCAAGGTACTATGGGTTTCGGGAGAGATTGCTCCGAGCGACATCGCCTGCGTGCTAAAGCGGCTCAGGATGGAGGCTTCCGGCTCAACTTGTCGCAGAGGCACCGGCGGGGCAGCTGGTGCGATCTCCAAAAGATCACGAATGGCGACCGGCTCTCTTTTTCCGGCAAGTTCGGTGAATGCCTGGTAGGTCTGTTCGCTTGGTACCTTGATGTAGTGATGCATTCGCCGCACCAAGTCTGGCGATGTCGCATGGAGCTCCCCCTCGTGGCGAAAACGATACAACCCAAGGTCCCGCAGTTGGGAATTTTCGATCTTGAACGCCGCAGCATGGCGATCCATACAATCTTCCAGGAGTTCATCAAGTCCCTTACCACCGAGAGCGCCGCCAGCGTCTTCAAAAAAACGGGCGCGCAGATCTTTATCGAGACCTATCGTTTCGAAGAGCTGGCCGTTGCGATAGCTGGCGACGGTCGAAACGCCCATGCGCGCCATTACTTTCCGCAACCCTTTCTCCACTGCGAGGCGATATGCGGCCACCCCGTCGGGACGCAAACTCGCAGCTTGCTCTAGGGCAACATAGGGCATGACTGCGCTCGCGCCAGCCGCAACCAGCAGCGCAATATGATGGGTATCGATGACTTGCCCCGTCTCAACGACCAGCGGCACGTTCCAGCATCCCGCTTTCATCATCGCCTTCCAGACTGCGGCTAAAGCCAGCAGCGCGGGCAGAGCCGCATTTTCCGAGTTCACACCACGATCGCTTAACAGGACGAGCCGAGGCATGGCCTCGCCGGCAATCGCTGTTTGGTCGAAACCCTGCAACACACGCTTTGCGCCCTCGATTCCATCCGCAACAGGAAAGGTGAAATGAAGACGTTGAGTCAGATGCAGCTTCTCCTGGATAGCCTGCAACTGGCCGAGGTCGAGCAGCGGAGAAGGAAGCAGGAGGGTATTGTCGAGATAGACTTCCAGCGACATCACGTGGGCTTCCCGCAAGGGATCAATTGGCGGATTGGTTACTTGCGCAAAGCGCTGCTTGCAATGCTCCCAGAGCGGGCGCCGCATGCTTGAGTAAAATGCCGAGGGCGCGTCGTCCCCCATGCTCCATACGGCTTCCTGCTCCTTCTGGACGAGCGGCTGAAACAAGAATCGATACTGATCCTCGCTCCACCCCAACGATGCCAAAACATTCGCGGCCTCAGGCGTGGAAGCGGTAGAAACCTTTTCTGACGGATTAATCGGCAACGGGGCGACGGCAGAAACAAATTGCTGCCATTTGCCCAGCTCTGGAATTTCTCCGGGGCGAAGAAATCTGCCCGTCGCGGGATCAACAACCAACATTTCGCCCGGACCCAGCCGATTCCGTCCGATCACCTCTTTGTCATGGAAGTCGGCAATCCCTACTTCGGAGCCCGCGACGAGCAATCCATCCGAGGTCAGCGTGTACCGCAGCGGCCGCAAGCCATTGCGGTCGAGTTTTGCGCCGACGCTGAAGCCATCCGTGAAGATCAGAGCTGCGGGACCATCCCATGGCTCTTGCACGCGAACGTGGGCCTGCAGAAAAGATTCAAAGTCGGAGTAGACGCTGGAATCGCTCTCCTTCGCCGGAGGAACCATGCACCACATCGCAGCGGTCGGCTTGTAGCCCTTGCGCAGATAGATTTCTAGCCCATTGTCAAAGCTCGCAGAATCGCTCACCCGCTCCTCAAGCAATCGCACCGTTGCTGGAAGGCCGAGAGCCTTACGCAAAGAAGCCTCCTTAGCTCGAAGCCATCGCCGGTTGGCGCTGATGGTATTAATCTCGCCGTTGTGGGCGACAAATCGGAACGGTTGCGCCAGGGACCAGCTGGGGTTCGTGTTGGTCGAGTAACGCTGGTGAAAGATCGCAAAGGGACTGGAAAAATCCGGATCTGCCAGATCGGAATAGAATCCGGGCAGTTGCTCCGGAGTCAACAATCCCTTGTAGACCACGGTCCGCGAAGAGAGTGAGCAGAAATAGGTTCCACCCGGTGCGGTCGATTCCACCTGCTTGCGGAACCGAAAGAGCTCCGATTCCAGATCAACGGATTCTTCTACGGGAGCGAAAAAACACTGCTCGATGACGGGCAGAGTATCGAGCGCCCGGGGGCCAACGATGGATGGGTCAGTTGGCACGACGCGCCATCCCAACAATCGCAGCCCGTGACTACCCGCAACATTAACGATCAACTCGCGCGCGACACACTCTTGCCCGCTGGGCAAAAAGACCATGCCTAACGCATACGCGAGGGGTAGTTCGATTCCGGCTTGGCGCGCGCAATTTCGGATAAACCTGTCCGGAATGGCTGTGAGCAGGCCAGCTCCATCCCCGCTCCGGCCGTCAGCGTCCAAGCCGCCTCGGTGGCCAAGCCGACGCAACGCTTCCAGCGCCCGCTCCACGACGTCGCGCGAACCGGGGCTGCCAAGTTGCGCCACGAATCCCACGCCACAAGCATCGTGATCGACGGGAGCAAAATCGCGTGTCATCTCACATTGTGTACATTCTGCAAGGCAGGAAAGTACAATCAAGAATTTCGATGACAGCAATGGATTTTTCGGGGAGCCAGTCGTCGATCGTTCGTCGTTGCAACCGAATGGGAGCCACCAACGGCCGTCGACCGGCGCGCTAAGGACCGCTCCGTAACGCTTCTTTCAATGCGGTCTCGACTTGTTTCAGGTGCTCGCTTGTCAGTTTCTTCCGGTTTGCGGTGAGGTAGAAAACATCAATCGCCATCTGTCCTTCGGTGTCGATCAGAGCAATTTCGATGTTGCACTTGTAATGCGCGAAGCACGAGGCGACCGCGTACAAGAGTCCGGGACGATCCTGCGTGATCACCTGCACCAGCGTGCTGCTGGAAGAGCACTGGTCGTCACATTGAATTGAAGTCTTTATCTTTACCTTGGGCGAACCTTTCTTCTCCTCGACGTGCAGCCGGTTCTTCAGCGTGCGCTCTAGATCCGCCTCTCCCGTCAAGACGTCGCTGACGCCGCGCGTAAAGCGCTCCCATTCCGACAGATTCAGTTCAAGAGTTCGAAAGCGGTCGGTGAAATAGAATGTGTCGACGACCGTTCCAGCCTGGTTCGAGAAAGCCGTGGCCTTCACAATATTCATGCCCCATGCCGCGAGGGCTCCGGCGACCTTGCCGAAAAGAAAGGGACGATCGTTTGTAACCAGCGTCAGCTCGAACCAGTGACGGCCACGCTTCAGGTCAAGCTGGATCGGATGCTTCCCCAGGCCCTCCGCCATTTCCAGATGATGAAGCACTTCGGTGGCCGGATAGGTTCTCAAGTAGCGCTGCGGCAATCCCTCGAGAAAAGCCTTCACATTCTTGCCCGCAACCGGAGCCAGGGTGCGCAGGCGAGTGAGTTTCTCGTCATCGACATCGGCGTCCGGATGTAGTCGCTGGTCGAGATTGCGATTCAGTTGGCTCGCCGCTGCGATGTACAACTGCCAGACGTTTTCGGCTTTCCAGGGAGTCAGCGGGTCGGGGTTAACCGCTTTGATGTCGGCATAGGTAAACAGACAGAGCATCTTCAGCCGCTCGGGAGTGCCCACTTTGTCAGCGAACGCGGCGACTGTCGCCGAGTCGAAGATGTCGCGGCGAAGTGCAAACGACATTTCCAGGTGGTTGCCAATCAGAAAGAGTACAGTTTCTCGCTCTGAAGACTCCAGATCCAGACGCTCCAGGCATTGTTCCGCTATGGCCAGGCTGCCATCGACATGATTCTCAGAAGGTACACTCTTGCCGGTGTCGTGCAACAACAGCGATAAGTAAAGCAATTCCGGCTGTTCGACTTCGTCCAGAATTTCGGCATACTGCTTTTCCCATTCCGATCGCGACTGCCGCAGCCGGTGCAGGCTGTCAATCGCCAAGAAAGAATGCTCATCGACGGTGAAGCGATGATAGAAATCGCGTACCACCAGAGAGTCAATCGTCTTCAATTCCGGCAAGAGCAGCGTGAGCAGCCGCAGTGAATGCATGGCGCGCAAAGCATGGGCGGCGTGAGGCTGGCTGAGAATTTCCCCCAAATAGAGCCACAACTCTGCTCCACGTGGCGGCGTAGCGGCCAGCGACGGCAACACCTGCTCGATCTTGTATTCCGTGGTAGTACTTAGCCGCAAGCCGTGAACGGCCACAAAATGAAAAAGGCGGAGCAGCATTTCCGGATCTTGGATGGCAGAAGACTGGCGCAGGAAAACCAGACCGTCGACCACGGAAAAATCGGTATCGGAGACTCGCGCCCGCAAGTTGTGAAAGTGCCGCGAAAGCGAAGACCATGCCGCCGGGATTTCTTCGAGCAATTGTGTCGCGGTGCGGTGAATCGAGCGGGCGTGGCTAAAATAGATCCGCATCCACTCGGCCGCGGAAAGCTCCTGACCTTCATACACTCCGATTCCAAGTTTGGCAGCGTCTTCCTGTGCCTCCCAGGACAGCAGGTTGTCGTCCCGGCCATAGCGAAGATGCAGAAAGCACCGAACCGACACTAGAAAATCAAGCGCGGGATCGAATTGTTTGCGCGCCGAAGTTGACAACAGCGACCTGGGATCAGGCCAGTCGTGCAACTTGTCCACGGAGGAAAGTAGGCTGAGCCAAAGGGCCACACTGCAATCGCGGAGACCCCCGGGAGTGTCCTTGACGTTCGGTTCCAGATGGAAGACTGTGTTGCCGAATTTTTCATGACGACTGCGCGTGACGTCCGCCAGACTCTGCACCAGAGGCTGCGTCTCTCGCGTCATCAACTTTGGAATGACTTTGGCGTGTAGGCGCGCGAAGAGATCGGGATCACCTGCGAGGTAGCGGCAGTCGAGTAGCGACATGGCAAACTCGACATTCGCGGGATCGAAGCGGTCACACTCTTGCAGGATGCGGCTAGCTGGACTCACCTTCAGTCGCAAATCCCAGAGGCCTTGCGAAAACTTTCGAATCGGATCTTTGCAAGCCAGCTCGACTTGGCGGTCGGTGTAAAGAAAAAGCAGATCGATATCAGAATAAGGAAATAGCGACCTTCGCCCGAATCCTCCTAAGGCAATCAAACTGAAGCCCTGTGGACCTCGTTCCTCTGGGGAGACGATTTCTCTCCAGAGATGGAGGGCAATTCTCTCTACCAGCACAGTCCGATCGGTGATGGCCGCACAGCCATTCCCAGTGGATGTAAACTCCTGCCCGATGCGCGCCGATTCTGCAAGGTAGACGTCCCGCAACTCGCTGCTCAATGAGCCTGCCGTCGTCATGCCATTCGATTCCGGGCGAACCTCACGCACTTTGCAGCGTTCTTGCGGCCCGGGGGATGTTCTTTCGATCTATGCTCCTGGCCTCTGCGCCTGTGGTTTCACAGAGCATCCTCTCCGCGCTCGTCGTTTCGGATGCGAATGGCCTGATCCATGCGCGAGAGAAAGATCTTCCCGTCTCCGATCTTGCCTGTGCGGGCCGCCGCCGATATCGCCTGTACAATTTTTTCGACCATATTGTCAGCGACGACCAATTCCAGCTTGATCTTCGGGATGAGATCGACGGTGTATTCCCGGCCGCGGTAGAACTCGGTGTGCCCCTTCTGTCGTCCGTGGCCACGGGCCTCGAGCACGGTCATGCCCTCGATCCCGATTTCATGCAACGAGCTCTTTACACCTTCCAGCTTCGAAACTTGGATGATTGCTTCGACTTTGGTCATCGTGATTTGTCAATCGTACGCCAAATCCCGGAAGCTGGCGGACTCAGATAGTTCTTATCACAGCCATCGGAAATATCTCCGCAATTTAAATTTATGGAGGTCATAAACGAGGTTTATCCGTGTCTCACCGGTATTGCTAATCGCAGATGAAAAGGATGTCAACCAATCCATCCCTCGTTGTACGATAGTTATCGTAAGAGGTGGATAGACGAAGATGTTCACGCCGCGGCCCATTGGAACCGTGAAAAGCCCGTACGCGGAAACCCGCGAGATTCCCAAAGGATTGGGCGCTCAACATGAAGCACAGGGCGTTCTCGAAATACTGCCGGAATTCGAGGTCGGACTCACCGACATCGAGGATTTTTCTCACCTCCACGTCCTCTGGGCATTCGATCGGTCTCAGGGATTCGATTTGCTTGGCACGCCGCCAAGCGACAATCGGCCGCATGGTGTATTCGCGACGCGCTCCCCAAGACGCCCGAACCCTATTGGTCTTACCGTCGTCGAACTTCTTCGCCGAGACGGCCCGCGGCTTCATGTTCGAGGTGTTGACATGCTCGACGGAACGCCGATTCTCGATATCAAACCGTACCTGTCGAGCGTCCCACCGGAGAAATTGCGGCGCGGCTGGCTGGCGGAAGCAGAGGCGCGCCAGAAATGAGGCTTCGACTGACGGAACTTGAGTGTTCTAAGCGCCCGTGTAAAGCTGAAACGGGGCCCAGTAGAAAGGCTTGCGGAATACGCCGTCGGAATGCAGTAACGAGAGTTTCGCCGAACGAAGCGCTGCCTCGGGGCTTCTGCCCTGCTTGAGTTCGTCGTAGAGTTGATCCATGAGGCGCGGCGTCGAAGTGTCACTCACTTCCCAGAGCGCGCCGATAACATTGTGAGCGCCCGCGCGCAGAAATGCCCACGAGAGTCCCACCAACCCCTCGCCCGTGTACGCGCGGCTGCCGGCGCCGTAGCAGGTCGAAATGGTTACCAATTCTGCATGCAAGGGATGGCGAACAATGTCACGTGCGTAAAGCTTGAATGAATCCTGCTCGGCAGAAGCCTTTGACAATATGACGGCGGAGTCCAAAGGGCTCAGTCGGCTGGCGGTACCATGTGCCACGAAGTGGATATAGGCGAACTGTTCCGGAGAACTGTGCAGGTACGAGGGAGCGGTCGCTTGAGCGCGCGTATAAACTTGCCGCTCTGCAGGAGCAAAGTGTTTTTCGATGTCAATCATCTCCAGCGCAGCCTCGGGTAACTCGCCGTATTCGGGATCAGGCGCAACCGCGTCTCCGATCAGCAGCAGCTTTCCAGCTTTATCGTGTGACGAGTTGCGAGACGCGGCCAAGAGCCGGAGCGAACTGGCATTAACCACAGTTACGTCTTCGATCCAGTAGTGCAGTTTTGGCTCGGACACCAGCAGAGTCTCGAAGTTCAGGCCATTCAAGCTGCCATCGGGGATTACGATGACGCGCGCATTGGAAGCGATCGCCCGCTTTGCTGGACCTACCAGAATGTCGAAAAGTTTACTGCCATCCGGGTTCGCCGTTTGCAGCACGTCTCGCGGACCTAGCAGAGCCTTGCGATAGCTCTGCACGGCCGCGTCAATCTCCGCTGCTGGTG
>Ga0210402_10003825_pt1 | contig 13953 bp, 15 predicted proteins | sample IncBWC7MmetaG_FD_161055 | JGI IMG/M metagenome (GOLD analysis project Ga0210402, IMG submission 161055) | Forest soil microbial communities from Barre Woods Harvard Forest LTER site, Petersham, Massachusetts, United States - Inc-BW-C-7-M | ecosystem: Environmental > Terrestrial > Soil >...
TAGAAGGTCTTCGTTCGTTATTGGCGGTGACGGGTAGGCTGAGCAACCAGATCATCGACGAGTGCGTCGAGCTGCCGAGCTCCCGCACTTTTGGTCACCGATTCGGAGGCCTGCGTCGTGCTTGCGAGCTTATCGGCTACGACTGGAGGCAGAAGGGGCGAACAACGGATGAGGAGATGTTGCAGCATCTACGTTCGTTGTTAGCTTCACATGGCCGACTCAGTAAGCCAATTATTGATGCTGCACCCAGGTTGGTCTCTTCGAACAGATTGAAGCGAAGGTTCGGAAGGGTCGAGCGAGCGTATCAGTTGATCGGCTATGACTGGAAAAAGGACTTTTCGAAAGCAAAACGACAAACGTAAGGGTGCACTGGACGATTCGCCCGCTAAAGAAGTTGGATGCCATACAAGGAGAACTTAAGATGCCAACACAGTTGTTAGTTCCGGCAGCGGAATACGTGAGAATGTCTACGGAAGAACAACCGAACTCAATCGTTCTTCAACAGGCTGCTATTCGACGATACGCTGCGGCGCACGGGTATGAGGTGGTTGTGACCTACACCGATCCCGGAAAGAGTGGCATTGGAATTAAGCGCCGAGTGGGACTTCGGCAATTGATTCAGGACGTGATAGGCGGTCAAGCGCGCTTCCGGGCAATTCTCGTCTACGACGTGAGCCGCTGGGGTCGCTTTCAGGACACCGACGAGTCAGCCCATTATGAGTTCCTCTGCCGGAGTGCGGGCGTTCCCGTCCATTACTGTGCAGAGCAATTCGAAAACGACGGCAGGTTGCCCAATGAGATCATGAAGACTTTGAAGCGAACCATGGCGGCAGAGTACAGCCGCGAATTGTCAGTCAAGGTGTCGGCGGGGATGCGGCGTCTTGTGGCTGAAGGCTTTCGGGTCGGTTCGACTCCAGGTTATGGACTTCGACGGATGATGATTTCCGTGGACGGGTGCCGAAGACGGATTCTCAGGTTCCACGAGCGCAAGAACCTCACCTCAGACCGAGTAATTCTCATTCCGGGGCCAAGGCATGAGGTTGAGGTCATTCGCACCATCTTTGAGCTCGCCGCAAAAGGACGCCAGTCTCCACGGCGAATTGCGGAGGAACTCAATCGCAGAAGGATCAAGTACATTGATGGCAAACGTTGGAACATGCTGAACGTGTACCTCATTCTAAAAAATGAGAAATACACAGGTACGAACGTCTGGGGAAAGACCAACAAACCTTTCAGTCGATGCACGACTAGGTTGCCTCGCAGCGCATGGGTTACGAAGCCTGATGCGTTCGTTCCGCTCGTCACCGCCGGGCAGTTCGCCTGTGTTCAGAGGTTGATGCAAGTACGAAACTATAAGGCCAGCAAGCCAGACAGCTATTATCTTCGCGAAATGAGCAAAGTGCTGAAGCGAACTGGAAAGCTGAGTCAGAAGCTTTTGAAGAAGCGAGGTGTTTTCGACCATCGCGCCTTTGTTCGTCGTTTCGGATCGATGAAGCGAGCATATGAGTTGATGGGTTACAAACCGCCGGCCCTTGCCTTCAAAGCTATGGAGGGATACAGAAAGGGACAAAGTCTGCGAGCGCAGTTGTTGAGCAATCTCACCCAACTTTTTCCATCCCAGCTGCGGATTATTCGGCTACCGCACCAAAGTTGTCGAAAAGCCGTGGAGCTGGACAACCATATTCAGATTGCTGTTCACACGTGCCGCCCTCTCACATCGACCTTGGAGGGACCGAGATGGGTACTGATAAAGCATCGCAAAGAGGAAAGTATGGCTTCTCTGGTATGTCTGACGAACAAAAGCTTGGATGGGTTCGCTGGGATGTATCTTGTTCCGGAAGTTGGCAGCCTAATGAATCGATACAAGATTCTGCGCGAAGGCCATCCTTTGTTGACTGCGGGAAAGCGTCTCGAATCGCTGTCCGAGTTCTACGAGGCGGCAAAGGAAGTTTCAGAGAGATGGAAACCCCAGGACAACTTGACCGTCGTCGGGGATGCGATGCTCAATGAAAGGTCATTGTTATTGATCATGGATCGCAGGAGACTCAAACTGTCTCGCATAGAAGCCACAATCTTCAAATTGCTCTTGGGAAGCGCTGGGAAGCCTGTATCCCCGGTAAAGATGTCTTCTTGTCCCGGTGGTCCAAATGAGTGGTTTGCTCGGGGGCACATCTCTGCTCTGAGAAAGAAATTGGGGCGGAAGCGCCGAAAGCGGTTAATCACAGTCAACGGCGAAGGGTACATGGATAAATCAGTCGCTTGAAGTCCCTGACGACCCCCATGCGCTCACGTAACGAGCGCCCATTGCCATGCCCCGCGCCCGGCGACAAAGGGATGCCCGATCCTGGAGTCAACACCACCAACGGGCGCTCACTTGCCCAAGGGCCAGCGCTCATCAATCGCCTTCATTATCTTTCTGCCCATTGAACAGCGTCCGCAACCGCGCTCACCGTGGTAGGCGGCATCGGCACAATAAAGCCAGCAGATCAACTGGCTACTGCTCAAGCCACTTGAGACAGGCGTTGGATGTGTGCGCGTTGCGGGAGCCAGTGGGAAGCATACTGAGTGCCGGAGGGCACGAGCTGTGGCAACTGACTTAACCTGGTACACATACAAGTGTCAATTGGAGAGTGTCAGGAGAAGTTGCCCCGTTGTGTAATCGAACGTTTACGAGGTCAAAGTTGAACGGAGTGCTGCTAGGCAACGTTTTGGTGGTGGATCATGGATGGGGGTGACACTGGATGGTTCTTCTCGGAAGCGAAGGTCACGGTTGACAAGTAACTTTCGCTTGTTCCTTTCACAATTCAACAAATCCTGATAATCTCCCCGGCAACCGCTATGGTGACTGACTCCAGTGACGACTCCCACGGCCTGGTGCGGCAATTGTCTGACCTCTATTGGGATTTGCTAGGAGAGTATCGAATCAACCGCAAGGCCAGCGAAGCTGAAGACGGCAAACGGACTGAGAGACCACCTCTTAACAAATCAGCACTCAGAGAAGCACTGCAAGAATTCAAACAATTGAGGCAGAACAAAGTTTGGAAGGCATATCCACTTGATTTTTTCAGCCAGAACGTTGTTTACAAAGGCGGAAGCCAGACGCTTGAACGCTTGTTGGCTCTCGACAAACGTACCCTTGCAACATTCGTTGAGTGGAATCGGGTGAACCTCGTTATAGTAGAGCAAAACATGTTCATCCGAAGAGTTGGAACCTTTCTTTTTGCCCTCGTACCGGTTGTTGGGCTTGTTGTAAAGGATACTCACCTAATCCCAACCTATATGCTTGAGATTTTTCTTGGGATTCTTGGTATATGGCTCAAAGGCTTGATTCCAGCCATCATCACTTGGATTGTCTTGGAGTTGGTAATCTGGAGGCGACGAAAGTTGAGGCTTATCGAGTTTGGACAAATGTTATCGGTTGCATTCGCTTACGTCGCAGGATTACCGGGCGCTGAGGAGAAGGAAAAAGACAACAAGAACTCTGAAATGTTGCGATCTGAAGGTTGACTTTAATAATACGGAATAACACTGGGAAAGACCGGGACGTTCTTCACGGAACACATCGCCACTCAGCGCCCACGCGCCCCCGCGCGCGTCCACTTGCCAATAAAGGGACAGATCTGAGTTGACTTGGGGTGAGCGGATCTGAGCCGAGTGGAGATGAGTCCCTGTCCAAACATGATCTTAGATGGGGGGTGTCTCTGGGACCATGTCTTTCCCTTCTCCCGTCAATCGTTTGCCCCCAGTTCTCCGCGGCCTTAACATCCCGGCTCCTTCCCCGGTGAGCCGATAGGATTCGCATCACTGAGGCGCTTCCCTCGTCGCGGCTAGCGCCATCATCTCCAGCCTAGAAACGCGGTCAATCAGCCCAGGGATTCCGGGGGCAGCGTCACGCAACACTATTTCTCTGACCGTGCTCTCTGCTGTTCAAGATTCGCATCGCGACGCAAAAGGCCACTTAAGTGCATCAGGAGAGGGACTCGCGCTCCGCCGGGATGACCCATGACTGATCCAACGGTAGACCCAGCCGTTTATACAGATGATGAGTTGAAGCAGGCTCTGGCTCGCGTGATCGCGCTGGCTCGTAGAGAAGTGCTGAACGACGCGGAAGTGGAGGCGTTCTGGCAGCTCTACGAAGAGATTCTGCGGCGGCGTGCGTCATCAGGAACCGCCGCCTAGCGCCCGGACGGAACTCCGGGCAGGAATCCACTGGTTCAAACAAAACCGCTTGGCGCTCACATTTAAGTTAGGTTAAGGCACGGGTGTCAACAAAGTTTTGCCAAGTCAGCTCCGTTCGGCAGCCCAACAAGCCCTTCCCATACTGCCTTAAGCCCTGCGCGCGGGCGGACTGGAAATCAAAACCAGTTCTGTGGTGGAGGAGGGGATGCAGCACTTTTTCTGCCCCTATACACTACTCCCTCAAAGATTTGACCCCAATTCCCGGCCCGCCAAGAAGATCCACGCTCTCTCCAGCCGTAAGCCGACGGGACTCACATCACTGAAGCGCTTCCTCGTCGCGGCCGAGGAGAGGGCAGAACCGCGGTTCGGCGCGGAGTGATTCTCACTTGGGCCGGCCGAGGCCGGTGCCGGTCAACCTCGGCCATGCCCCCCTCGGCCCCGACTGCAATTGGACTGTCGCGGAAAGCACGACCGTCGAGCTGAGCCAGCGCCCCCCCAGGGACGGAAGGCCCGGCTAGACAGCCTAGTCTCGAAAAAAAGGAAGAGACAGCTCGCCGGGTTTGACAAGGGCAGTAACATAGGGATGGGATGACTGACCAATTTTCAGGAAAGATGCTACTTGAGTTGATGCGTACAGTAGAAAAGGCCGTGCCTTCCCACATCAATGGGTTTCGCATAGGCCCCGAGCAGCGGAAAGCCCTAGCCCTTATGCGGCAGTCGATGCTTGGCAATGAGCAGGAAACAACCCCCCTCAAGACCGCGTGGCTGAGCATGATCGACCAATGTTTGTCCGACAACCCTTCACCGGATCTACTCTTTGCTGCCCTGGAAGAAGTTAGGCGGCTTTCGCCTTCTCAGAATTCAGCGACCAATTCTAAAGCGACCAGCGTGAATCTTCTCAGAGCCGGCCCGCTCCGGTGTTCTAAAAGCGGTCCCAGCTTAAGCGGCTCCCGAAGTCACCCAGGCAAAAGCTGATTCACGGCAAGACGGCATCAAAATATCACGGCGAGCAGAGGGACATTGGCGAGTTGGAGCGGCTGTATGGGTTGCAAGACCCGCGGTGCTAGTCGGACCGGTTTTGGGTACGGTAAGGCGAATCGGGTATTTGTTGGAACCTGTGCGGAATTGAACAGTCAATCGAGCCCCCCTACGGCTAATCTGTCCATGTTCCAACCCGGATGCGGTCATGGGTTAGCGGCGGGTAACCGGCATTCGACCCTCACGACCGCTTCAACTTTGGATCTTGGCTAGACTCGCCAGGGGAGGGGGGTCTGGCCCTTTTTCTGCCCGTTGCCACGCGGTGAACGTTGGACACAACGCGTTCCGCAAGCCCCCCCGACTGCCTTCAATCCGGAATCTAGCCAACCCCGCGATCTTGTGAGAAACTCTTCGGGCGATGGCTAGAGACTTGGTCTGGCTCGAAAACGGCACCTTTACGGCTTGGGGCTGCAAGGAGTGCAGTTGGATCGGACCCAATCCCGGTCCCTTGGATTCTGAGAACGCACCCGCAAGCGTGCGGGAAGCATTTGACAGGCACGACTGTGCCAAATATCCTCGCCTACCCTCAGGCGTAAAGCGGAAGGCGGAAGGCGGAACAAAAGTAGCACTCGCGGGCATCGCGTGGTTTGGTAGACTCTCATCAGCAATGTGAAACAAAGGTAGGCCCAGCCTTCTTCCTGCATCCCCGCCTATGCCAAGAACTGACCCCATCCGATGTCCGTACTGTGTACTGGGCAATCACTTCAGACTAATGAACGAAGCGGAAAGCGGAATGCGGTTCAAATGCGATGCCTGTGGCCACATTGCGATGCCAAAGAATCCAGATTTCAACTGCTCCTGCGGTAGATGCGTTGACCTCGCGCGTCCGCTTAGCGAGGCCCTGCCCAGACTTTCAAGGCGGTATTAGTACGTCACGTCGTTCCTGAAAGCTAGATTACAATCTGTGGCGTGGATTCAGAAACTCAACGACGCACGCTCGAACTGCGGAAGGAGATCGCAGAGCTTCAGAGCCAGAACGAGTCCTACCGGGAGCAACAACGCCACACGAATCTAGACACCTATAAGCACGAGTTGAGAAGGCAACGTCTCTTGGCGATCAAAGAAGAGTTGGCAAAATTGAGTGGACGCTCGCGTGCGGATGACGCACCCCGGCAAGGTTGGGTGACATAGGATTTCGTTTGCGTGCGGCTACCACAGTCGCACCGAAGGCGAACGGGCCGCCCGTGATTATCAACATGCCCAATGAGGAAAAGACTCCGATGCTCGACGGCGTGGGGCAACCTGTGTCCACGGAACAAGCACCAAAAGCGGTACAAGCCTTCGCCGAATTGTGGCGCACGGCTCACTTTGATTGCGGCCTCAGGACTATGAATTTATGGCGAAGCAATGTGCTCGGGAATTAGGGCTCGCGGTTAAAGATGAGGAAACGCCAGCTCAGAAGTTTGCCTCAGTCAAGTGCCCCCACTGTGGAGAACAAACTGGAATCGGAGGAGCCGCATTCTTCGATGCGATCACGATGGCACGGAAGGAATGCGAGCACTGCCGCCTGGAGTTCTTGCTTGTGGATGACGTGCCAGTGACCGAAGAGCAGTACAAACGAAAATCAGCTCAACCTACCTGACCACGTTCCGGCTGGAGGCCCCGCTAAGAAAGTGGGGGCTACCACGGCATGCGGCAACATTTTCGCCCCCGATGCCATCGGACCGGCTACGTCCTCTGCCGGAAGTGCGAAAGGTGTTGCGCCGGATCAAGAGTTAAGCTCGTGATACCCGGAGGAAATCAGACTCATGGCACAAAACATTTTAGAGAAGATCGAAGAGCTATGCAGGCACAAGCAGTACGAGGAAGTGAAGGAACTTGCCGCGCGCAATGTTAGCGTCCTAACTCAAATTCTCCATGAATACATCCAGCAAAACCCAAACGACGCTACCGACCCCGAGCGCTACAACAGGCTCAGGGGTGCCAAGAACATGCTAGAGCACGGCGGCCAGTAGAACATAAAATCCCAGCTCGCCCGGCCGGGAGTTTGGGAGAGGGATGTCGGCGCAAGTTATTTTCGATTCTTCCGCTGTCTGCACGCAGCGTCATACGTAGTCTTGCCCGTACGATGAGCCCCCGGCCCGACCTGAAAGTATCTGCCGCACCCGCACTCACACCCCACCAATCGAAGCGCTCCCGTCAGGTCTTGAGCAAACTGCATCCACATGGCAGCGAGCAGACCGGCCGGTTGAAATATGATCCGCTGATGATAGTCGGGCCAGGCGAGCCGCGGGACTGTTGGATTCTCTGCGATTCGCTTGTTGATTTCGAGTTGAAGAGCACACATCGCCGGTAGCACAACATCCTCGCGGTCGAAGCGCTCCAAGCAGCTTCCGCACGTGCGCAATATCGCCGGAGCTACGGTGCTCGGAACCGGCAAGGTGTTGGCTGTACTCAACGTCGCGGACTTGATGCATTCCGCAATCAACATCGCACCCGTAAGTGCAGCCCGTGAGACCAAGAAAGCTCCTAAGTCCATCCTCGTCGCGGAGGACTCGATCACCTCACGGACACTGCTGAAGAACATCCTCGAATTTGCTGGATACAAAGTAAAAACCGCGATCGACGGGGCTGAGGCTTTGGCCGTGCTGGCGACTGAAACCTTTGACTTAGTGGTTTCGGATGTCGAGATGCCCAGGATGAGTGGCTTTGATCTGACCGTGAGAATCCGGGCTGACAAAAGGCTCACCCAGTTGCCGGTGGTGCTGCCAACGCCAAGCGAATTTGTTCTGGTGGGAGAACATAGGTTGCTCCGCCCAATCTTATTGCCTCACTAGGCATTCCATGCACCACGGACGTTTCACGGTCTTGGGCGATGGTCACGGCTCCTTGTTCCTTCATCAACTTCAGCTCCCATGCGCCGTCTTTTCCCATTCCCGTGAGCAGCACACCAACGGCGCTCGGGCCATACGCTTTCGCGACAGAACGAAACAGACAAGCGACAGATGGCCGGAGTCCGTTCTCGGGCTCGTCTAATCTGAGTTGTACGTGGCCATCTGGTCACGGCGCTGGACTCTCGCCAAGATCGGGAGCACGGCGCGGATGTCGGAGCCAGTGCGTACATCGTGAAGAGCAGTTTTGATCAAGGCAACCTGCTGGAAGTTGTGCGCAGGTTGATCTAAATAGTCGGGAGCGAGAATGATTCGCGTTCTGGTCGTCGAGGACTCTCCGACGGTACGGGAATTTCTGCTTCAGATTCTTTGCTCTGATCCTGCAATCGAAGTTGTTGGGACGGCGGAGACTGGAGAGGAAGCGCTCGAAGCGGTGGAACGCTTCAGACCCGACATCATCACGATGGATATCCACATGCCCAGAATGAACGGCTTCGATGCCACCCGCCGGATCATGGAAACCCATCCCACGCCAATTGTCATCGTGAGTGGCGCGGCTGATGCTACGGATACGGCTAAAGTCTTCCGGGCGATAGAATCTGGGGCCCTTGCCGTGCTACGCAAGCCTGTGGGTCTGGGCCATCCGGACCATCAACAGAGCACCGCAGATTTAGTCCGCACCGTGAAGTTGATGTCGGAAGTGAAGGTTGTGAGGCGGTGGCCGCGCTATCGAGTTGTTCCAGAGGCCTCACTCTGCAAGGGAATCCGGCTCCAGACCACTCAATCCCAACCTAGGATCGTAGCCATTGGAGCCTCAACCGGGTATATGAACCGAGAGGCTTGACGATTAGCCAACCACTCCACAAGACCTTGGGTGAAACCTGCTGCAATGTGCTGCACAATCAAAACCGGGATCGGAAAGTTCCTAGGCAACGCCGCCAAAATCGTTTGGAGTACCGGTGGCCAGCGTCGTTTAGACTCCGTTCGGGCATAACTTCCGACTTGCCCGTTACTCGCCCAATGGGAATCCTTACGTCGCGTGGAAAATAAAAAACGGGCTGGCAGCGATGCGACGCAATCGTTCCCAGCTCGTTTGGTTGCTTGATGGTGCGAGGACCGCGGCTATTCAGCCCGGCCTGCGGCGCAATCAATGCGGTTTTTCCGCGGGAGGACGGCTCTCCGGCTTTGGTGCAGTTTGGCGCGGCGCCTGGCGCTGCTCCACCTGCTTCTGCTGAGTGGCATGCTTTTGCTCAAGCTGTTGCGTTTGCTGAGCGTGGCGCTGCTCCATCGGCTGTTTTTGCGCGTCGTTGTAGTTTTTCTTGGTGGCTTGCTGGTGTTCTTTCTCCTGCTGCTGCTGGAGATTTTGGTGATCCTGCGCTTGCTTGGCAGCTAGCTTGTCCTGTTGCTGCTGATACTTCTTGTCGGTTGCGGTGTTGCCCGTGTTTGGCGGGGTGAACGTGTGCGGCTGCAATTCGCTGGCGTGATTGTTGGTGTTGGGCCGAGCTTGCATAGTATTCTCTGGGCGACTTTCCGTGCTGGGACGCGCTTCATTGCCGCGTGCCGCGTTCGCCGGAGGAGCCTTGTATTCGCCCCCTGCTTGTCGGGTGGCCACAGCGCCAGTTTTGAAGTCCCCGGGTTTGGCCGTAGCCGCGATGGGCGGTTTGCCCTGGTTGGCGGAAGCACGCAGCTCGGGATTATTCCGCGCTGCCTGAACGTGCTGCGTCTGCGCGGCCACCGGACCGACGTGGTGCTGGTTAGCGTAGGACTGTTGCTGCGACGTGGGATGCGCTTCCACACCACCCGTACCACCGTTGTAGCTGACGTGAGTTTCGGACACATTCGTCACTCTGGTGTTGTAGGTGTTGTGAATGATGGTGGTGTTCACGTGATTCACGTAAGTATTGTAGGAAAAGCGACCCCCTTCCCAGCGGCCGCCCTCATAACCAACACCGCCGTAGCCGAAGCCATAGTTGATGCCGCCGTAGAAGCCCACCTCTGGTCCCCAATACCCTTCATGAAAAAGGAACGCGCTGCCTCCCCAGCCCCAATAACCTGGGGTCCAGAGAAAGCCGACCTGGGGTGCCTCGACCCACGTTCCGGGCACCCAGTAGTAGCCATCGTCGTCGTCATAGGCCCAGTAGCCGGGTGTCCATAGGTAGCCGTCGTAGGGACAGATTGGCTGTTCATAAACGGGAAGTGCCGGGGGGCCGAAATTCACGGAAATGCCGACCCCGATTTGAGCGAATGCACCGTAGGAAAGAACCAGCAAGGCAAACGAAAATAGCAACGAGCGAATAGCAACCGTAGTACGCATTGTGCCTCCTTCTGCCGCTCATCCTTTAGATTTATTGCCCCCCGGTACGGCGAGAGGCTCAGGGGCGCGGATTTGAGCGGCATCGCGTCGATGCAAGGGTTCCACGGAGGCACTCGCCGCGTCTGTCCACTACTGCTCACTTTCTATCTGGCTCAAATGATCGTTCCTCGGGCCATAACACAACTACAAACTGGGTACGAGGTCCGGATATCTTCTTGTCGTGTGACACGTCAACTCCCGGTTTGTCGGCTACTCTTACCTTACTTCCGAGTTGCCTGTGGTTCCCCAGCAAACCTACCGCCAATCCCCATAGTCGAAGGCGAAGCTACCAGCTCTGACGTTTCATGGCATAGATCTGTGACGAACGCTGATCACGAACCCACAGCAACTCGTCATCTCGCCCGATCGCAAGAAAATCAAACGCCTCGAGAAACGCTCCGAATGCTCCAAAGGTCTGCCCCCTGTCGGGTAGCTGGACGATGGATTCGACTTTCCGAGCGACCGGACGGTAGCGCTGGACTTCTTGGTGGTGAGTGATGAAGATCGCGCTCGAATCTCTAGCCCACACAGGCCGATACGCGCTGTCCTGCTGCAGGACTGCCCACTTATCTGTGGCCAACTCATAAATCGCCACATGGCTCTCGGCTGCATGCAGCGCCGCCAGGAACCTGCCATCCGGTGACATGGCAGGTAAGAACATGTCTTCTGACCCTGGTATTTCGGTAAGCTGACGGGTGCGGAAATCGAATTTTGCCAGTCGAACCGGGACCTTGTGGCCAATCTCCAGCCAGGGCAATCTGCCAAAGATGAGTGACTGCCCATCCGCGGACCAGGCCGGAGACCCCTGATTTCGGCCTTCCGGATAAACCTCGCGGGGCGTACCACCTTCGGCGGAGATCAGCTCGATCTGCATGGGCTGGCCGATCCGCACCGCGGCGAAAGCGATCTGCTGGCCGTCAGGCGACCACTTCGGCGAGCTGGCAACGACGGGCGGATGGGTCAATTGCCGCCGCTCGGAGCCATCCGCGCGGCTTCGCCAGAGAACTCCATCGGGGTGTGTCACGTACGCCATCCATTTTCTATCTGGGGAGTAGTCAATGCTCACTACCGATGGAACGGTCGTCACCGGCGTCGTCAGCCCAGAAACTGAATTCAGGCGCACCAGTTCGTAACGATGCTGGGTGCCCGTCATGTAGAGCCATTTACCGTCGGCTGAGGGCAACGGCGACGAAAACCTCAGCGGCCCGGATGTCACCGGAAAAGGCCGGGCGGAACTGAACAGCCCGTCGGCCACGACCCAGATATCCGACTGGGAAAGGCCGCCAGTCTGAAATACATAGTACCGGCCGTCGCGGGTCCATTCGCCACAGCATTCGATCGAAGGTTTGTTCCATCCTGGCAGCAAAGGCCGCGCGCCCGTCCCATCGGCCTGCACTTCCCACAGCTCGCTGGATAAATTGGAGGGATCTTCCACCGTGAAGCGCAACCGCTTCCCGTCGGGCGACCAGCGTGGCCAGAAAGCGAACCCACGGGCAGTGAATATCTTTCGTTTTCCGTTGTTGCCATCCAGCAGAAAAAGACCGTCACCCTGGGCAAAGGCGATCAACTGCTTGTCCGGAGACCAGGCCACATCGTGGGCAAGGAGGTCATCGACTCGTCGTGGCGAGCCGCCGGTCGCCGGAACGATCCATTGCGGTGTTTCTACTTCCACCCCGTCAAAGGTTTCTGCCAAAAGCTCGCTACCATCCGGGGAAATGCCCTGGAGTGTGATGCCCCTCGAAGACAGTGCCAGAGGAATGGGTGCAACTTCGCCACCCCCGACGGAAACCTGAGCGGCAGTAACGCGAGTGGCAGTCGTGCCAAAGTCCGCGGTGAAATAAAGACGCGTTCCATCGCTGAGCAGCGGATTGTCCAGCACCGGCGGCGGCCATCCGTCGTTGTTCTTGACGTAGCTGTCATTGGTCAATTGCACGAACTCTACCGCTGGGGTGGGATGTGACCACCAAAGGACGACCGCCAGAATCGCGAGCAACAGCCCCGCTGCCACGAGAAGCAATGAACCCCAACGATGCAATTGGAAGCGGCGTTTTGGTTCTGCTCCGGCCCCCAGTGTGTTAGTACCGGAACTTCCCGAGAGATTCCCCAGCGCGAAAGCGACATCCCGCGCCGACTGGAAGCGCTCTTCCGGATTCTTCTCCAAACAGTGGCGTACGATCCGCTCCAGCACATGAGGCACGCTTTGGTTCGTTGCCGTGAGGTCCGGGGGATCCTCTCTCAGGATCGAACGCATGGTTTCGACCGGAGTCTCGCCGTGGAAAGCGCGATTGCCCGAGAGTATTTCGTAGAGAATTGCACCAAAGCTGAATAGGTCGGAGCGCTGATCCGCGTTTTGTGCCTTCACCTGCTCGGGCGACATGTAACCAACGGTACCCAGCATCACGCCGGGCTCAGTTTGCGAAGCCAGGGTCGCAGCGTCGGCTGTCGACTCGGGACGGGCGAGCTTCGCCAGACCGAAGTCAAGAATCTTCGCGCGCCCGTCGCGGGTGATGAAAATGTTTTCCGGCTTCAGATCGCGGTGGACGATGCCCTTGTCATGTGCCGCGGCGAGACCGCGCGCGATCTGCTCGGCAGATTCGATCGCCTTGCGCAGCGGCATGGTGCCCAGCCGGTCGCGCAGAGTCTCCCCTTCAAGAAACTCCGTCACCAGGTAAGGCGAGCCCTCATGCTCGCCAAAATCGTGAATGGCGAGGATGTTGGGATGATTCAGCGCGGCGATGGCCTGGGCCTCCTGTTGGAAGCGCCGCAATCGCTCGGGATCGCGGGCGAAAGCAGCAGGCAAGACCTTAATCGCAACGTCACGGTTGAGCCGCGCGTCGCGCGCCCGATACACCTCGCCCATGCCGCCCGCTCCGACTGCCGATACGATTTCGTACGGCCCGAGTTTTGTCCCAAGAGTAAGAGCCATCCGTGCGCGCAATTATAGACTTGTGCAGCACATTGCACTGGATGCAACGATTCTGGGCGGTTGGTCGGCTACTCGGAAGTTAGCCAGAAACGGGCTTAGGGGAGATCAACGCGATGTCCTCGAAGCCGACTTCTGGCCCACGTCGTTGAAAGTTCTGTTCTAGGGCATAACTTCCGGATTGCTCGTGACACACCCGCAATCGCGAGTAGAGCTTCTGACAAGCCGACTTCCCGATATCGATGATCCCTAGCGGAGTGAGCGTTCTGGGAGCCGCGCCCCGGTATACCCGATGCACGACGAGGAGGTCGGATTGATCGAGGGAAAGAGTCGGGTTCTTTACTTATTCGTCAGTGCACGTCTGGCCATTCTGGGCGCAGCACGTTTCTTTCCTTGCGCTTCGTCCCTCGACTGGATGGCATGCGCGTTGACGATTGCCCGAATTAGTCCCGGAAAGCGTTGCTCGAGTTCCGTGCAGCGCGAGGTGTTGTGGACTTCCACGCCGCGACGCTCACCACGGATCAGCCCCGCCTCTCTCAGTTCCCTAAAGTGCTGAGAGAGTGTGGACTTCGGGATCGTCTTGTCGCTGACTGTCAGAAACGTCGAGCAGTTCTGCGAGCACTCCTGCG
>Ga0210402_10003826_pt1 | contig 13952 bp, 10 predicted proteins | sample IncBWC7MmetaG_FD_161055 | JGI IMG/M metagenome (GOLD analysis project Ga0210402, IMG submission 161055) | Forest soil microbial communities from Barre Woods Harvard Forest LTER site, Petersham, Massachusetts, United States - Inc-BW-C-7-M | ecosystem: Environmental > Terrestrial > Soil >...
GCATGGTCCGGCCGAAATACGATACCGTTGCGCTTGCACGCGCGCTCCAGCGCATTGTGCACGACCTCGAAGTACGGCTTCCAGGCGCCGAGAACCTCGTCCAGGCGATAGGCTGAAAAATCCTTGGTGAGTTTTGCCATGGCCGTCGCGGAGAGCTCGGAGCCATAGACTCTCCTTGCCGCGCCGGCCATGTCGAAATTCGTCAGCGTGCCGTAGCAGTCGAAGGTGATGTATTTGGGTCTAAACGTCGCCATGGCTCGAATCCTCTCAGTCGTCATGCACCGCGTGCCGGTACTACAAGGATCATAGCGAGCTGCCGACCGGATAAAGCACCGCTGTCGCCGCGGCCCGGAGCAGATTGTGTCGTATCGGATCGGAGCTTTGGCAGAGAGTTGCGCGAAAAGGCGCCTCCGATTTGAGCGTCGATGTCGGGCAAAGGCCGATGCCGGCATAAGATGCGGCACCGATGCTCAATGACAGTCAAAATGCCCTTCACTCGTGTCCTACCTGTGAGCACATGCTGTCTTGGGCATCCTACGTTGGGCCCGAAGACATTGGACGGCCGCACGAGCGTTGCGGTTGATCTGGAGGACGACATGTTGAGCAACTCGCTGATTGAACTCGATCGCGCGCACCTGATTCATCCGGTCTCATCCTTTCGCAGCCACGAGGCGACGGGCGTCCGCGTGCTGAAGTCAGGGAAGGGCGCGACGCTGACAGATATCTCGGGACGTCAATTGCTCGACGGTTTTGCTGGTCTGTGGTGTGTCAATGCCGGGTACGGTCAGGACAGTATTGTTGAAGCCGCCACCAGGCAGCTGCGTGAACTGCCCTATGCAACTGGCTATTTCGGGTTGGGCTCCGATCCGGCCATTCGTCTGGCCGCCAGGCTGGCTGAGCTGGCGCCTGGTGATCTGAACCACGTCTACTTCACGCTGGGCGGCTCCGATGCCGTCGACAGCACGATCCGATTCATTCGATACTACCATCACGCCAAGGGGACACCGCAGAAGGACCAGTTCATTTCCGTCGAGCATGGCTACCATGGATCGTCAACAGCGGGGGCGGGCTTGACCGCGCTACCAGCCTTTCATGCGGGTTTTGGAGTGCCCTATAGCTGGCAGCACAAAATCCCCTCGCACTATGTCTATCGCAATCCTGTTGGTCCTCATCCCCAGGCCGTCATTGCAGCGTCGGTCGCGGCTCTGCGGGCCAAGATTGCCGAACTCGGCGCAGACCGCGTTGCCGCTTTTTATGTCGAGCCGATCCAGGGGTCGGGAGGCGTCCTCGTTCCGCCACCGTCTTGGCTGAAGGCCATGCATGCGGTTTGCAAGGAGCACGATATTCTGTTTGTGGCCGATGAGGTCATCACCGGCTTTGGCCGGGTGGGTCCGCTCTTCGCCTGTGATGAGGACGACGTCGTACCGGATCTCATGACCACGGCCAAAGGACTGACGTCGGGTTACGTGCCCATGGGGGCCGTTTTCATGTCCGACCGCATCTATAACACGATTGCGGACGGCGCCGGCAAGGCGGCCGTTGGCCACGGCTACACCTATTCCGCACATCCCGTCAGCGCAGCCGTCGGGCTCGCGTGCCTCGAGCTTTACGAAAATGGCTTGCTGGACAATGGCCGGAAGGCCGGGCATCGCCTGATGGAAGGTCTTCGCGCGCTTGCCGATCATCCGCTTGTCGGCGATATCAGGGGGCGTGGCATGCTGGCCGCAATCGAGCTTGTCACCGACAAGGAGCACAAGACACCGTTGCCGCCGGAAGCCGACGCAGCGCGCCGCATTTTCGACCGCGCATGGGACAATGGCCTCGTCATTCGCGCCTTTGCTCAGGGCGTGCTCGGTTATGCCCCGCCGCTCTGCTGCACGGATGCGGACATCGACGGCATTATTGAACGAACCAGGACCACGCTCGACCAGACGCTCGAAGACAGCGATGTCCGCGCGGCGATGAAAGGATAGTCGCCTCGCCCGTCCGTCAGCTGCTGAATATGCTTTCGAGAGGCAGGTGGGATTTCACAATTGGAGACTTCAGCACGACAAAGCTGAAGTATTTGTCGATGCCGACGTCCATTTCGACGAGACGTTCCATCAGCGCCTGGTATTCGCTGATCCCCCCTGTGATGAATTTCACGAGATAATCGTATCCGCCTGAAACAAGATGGCACTCGACGACGGAATCGATCTTTTCAACGGTCGTGAGAAAGCGGGCGAAATCGATCTGCCGATGATTTTTGAGCGTGATCTCAGCGAAAACCGTTAGAGTTCGTCCGAGCTTGGAAACGTCGATCTGGGCGGAATAGCCGGTGATGAAGCCCTCCGTCTGGAGCCTCTTGACGCGCATCAGGCACGGACTCGGGGAGAGGTTTATCAGCTCTGCGAGCTCGACGTTGGAAATCCGTCCATTCTTCTGCAGTTCGCATAAAATCCGGATGTCGATCTTGTCGAGCTTCATCGCGATGCCATGAGATTTGGGGCGACGGCGGAGTCGAGGCTTTGAGGCTTCAGCGTCATACACACTGTCAATAGCACCAACCCGCATCTTTTCCCATCGGACCGTAGAACCTGCCCTTCAGAACTCGGCGACCTTGCCCCAGGCTCCCATTTTCAGTCGCTCTGGCCTGTAGGGGCGCGGGTCGACGATCGGCGCACGAGCTGTAATGATGTCGGCGATCATATGCCCGGCACCAGGGCCAATCCCGAAGCCGTGGCCGCTGAACCCCGCCGCGAGGATGAAACCCGGAATCGCATCAACTTCACCGATTGCCGGAACGCCATCCGGTGTGCTGTCGATGTAGCCGGCCCAGACGTTCGAGATGGCGACGCGCCGGAGTTCCGGCAGCAATTCGCAGGCGCGTCGATGCGTCAGCCGAATCTGCCCCATGTCGGGACGGGGATTGAGCGTCCGGTTCAGCTCCATGGGGGTCACCTGATCCAGCGCCCATTTCGCCAGCGATTCGTGACCGTGCCGCAAGCCCTCGAACGCTCCCGGGGCAAGACTTCGCCACCGGCGGGCAAACATGGGCAGGAATTCGCGACCGAATCTGAACTGCTGCGGCGTCGGATCGACTCGCGCGCGCCCACTAATTGCCAGCGTGTATCCACCGTTGCCGCGCCGGGTGAGCGACACGAGCGCGGTATGCAAAGCGTCGGGCAGACCGGCCGCGCCGGGAGCGACTGCGAGAATGGACTGGCGCACGGAGGCCTGCGGAAAACGAATTCCATACTGGTTGCAGAACGAAGAGGCCCACGCGCCTCCCGCTATGACCGCGGTCTTCGTCCGGATCGTGCCCGCTTCGGTCACCACTCCGTCGACCCGGCCGGCGCTGAGTTCTATGCCGCGCGCCGCGCAATTCTGGTGTACCGTGCCACCCGCCGCCATGATCGCGCGCGCGGCAACGGGCACCGCCTTCGAGGGATCTGCTGTTCCGTCGGTTGGAGAGAAGACGCCGCCCTTCCACTTTCGGCCCGTCGCCATGCCTCTCTCATTTGCCTGGTCCGCGTTCAACATGTGCGTCGTGACGCCGACGCTCCTGGCGAAGTCGCCCCACTTTGCCCAGCCGGCCAGCTCATTGTCGTCGTTCGACAAGTACAGAAGGCCGCAGCGGTGGAAACCCGTGTCTTCACCTGTCTCGTGGGCAAGCCTCTCCCAGAGATCGAGGCTCTTGGTCGCAATCGGCAGTTCGCGCGCGTCGCGGTTCTGCTGGCGGCACCATCCCCAGTTGCGGCTCGACTGTTCGGCGGCGACGCGGCCCTTTTCAAGCAACGCAACCTTGAGGCCGCGACGGGCGAGATAGTAGCTTGTGAACACGCCCACCACGCCGCCGCCGATGACGACGACGTCTGCCTCTCGAGGCAGGGAGGGGCTGGATTCGATATGCATGAGTGGCGCGTTCATTGGGCAAGGACTCCGGCGGTTGCCGTATCGTATCCGAGCAGTTGCGGCAGGCACGCAGCGGACTTTCCAGGTTGGGCGGAATATCCTGCGGTTTACGGCTTGTGGTGCAGGCGGTTATTGCGAAGATATCTCGATTGCCCGCCGTCTCGCAGGCGTGGCGACGGACGGATGGGTCTCTGCAATCGGATTTGCCTGTTCGTAGCCTGCAGGCAAACCTCAACCGAGGCATGCGCGCCGGCAGCCGCAGACCGAAATGCCAAATCGGGCTTCGTTTTTAGAACTTCATGCTGCCCATCTGGCGCGTTTCGGCGACTCCGGGGCGATTGAAGCGGTCAGACTCGTGAATACCGGATCAATGTCGATCAACGGGCAAAAATTCAAAAGGTGACGCGTGATGAGCCTTGTCTGGGAGGAGACCTCTGCCGAAGCGATCGAGCTAGGCCAATGGCAGCCTCTCGGACATCGCGATTCTTTGTTCGAGCGGTCCACTCGACTGATCGCCCGCGCTCAGCGGTGCCTTTGCCTGTAGAGCAGCCATCTCTGAATCATGTCGTATTCACCGCGCGGAGAATGGCGGAATGAGCGACGAGTTGTTGAACTGTCCAAGCGTAGCGGCGGCAAGAGGGGCCGAACAGCCAATCTGCAACGGGATAATGTTCAAATGACCTCTGCCCGCCAGCCATCGGAAGATGTGGCACTCGCGGTCAGCGACCTGACCGTGAGCTTGCCGGCGGGCATGGAGCGGGCGCACGCCGTCGAGAACGTCTCCTTTGAACTGAAGCGCGGTCAGATCCTCTGCATCATAGGAGAATCCGGATCTGGCAAGTCGGTCACGGCCAATGCAATCATGGGCCTCTTGCCCAAGTCGATCCGGGTGTCCTCGGGAACAATCCGTCTTGAAGGGATGGATCTGGTAGGACTCTCGCCGGAGAGGCTGCGAGACCTCCGTGGCCGTGTCGTCTCGATGATCTTCCAAGACCCGCTCTCCGCGCTCAATCCGTTGATGACGGTGGGCGCGCAGATCGAGGAAGTGATGGCGGCGCACGGTGTGGGAACGCCGAAATCCCGTCGTAGCAGCGCCATGGAACTGTTGACCGAGGTGGGCCTGCCGGATCCGCCGCTCATGTATCATCAATATCCGTTCCGGCTCTCGGGCGGGCAGCGACAGCGGGTGATGATCGCCATGGCTCTGGCTCTGGAGCCTGCGATCCTGATCGCGGACGAGCCGACCACCGCACTCGACGTGACGACCCAGGCACAGATCCTGCAACTGATCCGCGACATTCAACGCCGCAAGGAAATGAGCGTGATGTTCATTACCCATGACTTCGGAGTTGTGGCGGAGATTGCCGATTCCGTTGTGGTGATGGAGAAGGGCCACTGCGTGGAGCAGGGGAGCGCCGAGCAGGTGTTGAATTCCCCGAGCCATCTCTACACGCGCCGCCTGATCGCGGCCGTGCCGCATCTGACCGGCAAGGACCGCGTCCCAGCGGAAGCTGCGATCACGTCCTCCATGCTGAAGGTCGAATATCTGGTCAAGACCTACCGCAGCGGCAGTGCTCTGTTCGGCAGGCAGCGGATCGTACCCGCAGTCAACGGCGTGTCGTTCGACCTTTCGCCGGGACGCACCCTCGGCGTAGTTGGAGAAAGCGGCTCCGGCAAATCATCGCTCGGGCGATTATTGATCAAGCTGCTCGACAGCGACAGCGGCTCTATCCTGTTCGAGGGACGCGACGTTGCCCGGCTTTCCGAAGCCGAGTTTCGGCCGCTTCGACCAAAGATCCAGATGATTTTCCAGGATCCATTTGCCTCGCTCAATCCGCGATCGACGGTCGGGCGAATTCTGACGGTTGGTCCGATCGCGCATGGAGTTCCTCACAAGGAGGCATGTGAGCAGGCGCGAGACCTCTTGGCCCATGTCGGCCTGGATGCAGGAACCTTCGATCGTTATCCCCACGAGTTCTCGGGTGGCCAACGTCAACGCATCGGAATCGCTCGGGCGCTGATGTTCAAGCCGAAGCTGCTGATCGCTGACGAGGCCGTTTCCGCGCTCGACGTATCGATCCAGGCGCAGATCTTGAAGCTGCTGGACCAGATTCAGCGGGAGACCGGGGTATCGATGATCTTCATCACGCACGATCTGCGCGTGGCCAGCCAGATCTGCGATGAAATCGCGGTCATGCATCGAGGGCAGATCGTCGAGCACGGACCGCCATCGCAGATCTTCCTGAACCCGAAATCCGCCTATACGCGAGAACTAGTCAGCGCGATCCCCGGCGAGCAGCAAAGCAGCGTGCGCGCCGTTGGAAACCAATCGACACTGGCCGGACATAGCCACAAATGAGGAGAGGTCATGACTGAAGCTCAGACTGCATCGGTCTATTCGCGGCGTAGCGCACTCCAGTTGATGATCGCCGGGGCGGCCGGCCTCGCCGGATCGAATCTGCTGGGCCAACCTGCCCTGGCGGGTGCCGCTCCAGCGAAACCAACCGGCCGCGTGATCGTCGGGCTCGGACAAGAGCCGACCGTCTTCAATCCGCTGATGGCCCACATCGAAGTCGATGACGGCGTGCATTTCTCGGTCTTCGACGCGCTCTTCCGCATCGATCCTCAGGGCGTCATCCAGCCCAATCTTGCCGTGGAAGTGCCGAACCAGAAGAATGGCGGCATCTCCGAGGACGGCCTCAAATGGCGCATTCGCTTGCGTGACGATGCCCACTGGCACGATGGCAAGCCTTTCAGCGCCGAGGACGTGAAGTTCACTCTCGAACTGATCATGAATCCCAACTTCCGCAGCTGGCGTACGGCCGGCCATGCTCTCGTGCGCGACATCACGGTGGTCTCGCCCACGGAGATATCGTGGCGGATGGAAGAGGCCTTTGCGCCGTATCTGTCCTTCCTGACCGAAACCTTCATCGTGCCGAAGCACATCCTCGAGAAAGAGGCCAATCCGAACAACGCCGCCTTCAATCAGGCGCCGGTCGGCACCGGTCCGTTCAAGTGGGGCCAGCGGGTCGCCGGCGATCATCTCGAGCTCGTGGCGAACACCGAATATTTTGGCGAAGGCCCTCACATCGAGAGATTGGTTTTCAAGTACATTCCCGATCTCACCGTCCTCTACACCCAGTTCAAGAGCGGCGACGTGGATCTCGTGGGTCAGCCCTACATCACTCCCGATCATTACGGGGAGGCCAAGTCGCTGCCGAACCGCGTCGTGACCCTCGTCCCAAAAACGTCGTTCGAGTCCTTCTACCTGAACCTGGAGCGTCCGCAGTTCAAGGAGCTTGCAGTTCGCGAGGCTCTCTACGCGGCGATCGACAAGGACTCGATCATCCAGGGGCTCTATTACGGAGTTCCGACCCCGACGGAGACCTTCATGCCGAGGCAGTCCTTCTACTTCAATGCCAATCTGCCGATGCACGAATTCAACCTGAATCGGGCGGGCCAGATTCTGGACAAGGCTGGTTGGGCGCCGGGAGCGGACGGCATTCGTGCCAAGAACGGCGTTCGTCTGTCTTTCGCCAATTCGACCACCTCCGGCGATCCTCTTCGCGAACAGGTGCAGCAGTTCCTGCAGCAGACTTTTGCTCAGTTGGGCATCGAGATGAAGATCTCGAACCTGCCCGCCGCCGTGATGTGGGGCGAATTCTGGATGCAATCGCAGTTCGATTCCGTGATCGTCGGCAGCTCGTATCTGATCGGCGCAGACCCGGATGTCACCAATCGCCTGCACTCGCGTTCGATCGGGGCGAAGGGCGGTCGCGGCTCGAACAATGCACAGTATGCCAATCCGGAGGTTGACGCCCTGCTCGACAAGGGAGCGCGCACTTTCGATTCCGAAAGCCGGCGTGCGATCTACCAACGGATACAAGAGCTCGTCCGTCGGGACCTGCCCTTCCTTCCGTTGTACCAGGTCAATGTGGTCCAAGGCACCAAGAAAGGGATCTCGGGTGTCGTGCCGAACGGCAATACGCGGACGGAGTCGTGGAACGCGCTGGCCTGGTACTGGGCGAGCTGATGTAGCGAATTGACACTGTTGAGGTAACACGGAGACTCGTATGCCGAGGTTCCTGCTCAATCGCTTCTCGCAGAGCATCGTGCTGCTGGTGATCGTCTCGATCATCGGCTTCACGGTTCTCAACCTCATGCCGGGTGGGCCTCTCGCGCAATTCGGGCTCGATCCTGGCATGACCCAGAAGGACATCGAGCGGCTCTCGGAGCAGCTGGGGCTGAACCGGCCGCTGTGGATTCAGTATCTCGACTGGGCTTGGCGCCTGATCCAGGGTGATTGGGGACACTCCTACCGTGATGGCTCCTCGGTGCTGACGGTGATCGGCCGACATCTCTTGGCGACGTTGCTGCTCATGGGCACGTCCACTGCGCTGGCGATCGCGATCGGGTCCTGGATCGGAATCCGCGGTGCCACTCACCGCTATTCCCTGTTCGACTACTGCGCGACGGTCGGCGCCATGGTGGCGCTGTCGGTCCCGACTTTCTGGTTCGGGCTCATCGGCATCTATATCTTCACGCTGAAGCTCGGGTGGGTTCCCGCAGGCAACATGTACGCGATCGGCGACGGCTCGGTGCTGGACTATCTGCATCACCTGATTCTGCCAAGCCTGGTGCTGTCGCTGGTTCATGTCGCGATCTGGAGCCGCTACATGCGCACGGCGACACTCGATGCGCTCACCCAGGATTTCGTCAAGACGGCTCGCGCCAAGGGCGTCAGCGAGCGCCGCATCCTGCTGAAGCATGTCGTCGGCAATGCGCTGTTGCCGATGATCACGCTGGCAGGGGTGCAGCTGCCCAGTCTTCTGACCGGCGCATTGGTCACCGAGACGGTCTTCACCTGGCCGGGAATGGGGCGGTTGTTCCTCGACAGCCTCGGTTACAGCGACTATCCGGTCGTGATGGGGCTGTTGATATTCTCGGCCATCCTGGTCGTGTTGGGCAACCTGATCGCAGACATCGTCGTCGCTGTCGTAGATCCGCGCATTCGCTTGAGCTGAAGACGCAGGTTCGTGCCGTCAACAGGAGCCATATGATGACTTTGATCGCAGCGAACCTGGCCCCTTCCCGCTGGTGGCAAAGCCGTGCGGTGAGCCGCTTCACGCGCCATCATCTGGCGCTCGCGGGAATCGCGATGATAACCCTCCTTGTGCTGGCGTGCGTTGTCGGCCCCTATGCGTTGCCCTACGACTCGCTCCACATAGACTTGCGTGCCCGCTTTGCTCCGCCTCTGAGCGGACAACACTATTTCGGCACGGACCCGCTGGGGCGTGATCTGGCTGCCCGGCTATTGATGGCCGGGCGCGTGTCGCTGCTGGTGGGATTCTCCGCGATGTTGCTGTCGACGCTGATCGGCACACTGGTCGGCGTGACGGCGGGCTATCGCGGAGGCTGGGTCGGGGCGGCGCTGATGCGCACGGTGGACGGCTTCCTCTCCTATCCCTCGATCTTCCTCGTGCTGGCGCTGGCGGCGGTGCTTCGACCCAGTCCGGCGATGATCACCGTGATCATCGCCTTCACCAGTTGGATGGAGACTGCCAGAATCGTCGAGGCCGAGGTGCGCTCGCTACGGGAGCGTGAGTTTGTCCAGGCTGCGCGGATGGTGGGGCTAAGCCGCCGTCATATCATGTTCCGCGAGATTCTGCCCAATGCCATGGGTCCGATCATCGTCGCTGCAAGCCTGGCCGTCGCCCGCGCGATCCTTCTGGAGGCCTATATCAGCTTTCTCGGCTACGGGATCCAGCCGCCGCTGCCGAGCTGGGGCAACATGCTCAATGGCGCCCAGCAATATCTGGCGAGCGCTCCGTGGCTCGCCATCATTCCCGGTGCCGCGATCACGATCGCGGTGACGAGCTTCAACTTCATCGGCGACGGGTTGCGAGATGCCCTCGACGTTCGAGACGACCACATCTGATCATTCGAATGTGATCCGGGCGCAAGGCCGGCCACCCCGCAACATATGAGAGCGAACGCCATGCACGCGCCGCGAGTTGAAGCAAAGGCGAAACCTTACTGGTGGGAAGCCGCCCCGCTCAGGCCGCTGCCTCAGCAGCCATTGCCCAGAAATCTAGACGTGCTGATTGTGGGCGCGGGCTATGCCGGACTTTCTGCCGGTCTGGTGCTTGCGCGCGAAGGGCGCTCGGTTGCAGCCTTTGATGCAATGAATCCAGGTGAGGGAGCTTCGACGCGCAACGGCGGAATCACCAGCGGAACCATTCGGCCGGACTACGCGACGCTCACGCGGCGGTTCGGTGAAGAGAGGGCGCTTGCGATCGAGGCGGAAGGCAAGATCGCGCGCGAATTCTTGTACGACTTCATCAAGACCGAAGGGCTCGATTGCGACTTCCAGCCGGTGGGACAGTTCAAAGGCGCCTTCGGCTATGAGCAATACGAGGCCATGGCGCGGACCGCGGAGAGGCTGGCGAGAAAACTGAAGATCGAGGCCTATGCCGTTCCCTATGCCGAGCAACGAAAGTATATCGGCACCGATGTCTACCGCGGCGGCACGGTTCGGATGGACATCGGCGGGCTGCATCCGGCGAAGTTCCACGCCGAGCTGTTGCGGATCGCACTCGCTTCGGGATTGACCGTCCACGGGCGAACTCCGGTCGTCTCGATCGAGAGGGATGGGTCTGGATCCCGCGTCGTCACCGCGGCCGGCTCGGTACAGGCGCGTCAGGTCATGGTGTGCACCAACGGCTACACCGATGGTGCCGCGCCCTTCCTGCGCCGCAGGCTGGTCCCGGTCCGCAGCCGGATCATTGCGACGGAGGAGCTCGCGCCCGAACTCATGGCGCGGCTGATGCCGAAACGCATGATGATCACCGAGAACCGGGAGGTCGGCTTCTATTACCGGCCTTCACCCGACGGCAAGCGCATTCTGCTCGGTGGACGTGATAGCTCCCGCGTCGGCGATCCCGTGGCTCCGAAGCTACTTCTGCGCAGCGGCCTGGTGAATCTGTTCCCCGAGCTGGAGTCCGTTCCTCTGTCACACAGCTGGTTCGGCAATGTGGCAATGAACCGCGATATGATTCCGCGCATCTTCGAGAAGGACGGCGTCGTCTATGCCACCGGCTTCTGCGGTTCGGGCGTCGTCTGGGCGCCATGGGTCGGCATGCATGCGGCCCATAAAATCATGGGCCACGAGGAACGGGCGCGCACGGCCTTTGACTTCCGGCCGCCGGCCTTCATCCCGCTTTATCGAGGCGATCCGTGGTTCATGCCTGCCTTCATTCAGGGCTACCGCATGCGCGACCGCATCGCGCTGTGGCGCGCCAGCCGCTGACAGCAGATTGGCCGATCTGCCGCATCATTCTTGAAATTCTCTGCCGAACTTTCCTTCGGTCCGATCGCGCAATGCTGTCGGGCTCAAGGTAGGCTGCAGAGGAGGCGAGAATCCTCAGATGACTCTCGTCCTCTCAAGCACTGGCGATCGACCGGAAACCCGAGCAGAGACTTCGACCCATGAAGACAAGCGCAGCTCACCAGGCCGGTCGTCGCGATGATGATGACGTCGTCCTGGTTCCTTTCGCCAGCGTGCATCTGGAAGGCGCCTTAAAGCTCTCGCAGGAGATGTCCTGGCCCTATCGGCTCGAGGATTGGGATGTCGCGCTGCAGTTGGGCCATGGCTTTGTGCTGCAGCGTGCCGGTGTTGTGATCGGGACCGCGGCTTGGTGGCCGTATGGCGAGACCCATGCGTCCGCTGGGATGATCATCGTCGCGAAGGCCGCGCAGGGCCGCGGCTACGGGGCGCGGCTGATGGATGCGCTGCTGGCGTCGGCGCACCCACGGACGGTCGCGCTGAATTCGACGGCGGAAGGCATTATGCTCTACCGGCGCCGTGGCTTCGTGCCCGTAGGGGTCATTCACCAGCATCAGGGCATTCCAAGAGAGCGTTTTGAGACGCCGCCGTCCGGCCTCGTCAGGGCGATGGCTGCATCGGATTTTAAGGCCATCGCGCAGCTCGATCAGGAAGCTACGGGTTTGGAGAGGCGACGGATGCTGGATCGGCTCGTCCAGAGCGGTGACGGCTATGTCCTGCAACGTGACGGCACGCCGCGCGGCTACGCCATCTGCCGCCTCTTCGGCCGCGGACATGTCATCGGCCCTGTGGTTGCCGAAAGCCCGGCCGATGCCCGCACGCTGATCGAGGCTGCGCTCGCACGCCTCGGGCGTGCTTTCGTCCGAATCGACACCTCTGCCACATCGCAACTTGAGGAGTGGCTCGAAAGCATCGGCCTGCAGCAGGTCGGTGACGCCACCACCATGATCCTCGGGACGCAGCTGCCAGCAGCCGGGCCCGCGCGGACCTTCGCGATCGCCAATCAATCGTTCGGCTAGGAGACATCGAAGTGCCACAGCCGGAGTTGCGCACAGCGGATGTCCAGAACGGCGAGACGGCCGCAACGATCGGCGCGCTGGCAACGCCGGCCCTCCTGCTCGACCAGGACCGGCTCGATCGCAATCTCGCCCGTCTGTGCTCGCGTGTGACCGCACGCGGCGTGGTGCTACGTCCCCACATGAAGACCGCGAAATCCATCGACGTCGCCCGACGCGCCTATCCGTCCGGACCGGGACCAATCACTGTCTCAACCTTGGCCGAGGCGGAGTACTTCGCACAGTACGGTTTCCGGGACATGACTTATGCCGTGGGCTTGGCGCCCCACACAGCCGAAAGAGCGATGCGTCTGCGGACAGCAGGCGTCGACCTCAAGGTACTGCTCGATTCGCCGGAGCAGGCGATCATGCTCGGCGCGGCCGGTCGCACCGCCCGCGCGACGCCGTCCGCCTTGATCGAGATCGACTGCGACGGTCACCGTGGCGGGCTGACCGCGGCCGATCCCAAGCTCGTCATCGTGGCGGCCACCTTGGCCGAGGCCGGCGTCAAGCTCGCCGGCGTTCTCACCCATGCCGGCGAATCCTACAGCCTCTGCTCGCCGGACGCTCTTATCGCGGCCGCAGAGAACGAAAGGGCCCACGCCGTCGCCGCGGCGGAGGTGTTGCGGGCAGCAGGGCATGAATGTCCTGTCGTGAGCGTCGGCTCGACGCCAACCGCACATTTCGCCGAAGATCTGACCGACGTCACGGAAATGCGGGCCGGCGTCTACATGTTCTTCGATCTGGTCATGCACGGCGTCGGTGTCTGCACGACCGACGACATCGCCATCTCGGTGCTCGCCACCGTGATCGGCGCGAAGCCCGAGAAAGGCTGGATTTTGGTCGATGCGGGGTGGATGGCGCTGTCGCGCGACCGCGGCACCGCGATGCAGCGCGTTGATCAGGGCTACGGTCTCGTCTGCAGTCTCTCAGGCAAGGTCTATCCAGACTTGATTGTCGCGCAAGCGAGCCAGGAGCACGGCATCCTCGCCATGAGATCCGAGTCAGCGCATGCTTTGCCCGACCTTTCGATCGGCGCGAAGGTCAGGATTCTGCCCAATCACGCCTGCGCCACGGCCTCGCAACACGAACTGTACAACGTCGTCTCCGCGAGAGGCGACGCAATCGAAGCGCGGTGGCCGCGGATGCGCGGTTGGTAGGCTCTCAGACAGAGGTGGGCCGGCGCGATTTGCGGATGCCCAGCGTTCAGATAGGCGAGATTTCGGAGCCCGGTATGAAGCTTACATCCTATTGGCTGGATACATCGGGGCCATTCACGAGCGCCGCCGCAGGGAAGGTCCAAGGCACCTATGACGTCGCGGTGATCGGCGGCGGACTGACCGGCTGTTCTGCCGCGTTGGCGCTGGCCAAGAAGGGCGCGCGCGTCGTAATGCTCGAAGCCGAAACGATCGGGCACGCCGCGTCCGGGCGGAACGGCGGGATGTGCAATAACGGGTTCGCCCAGGACTACGGCACGCTCTCGGCCAAGCTCGGTAAGGAGGTCGCCAACCGGCTCTACCGGGCCTTCGACGCCGGGGTCGATACGGTCGAGCGTCTGGTGACGGAAGAAAAGATCGACTGCAGCTTCGCCCGCGTCGGCAAGATCAAGCTTGCGGCGAGGCCCGAGCACTATGACAAGCTGGCGCGTAGCCAGGAAT
>Ga0210402_10003827_pt1 | contig 13948 bp, 13 predicted proteins | sample IncBWC7MmetaG_FD_161055 | JGI IMG/M metagenome (GOLD analysis project Ga0210402, IMG submission 161055) | Forest soil microbial communities from Barre Woods Harvard Forest LTER site, Petersham, Massachusetts, United States - Inc-BW-C-7-M | ecosystem: Environmental > Terrestrial > Soil >...
TCGCCGCGACGCTCACGACGCGATAGATAAGGGCCCTGGAAACGGGCCCTTATTTTTTGGCGGATCCGAGTACCCTGGGACGTCGCACCGCACGAACCTTGCCGCTCGACCCACCGCCGCAATAAAACAGGTCTGCCCCGTCGGACTCCAGTCCGCTGACCACGGTATCGCGCGGCATTTCGAGCCGTTCGAGCACTTCGCCCGTCTCGGGGTTGATCCGGCGAATATCGCTCTGCTCCCCTTCCCAGGTCCCGTGCCACAACTCGCCGTCCACCCAGGTCACGCCCGTGACGAAGCGGTTGGATTCGATGGTGCGCTTGACGATGCCGGTCTCCGGATCAATCTGGTGGATCTTGCGATCGCGGTACTGCCCCACCCACAGACTGCCCTCGGCCCAGGCCAGCCCCGAGTCGCGCCCACCGCCGGGCGCGGGGATCGAAGCCACCACATCGCCGGTGGCAGGATCAATCTTGTCGATTCGCGCCTCGGCTATCTGATAGAGGTACGTGCCATCGAAGGCGGTGCCTGCGTCGCAGGCGCGGTCGAGGGTGCGCGTGGTCTCACCGCTCTTAGGATCGAAGGCGACCAGCCGGGCCCCGGTCGCGGCCCAGACGCGACGGCCGTCGTGGGTGACGCCGGCAACGCGGTCGCTGTCGAAGGGGCCGTACTCGCGCACAATCTCGGCCGCACGGACGGGCGCCTGGGGTCTCTTTTTGCCGGTTTTGGGGGTCATGGCCTACCTTCCTGTAACGCGCCTCGGTTTGGCACCGCAAGACAACTCTATTCAAACGGGAGTGCAGTGGGGAGTAACAAGATTGTCGTGATTGCCGTCAGCGGCGGGGAGAGCCAGCGACGCGCCCGCGCCTGCCCAATCGAACGCACCTGTCCGCCGGTCTCGAGCTCGACTAGTGCGCGCTGGACGGTACGCTGGCTGGCTTCTAAGGCCAGCGCCAGCCCCGAAGTCGACCAGGCCTCGCCATCGGAGAGCAGTGCCAGCAGCGATGCTTGATCGCCGTCGATCGGCGGCGCCAGAACGACGGTGCCCGTGCCACGGGGCCTGATGACGAAGCCTCGCGCGGTCGCTTCGATGCGCGCTAGCGCTGCGATGAGCGAGCGCAGTCGGCCGATCTCGACCCGCAATCGCGCTCGATGCGACTCATTCGGCCTCCGCGCACCGAACGCGCGCGCGATCAACGCATTCCGATCGACATCCTCAGGCCACGCCTCCGCCAGCGCGCGCGCCAAAGCGAACAGTACGGGCCGGTGGATCAGCGGGCGCCAGGCAGGGCCGCATCTTAAGCCCAGACGGCAGGCGTCGACCACCAGCGCGCCCGAGTCGAGCAGCGCCGCGACTTCATCGAGGCGCAGCGTCTGCGAGCCGCCGGCGAAAAGCCGGCGAGCGGCGGGTCGAGCGAGCGCGGCCCTGGCCTCGGCCACTTCCGCCCGGAGCGCCGGAACGCGCGCCCGATCGGCCGCCTCCTGCGCTCGGTCGAGCGCTGCCTGGGCAGGGCCGATACGCAGCGAGCGCAGGGCCAGCTCAGCCGCGGTCAACTCGGCGACCGCCGCCAGTGATGGCGGCAGGCCGCGCGCATCGAGATGTGCCAGTGCGGACTCGGCCTCGTGAGTGCGGCCGAGCAGCAAGAGTCGACGTACCGCAATGAGCCTCGCGTGCAGCGCGTTGGCCCGATCGCCGCGTGCCTCCAGCGTGGCCGCCGCGGCCGCCAGGGAGCGCGGCGAGCCGCCCAGTTCGCGCATGGCCAGGGCTACCTCGGCCTCGGCGACGACGCAGCGCGCACGCGGCAGCTCTTCGTGGGCGCCGAAGCCGCGCGCGGCGCGCCGCAGGAGCTCGCGGGCGCGCGGGTGCTCGCCGAGCTGCGCCATGGCGATGCCGCGCAGGGCCAGCGCGGACGGGTCGTTGCGCAGGGCGACTCGCTTAAGGGCGCCGAGCGCATCGCCGGCGGCCAGGGCGCGGGCAGAGGCGGCGATGATGGAGTCCATGACGTAGCGTTACTTCAGCCAGTCAGCACTTCCAAGGTCAGGTGCCGCTCGCTGTTGAGCGAATTGGCGACCAAACAGGTGCTCTCCGCCTTTTCCAAGAGCTTCTTTGCACGCTCGACATCGGCACCGGCTGCAACATGCAGCTTCGCGTGCGTGTCGAAGCGCGTGAAGCGCATCTTGCCTTCGACCCGGTCCAATGTTCCCTGCGTGCGTGCCTCCAGGCGAATCCAAGAGAATTTCGACGCGGTCGCGATAGCCCTGAACCCTAAGACAAAGCAATCCGCGACGGACGCGGTGAGCAATCCTTCGGGCGACCACTGGTTGCCCGGGCCATCGAATTCCTTGGGCGCCGAGGATTCGATAATTCGAACTCCCTCGGTGGAGAGCGGCACATCGCCGTCCGGACGGACGGAAGCCTGGACAATGTAGTGATGCGGGAAAGGATGCATGGAGGTCTCCGCGAAATTGCAATGAGTGAACCGAAGGGTCTTGGTAGCCGAAAGGTTCTAGTAGCTGAAAAGTTTTAGTAACCGAAAAGCTTGAGTTCGGGGCTGTGATCGACCAGACGGATCATGCGCTCGTACCTCAGGCCGATTTTCTCCAAGACCCCGATCGAGGACCAATTGTCGGGCGAGGTGATGGCGACAACGCGCTTGAGTCCCAAAACATCCTGGGCGTGGGCGAGAACCGCTGAGGCCGACTCAACGGCGTATCCCAAGGACCAGTATCGGGACAGAAACGCAAATCCCACGTCCGGATCATTCAGTCCTTCGCGCTTGACCAAGCCGCAAATCCCGATCGGCGTCGCGTCGCGCAAACACGCGGCATACAAACCGAAGCCGTTGCGCGCATAGCTGTCCATCGGTCCTTGAAGGATGTAGTCGCGCGCATCGCTGAGCGTTCTGACTCCCTTGTCGCCAATGAAACGGATGAATCCCTCCTCGTTCAACAACTGCAGAATGAATTCCGCATCGTTGCAGTCGAGCTCGCGCAGGTCGAGCCTTGATGTTCGTATGACGCTCAAAGATTGGAGTGTGCTCATGGGGCTGCGCTTGGCGCGGAGACCAAACCGAATGCGTCGGCCAATAGCCGGTATGAATGGCGCCGCGCTGCTGCCTCGAAGGTCCACGTATTGATCACGATCTCATCCAGCTCGAGTTTACGCGCCAACGCGTGCAGCTTGTCGGCGACTTGGGCGGCGTCTCCCACCAAGGCCTTGGCGCGAAGTTTGTCGATCATCGTGCGCTCCGTCTCGCTGTACGGATAGGCGGCGGCGTGCTCCGGGGATTCCAGCGGCAGCCTGAGGCCCTTCTCGAAGCCCGTGCGCCAATATTCTCGGGTCATCAAGAGACGCCGCGCCTCAGCATCGGTATCGGCAGCCAGCGCCCAGACGCAGATCGTCGCCTGCGGGTGCGGATAGCGCTCGGTAGGCCGATAGTTCCTGCGATATAGACTCAAGGCCTCCTCGACGCCTGCCCCCTCGGTGAAGAAATAGGCGTACGCGTAGGGAAGACCAAAATGGGCGGCCAGCTGCGCGCCGTAGTCCGAGCTTCCGAGTATCCACAATTGTGGACTGCTGCTGCCGGTGGGAAGCGCCATGATATTTCGATACGGATGCCCCGCCGGAAGCGCGATGCCCGATACCCAATGCTGCAACTCCTGCACCTGCCGCGGAAATTCCTCGGCGCCATGCGAATGAGGATTGAGCGCATGCGCCGTCAGCCCGTCGGATCCCGGTGCGCGGCCGACGCCGAGATCAATGCGCCCAGGAGCGATGGCTTCGAGCACCCGGAACTGTTCGGCTACTTTAAGCGCGGAATAATGCGGCAGCATGACGCCTGCGCTGCCCACGCGAATCCTCCGCGTTGTCGCAGCTACTGCCGCGATCAGAATCTCCGGCGCCGTGCCGACGATACTGGCGCTGTTGTGATGCTCCGAGACCCAGTAGCGCTCGTAGCCCAAAGCATCGCAATGCTGCGCCAGCGCGATGGATTCGCGGATCGCGACGTCCTGTGTGCTTCCCGCGGACGCGGGAGACTGATCGAGTACGGACCACTTCATCGGGCGATTGGCGTTTCCGGTCCGGGATCGAGGGCCGCCAGCAGCTCCGCAATTTGATGCGAGTCCGCATCGTCCGCGTTGCGCAAATTGCCAACCACGCCTGCACGATCGGCTTGCGGCCGGTTTTGACTCACTTTCCATTTGCCGCTTAAGGCGACGATCGAAAATTCAAATCCGACGATCAAGCTCAGCATTTTGTCGATGTACGGCGCAGGGGCATCGTCAATCTTCCATGGCATGGAGCGCGGCGCTTCATGCGTCGCGGTCAATCCCGCAACGAAGCCCCGCAGCCAGTCTGGATCTTGGATGAATTTCAGCGTACCGCTGGCATGCACCACGACGTAATTCCATGTCGGCACGACCTCGCCGGTTTTCGCCTTGGAGGGGTAGAGAGAAGGCGAGATATAAACCTGCGGTCCTTGAAAGATCGCAAGTGCTTGGCTGTCGGCGCGATATTCCCGCCACAGTGGATTGGCGCGCGCGACATGACCGCGGATGCACCCGAGGGGTCCCGGTTCGTCGAGCGTCTGCACCGGCACATGATTGGCAATCAGCCCTGAATCGCACTGCGTCACCAAGGTACTCAAGGGATGCGCCCGCATCAGCGCGCGCATCACCTCGGTGCGGGTTTCGTTGAAATGGGCGGGAAGGTACAAAATTCGTCCTCGGCGAGCTGTCCGACCAGCGTAATTGTTATTCGTCCCTGTGGCGAGCACTCCATATTGTCATGATAGCGCACTTATATGCCTGTATAATATGTACCTATAGGGTATTTTAAGATCCTTTTGAGCCTATGAATAATGAACCCCGAATGTACTCTTTGGAGCAAGTCGCCGACCAACTCGGCCTCCATGTGAGAACCGTGCGCAGCTACGTGCGCAGCGGGCGCCTCAAGGCGGTTCGAATCGGTAAGCAGTATCGCGTTGCCCGAGAAGATCTTGAATCGATTACCGGGCCAAGCGGCCCCCGCAACGCCGTTGCGCAGCATCGCCGCGCCGAGGTCTCCAGCGTCGTACAAGTCGATGCCGTCAGCGAGGGCACGGCGCGTCGAATTACCGATCATCTTCGTGACGCCGTGCAGAAGCCGCGCGACGATGGCTCCGCGCTTCGCGTCGAGACGATTTACGACCTGGGGCACGCCCAAATGAAAGTGATCGTGATCGGTTCCTTGTCCGCCGCCGCCAATATTTTTGGACTGCTGGACATCATGCTGGAGACATGAGTCCGCGAACCGCCGGTTCTTGACAAACGAAGCGGTCGACGCAGATCATTTCCGCAACCATGTGCAGGAACATCAAAACGCTGTTCAACTTTGAGCCGCCGGTCACGGACGAGGAAATTCGCGCGGCCTCACTGCAATTCGTACGCAAGGTGAGCGGGTTTAACAGCCCGTCCAAAGCCAACGAGGCGGCATTTCTGGGTGCCATCGATGAAATCGAAGCCGCGTCTCGCAAGCTTCTCGACTCGCTGCAAACCAACGCGCCGGCGAAAAACAGAGAAGAGGAAGCCGCCAGGGCAAAATCTCGCGCAGCTCTTCGATTTACCCGCGTGAGCTAGATCGAAAACACCAATCAAGCCGATGTACTGATCGTTGGCGCAGGCCCAACAGGCTTGGTGCTGGCGCTGTGGCTCAATAAATTCGGTGTGCGCGTGAGAATCGTCGATAAACTCGCCGCCTCCGGCACGACCTCGCGGGCCTTGGCCGTTCAAGGGCGAACGCTCGAGTTCTATGAGCAGATCGGACTTGCCCAAGCCGTGGTCGAGCGCGGCCATAAAGTGCCCGCGGTAAATCTCTGGGTTAAATCCAAGCCGGCCGCCCGCATCCCGCTTGAGAATTTGGGACAGGGCCTGACTCCCTTCCCATTCCCCATTATTTTTCCGCAAGACGAACACGAGGCGCTGCTGATCGCGCGCCTCGGCGCGCTGGGCATAGAAATTGAACGCCAAGTCGAATTGGCCGATTTTCAAGACCTGGGCGGCTCGATCCGCGCAACATTGCGCAAAGCGGGGGCCGAGGAAACCGGCAGCTATGCCTATCTCGCCGGCTGCGACGGCGCACGCTCGCGCGTGAGAGAGGTGCTTGGCACGGGATTCCCCGGGGGAACCTACGACCATTTATTCTACGTCGCGGATGTCGACGCCGCTGGGCCGCCGATGAACGGCGAATTGCACGTCGACCTCGATGATGCGGACTTTCTCGCGGTGTTCCCGCTGCAAAAGACCGGCAAAGCGCGGCTGATCGGCTCGGTACGCGACGATGCGGCGAAGGACCACGAGCATCTTCGCTTTGAGGATGTACAGGGCCGCGCCATTCACAATCTCAAGGTCGAAGTGAACAACGTGAATTGGTTTTCGACCTACCGTGTTCATCATCGCGTCGCCCTGCAATTTCGCAAGGGACGCGCGTTCTTGCTCGGCGACGCCGCGCATATTCATAGCCCGGTCGGCGGCCAAGGCATGAATACGGGCATCGGCGATGCGGTCAATCTGGCTTGGAAGCTGGCCGCTGCACTGAAAGAGCCGCGGAGTGCCCCGCTGCTCGATAGCTACGAGCCGGAGCGTATTGCGTTTGCACAACGGCTGGTCGCGACAACGGATCGTGCCTTCACCGCGGTCATCAGCGGCAGCGCATTCGCCCGCTTCGTGCGCACCAAAGCCATTCCGGCCATCGCGCCCGGATTGTTCCGCCTTCCGGCAATGCGCAGGTTGGCGTTTCGCACTGTCTCGCAAATTGCTGTGAACTACCGCGACAGTCCCTTGAGCCGCGGCGACGCGGGGAAGCTGCGCGGCGGTGATCGACTACCCTGGGTGAAGATCGGTCAGGGGCAGGAGCACAACTTTGCCTCTCTGACATCGATGGATTGGCAATTGCACGTGTACGGCGAGGCGGCTCCCGACTTGCGGGCAGTCGCTGACAACAGAAAAATTCCGCTGCATGTTTTCCCATGGGATGCGCGCATGCTGCAGGCAGGCCTGCTGCGCGACGCGGTATACCTCATCCGCCCGGATGGCTACGTCGGCCTGGCCGATGCCCAAGGCAACGTATCGGCAATCGACGCCTATCTCGGCGAGAAAAATGTAAGAACGATAAGTTGACGTGGGGAGAAGCATGAATACTCGGCGTGCCTTCTTGAGATTTTTGGCCGCGAGCCCGCTGTATGCCGGCCTTGGGTATTTCGGGCGGTCTTATGCGCAGACGCCGGGGTCGCCTGTCGACGAAGGTCTGATTGCCCGCGCCGATGATGCGCTGGATGTATTCGATTTCGAGTCGGTGGCGCACCGGAATATCCCCCCTGCCCATTGGGGCTACCTGATCAGCGGCGTGGATGGGGAGGACACGCTGAGGGCCAACCGCGCGGCCTATTCGCACTATCAATTGCAGGCGCGTCGAATGGTCGACGTCAGCAAAGTCGACACGAGCCTCGAACTGTTCGGCACGAGGTTCAACAGTCCCCTCATTCTTTGTCCGATCGGCGCGCAGAAGGCCTTTCATCCGGAGGGAGAAATCGCGGTCGCGAAGGCTGCGAGGGCGAAAGGCCATCTGCAAATCCTCTCGACCGTCACGTCCACGGGTGTCGAGGATGTGATTGCCGCGCGCGGTGCGCCCGTGTGGTTTCAACTTTACACAACGTCCAATCTGGATGTGGCGGCCAAATTGGTCAAACGCGCCGAAGCGGCGGGGTGCCCCGCGGTCGCGGTGACCGTGGACCTGCCGGCGGGCAGGAATATCGAGACAGCCCTGCGATTCGCGCGCACGGATACTCGAACCTGCACCGCCTGCCATGCGCCGAGCGGATCGGCGCTGTTTTCGCGTCCCATGTTTGCGCAATTGGATACCGAGGGATTGCAAATTACCTCCTCCTCGCTCACCTGGGACTTCATCAAACGGCTCAGGGATGTGACCAGGATGAAAATCCTCATCAAGGGGCTCGAGTCGGGTCAAGATGCAAGTCTTGCCGTGGCGCATGGTGCTGACGGCATCATCGTCTCCAACCATGGAGGGCGCGCCACCGATACGGGCAGGGGCACGTTGGAGTGCTTGCCCGACATCTCGGCTGCGGTGCGCGGCCGAGTTCCCATCATTCTCGATGGCGGCGTTCGAAGGGGCACCGATGTTGTCAAAGCCCTTGCCCTGGGCGCGACCGCGGTGGGAATTGGCCGCCCCTATATTTGGGGTCTCGGCGCCTATGGTCAACCGGGCGTCGATCGAGTGCTCGAACTGCTGAACAGGGAATTGATGCTTGCGATGGTGGGTGTCGGTGCGCGCAATCTGCGGGAGATCACGCGCGCCTCGATCATTCGGCCGGCGTAATTTCGGACCGCGCGCCGGACCTGCTAGAGTTCAATCACTCAAGCCACTAGGAACTAAAGTTGTGCTCAAAATGCTCGAACCGGTCCGGCCGTTGACCCTGGTCGAAATGCAGGATGCACGCCGCAGAATCGCCGGCAGCATCGTGCGCACGCCTCTTGTACGTCTTGACCTCGGGCCAAAATTCCCGGACATCCGCCTCAAGCTCGAGAATTTGCAAGCCACGAATTCCTACAAACTTCGGGGCGCCGTCAACGCCGTGGCGATGTTGTCGGAGGCCGAACGAAAGTTGGGCGTGTGGACGATCAGCGCGGGCAACGCCGGCCAAGGCGTCGCGTATGCCGCGAGACAAGCCGGGGTTCCCTGCACGGTGGTCGCCATCGAAACCGCGCCGCAGGCGAAGATCGATCGCATGCGAGCCCTCGGCGCGAAGCTGGTGCCGGTATCCTACGAGGCCGCGTGGCGCGCCCTCGGCGAGCGCTCTTACCCCGGCGTCACGGGAACGTTCGTGCATCCCTTCGATGATCAGAACTTCATCGCGGGCCACAGCACCATGGGCTTTGAGATTCTGGAGGACGCCCCGGACACTGTCGCCGTCATCGCGGCAATCGGCGGCGGCGGACTCATCACCGGTGTGGCGAGCGCCCTCAAGGCGTTGAAACCGGCAATCAAGATTTGGGGAGCGGAACCCGAGACGGCGGCGCCGACGGCCCTGTCGTTTTCCATGGGATCGGCCCAGGAATTCAAGGACTGGAAGGCTTCGTTTGTGGATGGCGCCGGCGGCAAGAGTGTCTTTCCGCGCATGTGGGAGCGGCTTAAACCCGTGGTGGACGGCGCGATCGTTGTCAGCTTGGAGCAGACCAAGGACGCAATGCGCATGCTGGCGGAGAAGGCGCGAGTGATTGCCGAAGGCGCAGGATCATTATCGTTGGCCGCCGCGCTCACCGGAAAGGCCGGCCAGGGACCGATCGTTGCGGTCGTCTCCGGAGGCAACATCGACATGGCCAAGTTTTGCGATCTCGTATCTTCCGCCGCACATTGAGGATCGCGATCTAAACGATACGGGTCCTGCTGCCCTCCAACCATGGACAAAAGGAGCGTCCATGGAACTGCACCCCACCCTCTCCGCCATGCGCCGCAATAAGGTGGGCGCCATCGTCATCGTCGTGCAGACCGCGATTACGCTGGCTATTTTGTGCAATAGCCTTTTCATTATTCAGCAGCGCTTGCGCTCAAGCGAACGGCCGACGGGCTTAGCAGAACAGGACATTTTCACGATGGCGAATCAGTGGGTTGGGAACCCCACGGATCTGGCAGCCAAACTGCGGGCGGATTTGGCCGCATTGCGCGCGTTGCCGGAGGTGGTCGACGCCTATGCGTCCAACTCCTACCCCCTTTCCGGTAGCGGCTGGAATGACGCCATCATGCTGGAAGCAAGCGACGCACACTACGCGGCCGACGCTGCGCTTTATTTTACCGATGAACACGGCCTGGCGACCTTGGGTCTCAAGCTCGTTGCCGGCCGCAACTTCGAGCCGGCGGAAATCATCGATCGCAACGACATGGAGGGCAAGACACCCGCCGCGCTGATTGTCAGCCAGGCGTTGGCCACAAAAGTATTTCCCAATGGAGACGCGCTGGGGAAGTCGATCTACCTGACCGACTACAAGCAAAAGATTCCGATCATCGGCATCGTCGAGCGATTGCAACAGCCTTGGATCTCAGTCACGAACAAAAGGGTTGAGTACGCCATGCTTCAACCTTACCGCTATGTTGAGCGGTATTCGCACTATGTAGTGCGGGCAAAGCCCGGCCAGCTTGAGTCAGCAATGAAGAGCGCACAGAAGCAACTGCTGGCCGTAAACCGCGGGCGGGTCAACGACAAGACGCGCACCATGGTGGAGACGCGGCAGCGTGCCTATCGGGACGACCGGGGTCTCGCGGTCATGCTCGGCGTGGTAAGCATCGTACTGCTCGTCGTGACTGCATTCGGGATCATCGGCGTCACGAGTTTCTGGGTGTCGCAGAGGCGGCGGCAGATCGGCATTCGCCGCGCAATGGGAGCGACGCGCACCGCCATCCTGCGCTACTTTCAAACCGAGAATCTCATGATTGCCACGGCCGGTGCGGTTTTGGGCGTACTGCTGGCCCTGACATTGAACTTTTGGATGGCCGCTAAATTTGAAATGACGCGGCTCAGTGTCGGCTCGACCATCGCCGCCGCGGTCATCGTTTTGCTGCTGGGTCAGATCGCCGTCCTCTGGCCCGCGCTGCGCGCAGCATCAATCTCTCCCGTCGTCGCGATCCGCAACGTATGATTGATGCATGCTTAAGCCTGATGACTTCCCTGTTCATATCGATCGCAGGCGAGTGCTGCAAGGAAGCGCTTTGGCCGCGCTGCTGCTGGCCGCGCGCCCTGCGGCCTCATCGATCAGCCAATCGATAAGGCCGGTACCGCTTGATGCGGTGCGGCTGCTCCCCTCGCCCTATCTGACGGCAGTCACCGTCAATTTGGCCTATCTGCATCGCCTGGACCCGGACCGGCTGCTGCATAACTTTCGCAGTCAAGCAGGGCTAACCCCAAAGGGTGCGGTCTATGCGGGATGGGAAAGCGACACCATCGGCGGCCATACGCTGGGGCACTATCTGTCGGCCTTGAGCCTCATGCATGCGCAGACCGGCGATGCCGAGTGCAAGCGCCGCGTTATCTATATTGTCGATGAACTGACCCTGTGTCAGGCACAAAGCACCGACGGTTTTGTTGCGGGATTCACCCGCCGTCAAGGCGATGCCATCGAACCGGGGAGATTCGTATTCGACGAGGTTCGCCGCGGCGACATCCGGGCTCGCAGTTTCGATCTGAACGGTTGCTGGGTACCGCTCTATAGCTGGCACAAGCTCATGGCAGGCTTGCTCGACGCTCATGGTCATTGCGGCAACAAAGCGGCTGTCCACGTAGCCGAAAAATTGGGCGTCTACATCGGCGGCGTATTCGACGCGCTCAGCGACGCGCAGATTCAAAAGATGCTGGACTGCGAGCATGGCGGACTCAACGAAAGCTTCGCGGAGCTGTATAGCCGGACCGGCAACCGGCGCTGGCTGACCCTGTCCGAAACCATCTATCACCGCAAGGTCCTGGAGCCCCTGAGCCGCGGCGAGGACTGTCTTTCCAATGTCCACGCCAATACACAAATCCCGAAGCTGATAGGTCTCGCGAGGCTCCATGAGCTCACCGGCGAGGCGCGTCATTTGAAAGCGGCCGGCTTCTTTTGGGAAACGGTCACGCGCGACTACAGTTATGTCATTGGCGGCAATGCCGATCGGGAGATTTTTCAGGGCCCGCGTTCGATCTCACGCCATATCACTGAGCAAACGTGCGAATCATGCAACAGCTACAACATGATGAAGCTCACTCGGCATCTCTACGCGGATACGGGAACCGCGAAATACTTCGACTATTACGAGCGCACGCATTTGAATCACATCCTGGCACAGCACCATCCGCAAACAGGCATGTTTGCCTACATGGTGCCGCTGATGTCCGGCAGCCACCGGGAATTCAGTACGCCTTTCGATGATTTCTGGTGCTGCGTCGGGACCGGCATGGAGAGCCACGCCAAGCACGGTGATTCCATTTACTGGACGCAGGGACAAGATGTCATCGTCAATCTCTACATTCCTTCCACGTTGAGCCTATCGCAGCCGGGGATCGGGCTGCGGCTCGAGACGCAGTATCCTTTCGCCGACGAGATTGCGCTGACCATAACGCGGAGCGCCCGGATCAAGGCCTCGGCTATCTCACTTCGCATTCCGGCATGGTGCGATAAGCCCCGGGTCAGCGTGAACGGTCAGGCGTTGGCGCTTCAGGTGGCCGACGGCTATTTGCGCCTGCGCCGCACCTGGAAGGAAGGCGATGTGATTCGCCTGATCTTGCCGCGCGAACTTCGAATTGAACCGACGCCGGATGATGCAAACACCGTGGCGTTGCTGCTCGGGCCGTTGGTGCTGGCCGGCGATCTGGGTCCGGCGACCGAACGGTGGGAGGGACTGGCGCCGGTGCTGGTCGGCGCTGATCTGCCGAACGGCATCGTGCCGACTGCGGAGCCCGCGGTGTTTCGCACGCAAAGCTTGGTGCAGCCGACCGACCTCACGTTGCGTCCCTTCACGTTTCAGCATGACAACAACACTGCGGTTTATTTTCGCCGATTCACCGACGCCGCTTGGCAGCAGGAACAAGTCAAATACCAGGCGGAGCAGGCGCGTCTGCGCGATCTGGATGCGCGCTCCGTGGACGTGGTACGCCTCGGCGATGCCACTGCGGAGCGCGATCACTCATTCGAATCAAAAATCTCATATCCCGTCGTCTATCGCGGACGCGCGGGACGCGACGCGCGCTCGGGTGGCTACTTCGAGTGCACCACGAAAGCGCGCCCCGGTGCGCTGACTTTGCAGGCGACCTATTGGGGTGAGGAGCGCGATCGGCGGTTCACGATTCTTGTCGACGGGGTTGTCCTGGCGAGAGAACAACTCAGCGGCGCTGGGCCCAGCGATTTCATCGAGCGGGACTATCCAATTGACGAAGCGCTGACCAAGGGGAAATTGGCACTGCGCATCCGATTCGAGCCGGAGAAGGGCTTTTCGGCGGGCCCGGTCTTTGGGCTTAGGTTGTACTCCGTCACGACCAACGTCCAAGCGTAATCCGCCAGCTTTCGCTAGTTATGCGTTGGGCGGGCATAATCACCGCGCCCCACTTCCGAGGAGTCCAGCCGATGCCCCATCTCCCGCGCCGCCAACAGCGCCTTTCTCCGCTGAACGGCTTCGCCGCTTTCCTCCTCGTTGCGTCCGCGATCATCGGCGCATCGGCGCCGGCCGCGCCGGCCGCGCCGGACGCCCACGAAGCAAAGCTCGCACGCGAGATTCTTCGCGAAATGATCGACACTCGCTCGACGCACGACGTCGGCTCGACGGAACTCGCGCGCAAGGTACAGGCGCGGCTGCTTGCGGCCGGTTTTGCCCCGGCCGACGCGCAGCTGCTCATACCAGCGGACCACCCGCGAGCCGGCAACGTCGTTGCCCGCCTTCACGGCCGCGGAAAAGGCAAACCGGTTCTGTATTTGTGCCATCTCGACGTCGTAGCCGCGAATCCGGAAGACTGGACGCGCGATCCGTTTCACCTGACTGAGGATAATGGCTGGCTGTACGGGCGCGGCACGATAGACATGAAGGGACAGGACGCGGCCGTCCTCGCGGCGCTGCTGCGCATGAAGAGCGAGCATTTCATTCCAGAGCGCGATATCGTCGTCGCCTTCACCGCAGACGAGGAATCGGGCGGCGAGCGCAACGGCGTCGACTGGCTGCTGACCGAGCATCGTGACCTGGTGAATGCTGATCTTGTGATAAACCCCGACGGCGGCGAAGCGGGCATGAAAGGCGGCCGCCGGCTCTATGTCGGTGTCCAGACCAGCGAGAAGATGTCGATGGCGTTCGAGGCGGAAGTGACCGACAAAGGCGGCCACAGTTCGCGGCCTACTGCTGATAATCCGATCTATCGTTTGAGCGAGGGATTGGCACGGCTCTCGA
>Ga0210402_10003828_pt1 | contig 13948 bp, 11 predicted proteins | sample IncBWC7MmetaG_FD_161055 | JGI IMG/M metagenome (GOLD analysis project Ga0210402, IMG submission 161055) | Forest soil microbial communities from Barre Woods Harvard Forest LTER site, Petersham, Massachusetts, United States - Inc-BW-C-7-M | ecosystem: Environmental > Terrestrial > Soil >...
TGCATGGTGGCGGCTATTTCGGGTGTTCGGCACAATCACACCGCCCTATCACGGTAGGCTTCGCTCTGCAGGGTTTTCGCGTGCTGGCTCCCAACTATCGACTGGCGCCGGAAAATCAGTTTCCGGCTGCGGTCGACGACGCGGTGGCTGCTTATCGTGGTCTTCTGAGTGAGGGATATTCGCCCGATCGAATTGTGGTCAGCGGGGATTCCGCGGGTGGCGGTCTGGCGCTTTCTCTTCTGCTCGCGCTTCGCGATGCGGGGGTTCCGCTTCCAGCAGGAGCAGCTCTTTTTTCGCCCTGGACCGATCTTGCCGCAACGGGAGAATCCGTGCGCACAAATGCGCGCCGCTGCGCCATGTTCAATGGGCCAGACATTGGTCCGAGTGCCCGCTACTATTTGGGTGACACGGACCCGCGCAATCCACTGGCTTCGCCGCTCTATGCCGATCTCACGGGACTTCCTCCGCTTCTCATTCACGTTGGCGCCGATGAAATTTTGCGCGACGATTCCACGCGTCTTGCGGAACGGGCGCGAGCAGCCGGTGTTCGCGTAGAGCTGAAAATTTGGCCGGTTGTTCCGCACGCATGGCAGCTTGCGCCACACCTGGTTCCGGAGGCTCGCCAGTCCTTGCGCGAGAGCGCGGCGTTTCTGCACGCCGTGGGAGCCCCGGAAGCAGCCAACAAGGTAGCGTGACGGTCGATGGCAGCGGATTCCAATCAAAGCGGGCATTCGGAAGAAACCACCGTCGACGTGCTCATTGTTGGCGGCGGTTTTTCTGGCCTTTGCATGGCCATCAAGTTGCGCGAAGCAGGGATGAATTCCTTTCTGCTCATCGAGAAGAGCGACGACATCGGCGGAACCTGGTATGACAACCGCTATCCAGGCTGCGCGTGCGATATCCCTTCGCACCTATATTCCTTCTCGTTCGATTTGTCGCCGGATTGGTCTCGCATGTATCCGGGACAGCAGGAGATTCACGATTATCTGAAGCGCTGCGTCGAGCGCTACGAACTCGCGCCGTACATCCGGCTGAATACGCGTTTTCATGAAGCAGTTTGGAATGAAGCAGAAGGCGCATGGCACGCTACCGCGGGCGAAGGAATGCGAATCCGCGCACGAGTGCTCGTTTCAGGCATTGGCGGCTTGCACGTGCCGCAATATCCCAACCTGAAGGGCATCGAGCGTTTTGCAGGACCCAAGTTTCATTCATCCACTTGGGATCACGATGTCAGCCTGGATGGCAAGAACGTCGCCGTTGTAGGTACCGGCGCAAGCTCTATCCAATTTGTTCCGCAGATCGCGCCGCGCGCTGGAAAGCTATTTCTTTTCCAGCGTACTCCGGCGTGGATTGTGCCCCGCATGGATTTTGCCATTGCAGAGAAGTGGAAAAAACGATTCCGGCACTATCCGCTGGTTATGCGCGTGTTTCGGCAACTTATTTTCTGGCGGCAGGAGTTTCGCGTCCTCGGCTTCCTGGGTAATCGTTTTGTTCGCGGAAAGGCTACGGAAATCGCCAAACACAATCTCGAGAAAAATATAAGTGACTCCAAATTGCGAGCCGCCTTGACCCCGAATTATGAATTGGGGTGCAAGCGCGTTCTAGTGTCCGATGATTTCTATCCAGCCCTGACGAGGCCAAACGTCGAACTAGTCACCGACGGCATTGAGGAAGTCCGCGAGCACAGCATCGTGACGACGGACGGCGTCGAGCGCCCGGTCGATGTCCTAATCTTTGGCACAGGCTTTCGCGCCACGGAGCCGCTCATTGGCCTCCGTCTTGTCGGCCGGGACGGCGTGGAAATTCACGATGCCTGGCGAGAGCGCATGAGCGCCTATCTCGGCATCACGGTGAGCGGCTTTCCCAACCTCTTTTTGCTTCTCGGACCCAACACCGGGCTTGGCCACAATTCCGTCGTGTTAATGATTGAAGCGCAGGTTCGCTACGTGATGAGCTGCTTGTCACTCATGAAGCGCCGCAAACGGCGCGTCCTCGAAGTCCGCCAGGAAACGCAAAAGCAATTTGTCGCAGACGTGCACCGCCGATTGCAGGGCACCGTCTGGCAATCCGGCGGTTGCCACAGCTGGTATCAGGACCAACGCACCGGTGAAAACACCACGCTTTGGCCCGGCTCAGTTGTCGCCTATGTCCGTCGCACTCGGTCTGCCTCTGCACTCGACTACGAACTGACATAATCGCTCCAGAACGCGAGGCTCGTAGTACTGTTATGCGTTCGCTTCTCAAGGGCGTGTTCTGAGTATGGCTGATCTGAGAACGAGACTATGGTTGACGAGTCTTCTGGCCGGATGCGTCATCTCTTGTGTCCTCACTGCCTCAATGTGGGCAATGAAAATGGGATTTTGGTTTCCTCCGTTCTGGCCTGGGCTATTCTTTGCCTGGGTCGTCATCATAGTCACACACGGAGAACCATGGGCCGACCGCGTAGGCCTCGTCCTTGTAACCCTTGGTAACGCTGTCTTCTATTCCTGGCTTTCTCTCAAAGTGATCGGCGCAGATATCACAGCCCGGGGCTGGTTCGGCCGACATCTCCTTCGATAGTTACTTCAAGCCGCGCTTCATTTGTGTCCACCGCTTGCCTGTGCGAAAATGAATCGAGACGAGGGCATCATGAGCACATCGCTCGGCAAGCACGTCACACTGACCAAGCCCGACGACTTCGGCAGCCTGCTCGAAGACGAAGGAATCATTTTCACGACGCTCGACAAGGCCGTGAACTGGGCGCGTAAAAGCTCCATCTGGCCCTTGGGGTTCGGTTTAGCTTGCTGCGCCATCGAGATGATGTCCATGGCCGCCGCGCGTTTTGACGTCGCGCGTTTCGGCGCAGAAGTTTTTCGCCCCTCGCCTCGCCAGGCCGACCTCATGATCGTCGCCGGCCGCCTCTCTCAAAAAATGGCTCCCGTGATCCGGCAGCTCTACGATCAAATGCCCGAGCCCAAGTGGGTCATCTCAATGGGCGCCTGCGCCACGTCCGGCGGTGTCTTCAATAACTACGCCATCGTCCAAGGCTGCAACCAGGTCATTCCCATCGATGTCTACGTCCCCGGCTGCCCGCCACGGCCCGAAGCCGTCCTCTATGCAATCCTCCAACTCCAAAAGAAAATAGACAACGAAAAGGGCTCCTTCAAGCGCGCTTTGAATCTCTCTTAGTAGCACAGACTTTAGTCTGTGCTGTTTAACATGGCAGCATGTCGGGACCTATTTTGAAACCATCGCGAATCCCTCTAGCGGCTCTCCTCACGCTTTCCCCGCTGCTTTCTGGCCCTTTGGTTATCCAGGACCGGCTTCCGCAGCCTCCTGCCAGCAAATGGACACTCGTCTGGAGCGATGAATTCTCCGCCGCGGATGGCTCTTTGCCAGACCCCAAGAAATGGACTTACGACATCGGCGGCAAAGGCTGGGGTAACGAAGAACTCGAGTCCTACACCAAGCGCAAAGAGAACGCCCGAATCGAAAATGGAAATCTCGTCATCACCGCGCTAAAAGAGACCTACACCGGACCTGACGGCTTGTCGCGTGACTACACCTCCGCCCGGCTCAAGACACAGGGCCTATTCGCGCAGACGTACGGCCGCTTCGAAGCGCGAATCAAAATCCCAGAAGGGCAGGGAATGTGGCCCGCGTTCTGGATGCTCGGCGAAGATATCTCCTCTGCCGGCTGGCCAAAGTGCGGCGAGATCGACATCATGGAAAATGTCGGCAAGGAACCCGGCACCGTTCACGGTTCCTTGCATGGCCCAAGCACTGTGCGGCCAACGAGCGATCTCACCGCCATCTTCAGTCTGCCCGCTGGCCAGAATTTTGCGGACGACTTCCATCTTTACGCCATTGAGTGGGAACCGGACATAGTTCGCTTTTACGTCGACTCGAATCTCTACGCCACATTCAACTCCTCACTATGGCCCGCGGGGGGCAAATGGGTTTTCGATCATCCGTTTTTCATCATTCTCAATCTCGCCGTTGGTGGCAATTGGCCCGGCAGTCCCGATGAGTCCACCAAATTTCCGCAAAGCATGCTCGTCGACTACGTCCGTGTTTATACTAAGCGCTAGTTTCATCAGCCATGCAGGGGGGTTCCGACCATCATGTCTAACTCTTCTTCCGATCCCGCGCGCCAACTTCTACGCCATGCGGTGGCGACGGTGGCTTATCGCGGTGGAAAAGCGCTCCGGGGCGCTCCTGAATCGTTCGCGAAGTTTTCTATTGGCGAAAAACCGCGCACTCCCGCGCAAATCCTCGCCCACATGGGAGACCTGTTTGATTGGGCTCTTTCTCTTGCGCAGGGCGAAGCAGTATGGCACGACTCCGAGCCGCTCCCCTGGGACGCCGAGGTCGCCCGTTTCTTCGCTTCGTTAAAAAAAATCGACGGTTACCTCGCCTCGACGGAACCTCTCCGCTCTGCGGCCGAAGGACTGTTCCAAGGCCCCATCGCGGACGCCCTCACTCACATCGGTCAGATAGCCATGCTCCGCCGCCTAGCCGGATGCCCCATCAAGGGTGAGAACTTCTTCAAGGCGGAAATCATCGCGGGCCGCGTCGGATCCGAGCAAGCCGCTCCGCGTCGCGAATTCGATTGAGCGGCGCGGTCCTGCCTTCTTTGCTCAAAGCCCTCCGTTTTCTGCAACTGTCCTCTTTTGCACAGTCAATCCTTTATCGTCGGGGCAAAATGTGGCGCAGTCGAAATGTTGAGCCGAGTTGTCCTCCCGCTGATAGAATGAGTCACCTACCCTTTACCTGTTGTAGCTTGAGTCTCGCTGCTACAGGCAGACCCTCGCTGGAAGCGGCCCTGTCGTTAAAATTGTCCGAGGACTCGTTTGGAAGGAGAATCTCAAATCATGTTTAGAGCACTGGCCGTCCTACTCGCCTTCTGTTTCGCCAACATCCCAATCCTTCGCGCTGCTCCGTCCTCTGCAAACCCATTCTGGCAAGACCAGCAACAGGATCCGCAGCGCGACCAGCAACAGCAACAAGATCAGCAGCAGGACCAGCAGTACCAGAATCAGGGCGCTCCCTACGAAAACTTTTCTCCCGATCAACTCGACAATCTTCTTTCTCCGGTCGCTCTTTATCCCGATCCGCTTCTTGCTCAGGTCCTTGTTGCAGCCACCTTTCCGGATCAAGTCGAAGAGGCTGCGCGATACGTTCGCGAATATGGCCAGAATGGCATTGACGACCAAAACTGGGATGTCAGCGTGAAGGCAGTCGCCCACTATCCGACGGTTATCGGAATGATGGCTGACAAGATCGACTGGACCACCTCGCTCGGGCAAGCCTACGTGAACCAGTCCTCCGACGTGGGAGCTTCGGTGCAACATCTCCGTCATCTGGCCCGCGGTGCGGGAAACCTGGACTCATCCCCGCAGCAAGAAGTTCTGGAGCATGACAACTACATTGCGATTAGCCCCTACCAGCCCGAGTACATCTACGTGCCGGTCTACGATCCCGCGATTATTTACTATCGGCGTCCCTACTACGGTCCCGCGATCACGTTTGGCGTTGGATTTCCTATTGGTGCCTGGCTTAACTTGGATTTCCGCTGGGGATACGGCGGAGGCTGGGGCGGCGTCTACTACACGGGATGGAGGCGCGAAGGTTGGGGTGGCGGATGTTGGAACTGCGGTTGGATTGGCCGCAGCCGCGGCCGCATAACGGTTGTGAACAACGTTTACATCAACAATCGCTACGAGCGCGTCAACGTGAATCGAACGGTCATCAATCGCTCCGTAAACGTTAACAACATCAATCGCTACAACTACGTCCACAGAGACGTTCGATACGACAACGTTCAGACCAACAACGCGCGTTTCAACAGAAACGGCTCGGGCGGGGGCAGCGCATCCGGAAACTATGGCCGCCAAGGCAACCAGCCCGGGCGAGATTATCGCCCCGGTGAAAACAACAAGATGATCGACCGCAATATCGACCGCGGGAATCCGCGCATCGATCAGTATCGCGGCCGCGACAACAATGCTCGCAACGACCGTCCGTCCTATGCGGGGACACAAAACCGCCCGAATCCGGGAGCTAACAATGATATGCGTGTCCAGCCCCGCAACTCACAGCAGAACCAAGCGCGGCCTTCATCGCAGATCGTGAACAACGGCCCCCATACATTCAACAGAAACGAAAGCAACTTCGATCCGCGAATGACCAGCCAGCGCGGACAGGCCAGCCGTGAGCAAGCCGCCCGGCCGCAGCCCGCGGCCCGTCCTGCAGCGCAACCCAGAGCTGAAAATAGACCGGCGCCGCACAGTGGCGGAGAAAGGAGAAAGCCGTGAAATACACGAATGGCAAAGAAATGGAAACTATAAAGGGAAACGAAAAAATGAAAACAGCCATCAACAAGTTTGCATTGTCCGCGTTAGCGGCCGCCGCGCTGTTTCTGGCCGCGTCTCTTTTTGCCGAAGTTCCAAACGCGCACGCCCAGAAGCAGGCGCAATCCACGTTTTCTTCGGCGGACGACGCTTTGCAGGCCCTCGTCTCCGCGGCCAAGGAAAAGGATCGCAACGCGCTCGCCAAGGTCTTCGGACCAGAGTACGACAAATTGCTTACCGGAGACGAAGTCGAGGACAGCAAGGATCTCGAAGAGTTCGCTTCCGCCGTCAGCGAGTCCGCGCAACTTCAAAAGGTGACCAATTCCAAATTCACCGTGACCATCGGGCACAACAATTGGCCCATGCCGATCCCGCTTATTCAGAGGGATGGCAAATGGCTTTTCGACACCAACGCGGGCCTTGAAGAATCGTTGAACCGCAGGATTGGCGAGAATGAGCTTTCCGCAATCACTACGTGCCGCGCCTACGCTGTTGCCCAGTGGGAGTACTACACCGAGGGCGATTGGGATCACGATAGCGTCGCCGAATATGCCCAAAAATTGATCAGCACGCCCGGAAGGCATGACGGCCTCTATTGGGAGACGGCCGAAAACGACAAACCTAGCCCGCTTGGCAAACTAGTCGCTGCGGCTCGCGCGGAGGGATACGACCCAAAGACGGAGTCTCCCGATGCCGCGGGAAAAGGCGGCGCTGGAGAAAAAGAAGCGGTTTCCGAGGAGCGCGCTCCCTATCACGGCTACTACTTCAAAATATTGACGCGCCAGGGCGCCGCCGCGCCGGGCGGAAAATACAGCTACCTGATCAATGGCAACATGATTGCCGGCTACGCTTTCGTTGCGTATCCGAGCAAGTGGGGAAGTTCGGGCGTGATGACCTTTATCATCAATCAGCAGGGCCGCGTTTATCAGAAGAACCTCGGCGCAAACACCGCCAAGGTTGCGGCGGCAATGACCGAGTACAACCCAGATTCCACCTGGAAACTTGTAGAAGCCCAGCCATAGAGTGTTTCGTTGGCGGTCGCTAGGTTTGGGCTGCGCTCAGAATACCGTCGGGAAATTTGGAAACGACTGCAGTTCCACCGGACCAAATCAAACGGCTTCCGGGAGTATTGTGATCCCTGCGGACGTATCCCATCCCGATCGCGTGGGACAAGAATGACGGTAGTGCCGCGCGCGTCACGAAACCCACTTCTTTGCCGTCCACGCTCAGCGCTTCGCCGGCAGCGGGTGCACGCGTGCCGTCAAAAATCAGATCAACTCTCCGCCGGTTGACTTGGCCGCGCGATCGCACGCGTTCCACAATCTCTTGCCCGGTGTAGCAGCCCTTTGTATAGCTGATATGGCTGGCCTCCAAGCCTGCTTCGTGCGGGATCTGCTTTTCGCCGAAGTCGTGTCCAAACCAGGGCACGCCTTGCGCAAGGCGCTGCGCGCTTAACGCAGCGTATCCCATCGGGCCGCCGCCATGTTGCTTCACAGCCTCAGAAAGAATCTGCCACAGATTCTCCAATTTCCCCCGCTCGGCCAGGAATTCGCATCCCGCAACTCCTCCCGGAGAGCGCTTCGTGATCCAGCAGGGAATCAAGGCGACCGTAGTTTCCCTTCGGTCGAGCTCAGCGAGCGTGGAAAGATCAATTCCCGTAATCTCTTGGGCCACACGCGCTGCGTTTGGCCCCTCGATCCCCAAGGTTCCAAAGCGCTGCGATTCATCGGTCAGCGTCACATCATCCATAATGATGTATTTGTCGAGCCATTCGATGAGCCGTTCTCGAATCATCGCGTAAGAAACACAGAAGAGACTGTCTGGCAGCGCGTAAGTTTCGATTTCTGCCAGAATATGCCCTTGAGGATTAAGCAGCAGCGAAACGTTGCCGTGTCCGGGGGAGAGATCCTTAACGTTATTCGTCAGGATGGCGTTCAAATATCGCACACGGTCCGGCCCGGTGAAGGAAAGATAGGCGCGGTACGTTTTGTCGACTAGCGCAACGCTCTTGCGCGCAAACTCTTCTTCGGCGCGCGAATCGATCCAATAGTCTGGCAACACGCAGCCGAACCACGACCCCATCGTCGCACCGGAACGTTTGTGCAATGCGGCAAGCGGCGTTTCAATCGCCGTGACGGTTTCTCCGGTCTCCATGTATCTCCTTCCATACCAGACCAGCTTAACAAAGTGAGCGCCTGCCAGTGCGCGCCCGATCCTGAATCACACTGAGTGAATGATATACTCTCTTCTTATGACCGACGCCGTGCGCACGTTTGATGCAGTCTCGCAAGGACTCATCCACATCACCATTCCGGTGGGAATGTTGCAATGCAATTGCTCCATCATCGGAGATCCCCTCACCCGGGAGGCCCTGGTGATTGACCCCGGCGACGAAGTGACCCGCATTCTGGAATTGCTCGGGCGGCACCGGCTGACGGTCAAAGCCATCGTCAGCACCCATGCTCACATCGATCACGTCGGCGGCTTGAGCAAGCTGCGGCAGTACACCGGCGCTCCGATCTTGATGCACCGCGACGACTTGCCGCTTTATCAAGGGATGGAAGTGCAGGCTGCGTTCCTCGGTGTTGCTACACCTGAAATCACTGACGTGGACCAGCTTTTGAAAGAAGGCGACGCGCTGAGATGGGGCTCGTTCGAGGCCAAAGTGATCCACACTCCCGGCCACACGCCGGGAAGTGTATCGCTTTACCTACCCAAGGACGCGGGAGCAATCGCCATACCTACACCGCGGCTTTTTGCAGGTGATACGCTTTTCGCCGGTAGCATCGGCCGCACCGATCTGTGGGGCGGTTCGATGGACCAGATCACGGACTCGCTGCGCGGCAAGCTGATGCTGTTGCCCGATGAGACCATCGTGCATCCCGGGCACGGACCTCTGACCAGCATCGGCAAGGAGCGCAATACCAATCCGTTCTTGATTAACACCTGAGTCCGTATTTCAGCGCACCGTTTGGCTCACACCCGCAAAAACCGCAACCTTTTACAACGAACGTTTTTTTAGCGGGTTTGCACCAATCACCAGTCACCATTCACCGGCCTTTCGCTTTTTTCATCTCTTCCATCACAGACTGTACTAGCTGCTTTGCGTGCTCCAATTCCTGAGCGATTATGCGCAGGTCCATTGCCGGAACGGTGGGATTTCGCTGGCTGGTGCAGTACACGCCATGCTGGCCGACCAGCACTAGCGCATTTGTCATCCGATCCAGCGACACCGCGAGACGGCCGCGCTCCCGCCCATACATTTGCTCGTAGTGCTCCAGCTCATCCTTGTGTTCATCAAATGCATTCATGGATCGCAGTCCTTGTTCCTTCGTACGTTCTTCCCAGCCGGGCCAGACGGTTGCACATCGGGCACATACGATGCGCACCAAACTTTACCCCATGCGATGTACGGAACATAATCCGCTAAAGCCACAAGGAGACGATAAACCCACTCCGCGTGGTGCAATGCGCGGGTTTCGCGGTACGCAGTCCGGCACCGTGGCGGTTTTGGGAAAAGTATCGGCTGGAGCCATCTGAAAATGCGACGATCCGATTTGGTGCAGCACAAGGAAAAGGAGAAAGGTGCGGTAACCCGCACTTCTCAAATCGTCTTCGGCGAGCGCCAGCATCTGCTGCGCGTTCTCGATTCTCTCGAAGGCACGGATTTGCCGATTGCCCGGATGCAGCAGGAGCGCCGCATTCTGGAAGACCTGATCCACGCGCGCACCCGCGAGCTCAACCAGATCAACACTGCTTGGGACGAGAAGATCGGCCTGGTTCTGAGCGCCGATGCAAAACCGGAAATGCTGGAAAAGCTCGTCAAGCAAGCGCCCGAGGAAGACTTCTATCTACTGCGCCTAATTAGCGAGCATCCACGCGCAAACGCGAAGACTTTGAATAAGTTGGGCAAGCATCCTTATGGGGCGATTCGCGAGAATGTTGCGCGCCATCCGAATGCCGATGCCGGTACTCTCACCTGGCTCAGCAAGGATCGCAGCCAGCCGCTTTGGTACCTTGTGGCCTTCAATCCCAATACTCCGACTCCCCTGCAGCGCCGTCTCCGCGACCGCCTGAAAAAACTCGGCGAAAATCAACTCTCCCGCTAGCTCCCCTACGATAGAAAATCTGTAGCGCCAGTTTCCGAATATGCGGCTAACCGGATCTACCGTCATGTTCTGCGTGCGATAGCTCGGCAGATTGGGAGTGTAGGCACGGAGAGGCCGAGAGACTTATTCATGTCGCAGAGCCACCATGGGATCGACCCGCATGGCGCGTGTGGCAGGGATGAGGCTCGCCAGGAACGCGATCGCAATCAACAACACAATCGGCAGGCAGAACAGCCAGGGGTCGTGCACAGACACCTGGAACAGAAGCGCTTGCAACAGCCGCGCCGCAAACCAACTACCGACGAAGCCTGCTAGTGCGCCTGCAAGAGTCCATTGCGCAGCGTTGCGCAGCACCAGCCACAGAATGCTATTAGGAGTCGCGCCGAGCGCCATGCGCACCCCTATCTCGCGGGTGCGTTGGGCGACCAAATATCCCACTACGCCGAACAATCCCACCGCGGCGAGGCACACTCCCGTCACTGCAAACAGCGTCAGCAACACCGCATTGAATCGCGGCCGGTCGGCCAGTTTGCTCACGCGCTGCGCCATGGCTTCGATGATGACCGGCTGTGTTGGATCGATGCTCGTCACTTCGGAGCGCACCCATTTCGCGATGGCATTCGCGTTCACGGGTGTCCGAAGGATGACGAAGGCGTGGCCAAAGTACTCTTGCGGATCATCCTTCCACGGGATGTAAAACTCTGGATCGGACGTTTTCTCAAGGCCGTTATTTCTCACATCAGCGGCGACCCCAACGACCTTGCGCCACGGCCCGCTCAGGTCGTACCGCATGTTTTTGCCGAGAGCTTCTCCATTCGAGAAAAGCCTGCGCGCCAGCGTGTCGCTCAAGATAACTACGTTCTGGCCTGGAACCTGGTCGTCATCGTTGAACCCGCGGCCTTGTACAATTTTCGCCTCTAGCGTCGAAAAATACGCCGGGCTCACCTGGCGGATTCCGACCATGCCGCCAGTTCCTTGGGGTGTGCGCGGCTGTCCGTCAATTTCGATATTCGAATAGATCGTATTCCCCATGCCACCTGCTGGCGGAACCGAGTCGCTGAGGGCAACCGAACTGATGCCTGGAAACTCCTTCAATCGTGTCTGAAGCTGTTCGAAGAACGTTCTTTGTTGCGATTCTTGCCGATAGCGGTATTGCCCGAGCGTTATCTCCGCCGTCACAATATTTTGCGCCTCCATTCCGAGCGGAACACTCTCCAACCTCCACAGACTCCTTAGCAGCAGCCCTGCACCCGTCAGCAACACGAGTGAGACCGCGATCTGTGACGTGACCAGAATCTGGCGCAGCAGGCTGCGGCTGATCGCGTGCCCGTCATTGCCAGTCAAAATTTCTGGGGAGGGCCGTCGCCACGTGGGCGCCAGTCCAAACAGAAGACCTGAAACCAGAGCCACTCCCAACGTGAAAAGAAGCACCCGATAATCGATCGCCGCCTGCCCCAACCGCGGAATTCCCTCTGGCGCGATCGAAACGAACAGCCGAAGCAGCCCATACGCAAGCCAGCAGCCGGCCGCTGCGCCGGCCAGGCTAAGCAACATGCTTTCGGTCAGAGCCTGTCGCGCAAGTCTTCCCGTGGTTGCGCCGAGCGCAATGCGCACTGCCGATTCGCGCCGCCGCACGGCGGCCCGAGCGAGCAGCAGGTTAGCGACATTCGTCGATGCCAGGAGCAACACTGCGAGCACAGCCAGGAGTAAAACCCAGGATGCGAGTTTTGCATCACCCATCTGGCGATCGCGCAACGATCGCACGCTCAGATGCACTTCGTTGCGAAAGGCGGCCGGGACGAATATCATCGCCTGATCGAGCAGGGGCTGCATCGCAGCGCGCGCTTGTGAGATGGTCACTCCGGGTTTCAGCCGCCCGAACGTGCGAAGAATCGGCTGCGGTCCATCGCGTCGCATACCGGCTTCATCGAGGACCGCCGGAATCAGCAGGTCAGCTCGCGTAAGCGTGGGCATTTCGAATTGTGAAGGAAGTACGCCGATAATTTGCACCGGCTCTCCATCCAGCGACACCGAACGGCCGAGGATTTTCGGGTCTCCGGCATAGCGCGACCGCCATAAGCCATACGAAAGCACCGCGACACGCGGAGCATGCGGACGACACTCCTCAGCAGTGAAGCTCCGGCCGAGCATCGGCTGGATGCCGAAAGTGGGCAGGAAGTGCGCATCTACCCGAGCGCATGTCATCCGCAGGGGATTCTGCTCGGTGAAATCACAGTCGAACCCACCCGGTAGCATGGAACCCATCTCAGCAAACGGCGGCGCGGACTTGCGCCACTCGACGTAGTCCATGGCCAGCACGAATTCGTTCGCGTCGAGCGGCGCTTTCAATCCCACGGAAACGATCCTCGCGTCTTCATGGTATGGCAGGCTCCGGAACAAAATTCGGTCCACGACGCTGAAGATCGCGGACGTTGCGCCGATGCCGAGGGCGAGTGTTAGAACAGCGACGACGGTGAAGCCAGGCGAGTTGCGCAGTATGCGGAGGCCGTAGCGCAAATCCTGCCAAAGTGTCTGCACGGCTACCTCCTGAATCTGGAGTGTCCAGGGCGAGCAACGGGCATCGATCGCTATGCGCGCATTATAGACAACAAGGACCGACAAAGTCCTCGTAAACCCGCTAACCAGCCGTTCTGCGACATGGCCCATGCCTGATCACATCCGGCCTCTACGTCGAAGATAGTAGAATGGCGCGACTCTATTTCCTTGAAGAGGTGTCTGCATTGCGAAACCGCGGGCGAGAAAGTAGATGACCACCGAGCCGATGCAAGTTGCGCGAGGATGGCAATTCGTGCGTAGGAAAAAATGGCTGATCTTCGCCATCTCAATCGCAATGATGGTTCCATGCCTCTGGCACCGGCATATCGAAGCTGGTGATCTCGCCAGCCACGTCTATAACGCCTGGCTCGCCCAGTTGATTGAGAAGGGCCAGGCCCCGGGCCTGTACATCGTGCGGCAGTGGAACAATGTCCTTGTCGACTGGCTGGTGCTGCACGCGGCGAATCTCGTGGGATTTGCTGCCGCTGAAAAAATCATCGTTTCGGCCTGCGTCCTGATTTTCTTCTGGGGAATTTTTGCTTTCGTTGCCGCTGTGAGCGGCCGGCCACCATGGTTTCTCACACCGTGCATGGCGATGCTTGCCTATGGGTATTCCTTCAACATGGGATTTCTCAACTACTACTTATCACTCGGACTCGCCTCCTTCAGTCTGGCTCTCCTGCGGCGGGGAAGGGGACTGGAGCGAATGCTCGGCTTGCTTATTGTGCCTTTCGTTTTGCTCGCGCATCCCGTGGGACTCCTCTGGCTCTTCGGGACAGCGCTCTACCTGATTCTCTGGAGCAAGGTGCCGAGTTGGTGGAAGTTGGCCGTGCCGGCAGTAGCCATGGTCATTCTGTTTGGGATTCGATGGTATCTGATGCACCAGACCCGGTTTCCCATCGATTGGGCGCACGATCCTTTTTATCTGATGAACGGTGTCGATCAATTAAC
>Ga0210402_10003829_pt1 | contig 13947 bp, 10 predicted proteins | sample IncBWC7MmetaG_FD_161055 | JGI IMG/M metagenome (GOLD analysis project Ga0210402, IMG submission 161055) | Forest soil microbial communities from Barre Woods Harvard Forest LTER site, Petersham, Massachusetts, United States - Inc-BW-C-7-M | ecosystem: Environmental > Terrestrial > Soil >...
GGCGCTGGCCTACTGGCGCGCCAACAAGCTCGACCGGCTGATGATGGGCCGGCCCGACGCGCGCTTCGGCATCATGACCGTCGGCAAGTCCTACCTCGATGTCCGCCAGGCGCTCGACGAGCTCAGTATCGACGAGGCCGAGGCGGAACGGCTGGGGCTCGCCGTCTACAAGGTCGGCCTGGTGTGGCCGCTCGAGACCGAGGGTGCGGCCGCCTTCGCCCAGGGCAAGCGCGAGATCCTGGTGGTCGAGGAGAAGCGGGCGCTGATCGAGCAGCAGCTCAAGGATGCGCTGTTCAACGCGCCGGCCGAGCGCCGCCCCGTGGTCGTCGGCAAGACCGACGAGCGCGGCCAGCTGCTGCTGAAGTCCGACGGCGAGCTCACGCCCTTCGAGATCGCCTCGGCGATCGTGGCGCGCTTCGGCCTCGACGGTTTCAGTGCCCGCACCAAGGAGCGCTTCGACGCGCTGAAGCGCCGCGCCGGCCGCCAGGTGCGCAACGAATCCGGCATGGCGCGCGTGCCCTATTTCTGCTCCGGCTGCCCGCACAACTCCTCGACCAAGGTGCCCGACGGCTCGATGGCGATGGCCGGTATCGGCTGCCACACGCTCGCTATCGGCATGGAGCGCAACACCAAGACCTTCACCCACATGGGCGCCGAGGGCGCGACCTGGGTCGGCGCCAGCCACTTCACCGACATGCCGCACGTCTTCCAGAACCTGGGCGACGGCACTTATTTCCATTCGGGCTATCTGGCGATCCGCCAGGCGATCGCCGCCAACACCAACATCACCTACAAGATCCTCTACAACGACGCCGTGGCCATGACCGGCGGCGAGCCGCACGACGGCAACGTCCATCCCTGGACGATCAGCCAGCAGGTCCATGCCGAGGGCGCGCGCCGCATCGCGCTGGTGAGCGACGATCCGCACAAATACCCGGTCGGCACGGAATGGGCGCCGGGTGTCACCTTCCACCATCGCGACGAGCTCGACGAGGTGCAGAGGAGCCTGCGCGAGTGGCAGGGCGTCTCGGTCCTGATCTACGACCAGACCTGCGCGGCCGAGAAACGGCGGCGGCGCAAGCGCGGCACCTACCCCGATCCGGCCAGGCGCGTGTTCATCAACCAGGCGGTGTGCGAGGGCTGCGGCGACTGCTCGACCCAGTCGAATTGCCTCAGCGTCGTGCCGGTCGAGACCGAGTTCGGCAACAAGCGCGCCATCGACCAGTCGTCCTGCAACAAGGACTTCTCCTGCCTCAACGGCTTCTGCCCGAGCTTCGTCACCATCGAAGGCGGCGGCGTGCGGAAGGGCAAGGCCGACGGCAAGCCATCCGGCGTGGCGACAGCGGAGCCGCCGCTGCCGCCCGCCCCTCCGTTGCCGTCGCTCGCCGACAGGCCGTACGGCGTGCTGATCACCGGCATCGGCGGCACCGGCGTCGTCACCATCGGCGCCATCCTGGGCACGGCAGCGCACATGGAGGGCAAGGGCGTCACCGTGCTCGACCAGCTCGGCATGGCGCAGAAGGGCGGCGCGGTCGTCAGCCACGTCCGGCTGGGCGCGACGCCCGAGGCGCTGCACGCGGTGCGGCTGGGTGCGGGCGGCGCCAACTTGCTGCTGGGCTGCGACCTGGTCGTGAGCGCGAGCGCCGATGCGCTCGCCCGCCTAGAACCCGGCACCTCGCACGCCGTGGTCAACACCCACCAGACCATCACCGGCGAGTTCACCCGCCATCCCGACCTCGCCTTCCCGACCAACATGCTGAAACTGTCGATCGAGGCGGCGGCCGGCGCCGATGCCTGCGACTTCCTCGATTCGACCGGCACGGCCACGGCGCTCCTGGGCGATTCGATCGCCACCAACATGTTCATGCTGGGCTATGCCTATCAGAAGGGCTTGGTGCCGCTCGGCCACGACGCGATCGAACGCGCCATCGAGCTGAACGGCGCGGCCGTCGCCATGAACAGGGCGGCCTTCCGCTGGGGCCGCCGCGCCGCCCATGACCGCGCGAGCGTCGACAGGCTGGTGGCGCCGGCCGATGACAAGATCGTGCGCTTCGCCAAGCTGCCGAGCACGCTCGACGAGATCGTGACCTCCCGGGTGAAGCACCTCACGGGCTACCAGAACGCAGCGCTCGCCCGGCGCTACCAGGCGCTGGTCGAGCAGGTCCGCGCGGCCGAGCAGAAAACCGGCAAGACGGGACTGGCTGACGCCGTGGCGCGCAACTACGCGAAGCTGCTGGCGTACAAGGACGAGTACGAAGTGGCGCGGCTCCATGCCGAGGCGGCCTTCCACGCCGAACTCAATCAGCAGTTCGAGGGCGGCTACAAGCTGAAGTTCCACCTCGCCCCTCCGCTCTTCGCCAGCCGCGATGCCAAGACCGGCCACTTGATCAAACAGGAGTTCGGCGCGTGGATGCTGCCGGCCTTCAGGATGCTGGCGAAGCTGAAGTGGCTGCGCGGCACGAAGCTCGACCTGTTCGGCTACACCAAGGAGCGCAAGGTGGAGCGGGCCTTGATCGGTGAATACGAGGCACTGGTCAGCGAGCTTTTAGGCGGCCTCACGGCTGCCAACCACGCGCTTGCCGTCAAACTCGCCTCGGTGCCCGACGACATCAAGGGCTACGGCCACGTCAAGGATGCCCATCTCGAGAAAGCCAGGCGCAAGCAAGCCGACCTTCTCCACCAGTGGCGCAACCCCGAGGCCCTGAAGATCGCCGCGGAGTGAACCCAGTACGCGCAAAGACCGGCCGGGAATTCCCGGCCGGTCTCGCGTCAACTACTCAGACGAGTCCTAGCGACCCAGCGGCTTGATACTGCCGTTGCCGCTGGCGCCGCTGTTGACGCCGATGCCGGGCTGCTGGGCCTGGTTGATGTCGACCGAGGGCTGCGAGACCGAACCGCTCGCGCCGCCCGAGACGCCCGCACCGGTCGAGGCTGGCGGCGTCACGAGGGAGCCGCCGCCGGTAATGCCGGTCGAGCCGCTCACGCCGCCGCCGGACGTGCCGGCGCCGACCGACGCACCGGCACCCGCCGCACCGGACGTCTGGGCCTGGGCCATCGAGACAATCGAAGTCGCGCAAACCAGAGCGATAACAAAAGTCTTGATCATTTTGATTCCTCCGAGGGTTGGTCCTGGCTCAACTCACCGGCGCGGGAGGAGGTTGCATGGCAACGCGACGGCCGGAGCGTGGTCTTACCGAGGCGGCCGAAGGAGTGGCCATGGCGATCGACGCCTAGCGTCGGGACCCGCGGATTGACAACCTCCCTCCCCTGCGTGCCCAATTGTCGGGCGTCCTGGCGGAGTTCGTCGCATGAATGACATTGGCCTCTCGACCCGCAAACCCGATCCCGTGACCCGCGCCCGCGCGCTGGGGCCGGCGATCGCGGCTGTCGTCGACGAGATCGAGCGCACCCAGGCGTTTCCCGAACCCCTGCTCTCCCGGCTGCACGAATCGCGGCTGTTCCGCCTGCTGCTGCCGCGCTCGGTGGGCGGCGAGCAGGTCGAACCGTGGGTCTACCTCGCGGCCGTCGAGGAGATCGCCCGCCACGACGGGTCGTTGGGCTGGAACATGTTCGTCGCCAACAGCTCGGCCCTGATCGCGCCGTTCATTCCCCTGGAAGCGGCGCGTCACATCTATTCGGATCCGCGCGGCCTGATCTCCTGGGGCCCGCCCAACCAGCACAAGGCGGTGGCGGCGCCCGGCGGCTACCGCATCACCGGCGAGTGGCATTTCTCGTCCGGCTACCGCCAGGCCAACTGGATCGGCGCGCATGCCCATGTCGTCGAGCCCGACGGGTCGCTGCGCCTCAATCGCCACGGCCGGCCAACCGTGCGCACGCTGCTGATGCCCAAGGAAAAGACGACGCCGATCCACGACTGGAACACGCTCGGCATGCGCGGCACCGCGTCGGAAGGCTATGCCTGCAAGGACGTGTTCGTGCCCGAAGAGTTCTCCGGCACGCGCGAGGATCCGAGCCTGCGCCGCGACACCGGGCCGCTCTATGCCTTCACCATGCAGGGCCTCTATGCCGTGGGCGTGTCGGCGGTGGCGCTGGGCATCGCCCGCGCCATGCTCGACGCCTTCATCGAGCTGGCACTCGAGAAGGCGCCGCGCAATCTCGGCCGGCTGGCCGACAGCCCGGTGGTGCAGTCCGACGTCGCCCGCCGCGAAGCCGACATGGGCTCGGCCCGCGCCTTCCTGGTCGAGATCCTGAAGGAGGTGTGGGAAGGCGCCGACGACGTCGAGCCGATCGGCTCGGCGCAGCGCGCCAGGGTGCGGCTGGGCTGCACGCAGGCCATCCATGTCGCGGAGAAGACAGCCGACTGGGTCTACAAGGCCGCCGGCACCTCGGCGATCTTCCTCGGCACGCCGTTCGAACGCCGGTTCCGCGACATCCACACGCTCTCGCAGCAGATCCAGTCGCGCGAGGCGCATTTCGAGGCGGTTGGCCGCGTGATGCTGAACGGCGATCCCGACGGCACGTTCATGTAGCTGGGGGCGCGCGACTCCAGTCGCGCGTCTTTGCCGGCATCAGGGAAGATCGCGCCACTGGAGTGGCGCGCCCCCAGCAAGTCCTTATTGCGGTTCGACCCGTTTGGAGCTCAGCACTGCGGCTTGGCCCTGGTCGGGCGGGACCTCGGCGATGTCACAACCCGGCTGCCACAGGCCGATCGTCATCGACACCTCGACATAGCGCGTCTGGCCGTCCTGGATCTCGACCTGGCGGGCGGCATTGTTGTCGCCGACCCGGCAGTCGATCTCGACCGGGCCGGGCGGGCCTTCAAGCCGCAGATAGGTGTGCGAGTTGAGCTGCGCCGTGGCGCCGCCCACGATGGCGATGTTGATCGGCTTGGCGAGGCCCAGCCAGCCCGGCCGATAGATGTAGAGCGCGCCCTTCTCGGGAGCCGGCTGATCGAAGCGCTTGGCGTCCTGGTCGGCCTGCGGCGGCGCCATCGGCACGTTGGCGCAGGCGCCAAGCACGAAGAGCAGCGACAGGGATAGGCTCTTGCCTCGGATCACGGTGTCCTCCCGGCATTGACGTATCTGATTATACGTCCGGAGGACGGCATACGTTCCCGCGAGCCGTCGCAAAGACGGCCTATTTCACCACCGTCTCGGCCGCGACCTTGATGCGGCCGGAGCGCCGCGCCTTGTCGAGCGCCTCGTGGTCCTCATCGGTCTGCCGCGCATAGGCCAGCGCGAATGTGGCGATGGCGTCGTCCAATGTGGCGGCGCTGCCGCAATAGCCCGCGATCTTCGCCGGGTCGCCCGATTTGGCGTGCGCCAGCGCCAGCGCCCAGCCGCACAGGCCGCAATATTCGATGAAGCTTCCGATGCCCTGCTCGTCGCCTTCGACGAAACTGGCACTGCCCTTCATGTCGGCGAGCTGGCGGATGTAGAAGTGCCGGCCGTCGACCTCGCCCCAGCCGAGAAAGACGTCGGGCGATCCCTGGGTGGTGCGCTGACCGACCACGACCCGCTGTCCGTGATTGTCGAACGGCAAGGTGAGATCGACATGGGCTGCCAGCACTGAAGACTGTGCCTCCTTGACCTGCAGGAACAGCGGGTCGTCGTCGTCCACGCCTTCGAGCAGGATGACCCAGCATCCCGTGCCGACGCTGCCCACGCCCACCACCTTGCGCACCGCATCGATGATGCGGTAGCGCGACAGCAGCCGTCGTCGGTCCACTGGAAGCGTCTGGATATAAGCGCCGAGCATCTGGTCCAGCGCCGCCCTGATCGGCACGCCGGTATCGGTGTGCGTCTCGCGCACGATCAGCGGGCTGTCCTCGATGATGCGAGGCTCGCCATCGACCTGCTCGGTGAGCTTGGCGAGTGAATGCATGTGTCCCCTGGCGCGGGCCTTGTCGAGCGACCGTTCGGCGTCGCGGCGCGCTCGCGGCGACAGCGCGTGGAGCACGGTGCGGTCGTCGATGTGATCGTACCAGACCTCGAGATAGCCCATCTCGGCATAGCGCCGAATGCGTTTGCGATAGCTGCGCACGCAGGCCCGCGCGGCATCCTGGGCTTCGTCATCATCGCCGCCCATGAAGCGGACGGCGACGGCGGCGCTGGCCGCCAAGCGCTTGACGTCCCATTCCCACGGCCCGGGATGGACCTCGTCGAAATCGTTGATGGCGAACACCAAGGTGCGCTCGGCCGAGGCGTAGACGCCGAAATTGGAGACGTGCATGTCGCCGCAGGCCGCCACCGCCAGGCCGGTGACCGGCGTGCGCGACAGGTCGCTCGCCATCACCGACGCCGAGCCGCGCAGGAATGTGAAGGGCGAGGGCAGCATGCGCGCGTAGCGCACCGGCACCAGCCTCTGAACGCGTGCGACGTTCTGCTTCTCCAGGATCTCGATGGGATCGGGCCGGTCGGCGCCACTTTCATAGGTGGCGTGGCTGGTCCGCGGCACCTTCTCGCGCAGCGCCTTGCCCGCCGCCAGCCGCTCGGCGATCGAAGGATGCCGGGCCTCGAAGGTGCCGATCAGCGAGCCCTGCTGCCGCTCCCCGGCCAGCAGCCGGTAGTAGCTGGGATCGATGTTCCCCCGCATGCTGACAACGTTCATCGCTGCCCTCCTGCCGCGCAACAATAGGGGCGGGCCGACCTGGCCTTCAACCGGTCAAGGCGGCGGCGTGCTCACCAGCGTGACGGTCCGGCAGCCATTGCCCTGCCAGCGGTAGTTCTGCGTGGCGCCGTTGGTCACGGTCCACTCCACGATGCAGCCCTCGCGGACAAGGGTGGGGGGAAAGCCGCCCATCGGCATCCAGATCCCTCGGCCCACCCGCGTGTACAGCGGCGCCATGCCGGGGCTGATGTACGAGGTGTCCCAGCGCCACTGCAGGACCTTGGTCTCCTCGTCGAGCTGATAGGTGTTGTCGGGAATGCGACCCATGCTGCCGAGCAGGTTGCGTTCGTTGCTGCCCGCCATCTCGCGCAGCCGAAGGTCGAAATCGGCATTGGTCGGGCCGCAGGCGGCCAGCGGCAGCAGGACCAGGCTTGCCAGGACACGACGCATGCAAACACCCGAAGCGACAACGCGGCAAGGCTGCGCCGCGTTGCGCGCAGCGGTCAAGAGCCGTCGATGGCTGTCCCTTCACAGCTGCGTGGGGACCGCCGGTCCGCTGCCCTTCCCTCGATGTCTGAAGTGTAGCAGATAGGGGCCGGCAAATGTCCCGGTCGGGGAAGCCTTGAGGCTGTTGGTCTTTCTCTTATGCGCGGCTCTGCTGGTGCTGGGGCAGTTCGCTCGGACGTTCAAGGACTCCGAGCGTTACGGCTACCTGGCCGACATCATGCCGTCGGACTGGGCGGCCACCAATGTGTGGCTCGAGAGCTCGCAGTGCGCGCTCGAGCGCGGTGTCTGGCTCGCCGTCTGTGAGAAGGGCAAGCTGGTGCCGATCTCCGAGCGCGCCATCGCCGACGATCCCGGCCATGCCCTGCTGCTTGACCTGTGGTCGATGACGACACGCAGCCGCGCCACCCTGCCCGACGTGGCGCGGCTCAACACGCTGTTGGACGCGCTCGGCCTCCTGACGCTGGCCGGCCTGCTGTTTTCGCTCAGGGCCTACATCACCTCGATCGTGCTGATGTGGTGGGGACCGGTCGAATATGTCGGTTGGATGGGCACCTCGCCGCACTGGAGCTATATCGGCCTGGTGAGCATGAGCGCCGTGCTGCCGCTCGCGATCGCGGCAAAGGACCTTGGCCTGCTGTCGCGGCGGTCCGGCAATCTCTGGATCGCCGCCGGGCTGCTGTTCCTCGGCCTCGCCACGCTGGCGCGCGAATCGATCGGCCTCATGGGCTTGCTGGTCAGCTTCGGCGTCCTCGCCCTGCTGCTCATGCGCCGGCCGCACCAGCGGCGGCGGATCCAACCCCTGCTACTCGCGGGCATGCTGGTGCTGGCTGTCTTCACGACGCCCAGGTGGGCTGTCATGGCGCGCGATGCGGCGTTCGACATGCAGCCCGCGCAGCGGCTGGCGACGCACGGGCTGGCGCACACGCTCTATCTCGGGCTGGGCTTCGTCGAGAACAAATGGGGCATCCGCTATGACGACGATTACGGCGAGGCGATCGCCAACAAGGCGGAGCCTCCGGTCGTCTTCGGTTCGCCCGACTATTTCCGGCTGATGGGAAGGCTTTATCTCGCCCGCTGGGCGGAGGATCCAGTCGAGGTGCTGCGCATCTACGCCGAGAAGGCGTGGCTGCTGCTCGCCGTGCCCACGCTCTATCCCGGGCCGCCCTTCGGCATCGTGCTGCTGTTGGGGCTGCTCCATCTCGCCGCGGCGACGGCGCTCGGCGCCTGGGGGCGCATCGGCTTCCCGCAGGGCTTCGTCATCGAGGGCGTCGCGCTCTGCTTCCTCGGGCTTTTCCTCGCCCAGGCCATGGTGGCGCTGCCCAGCCAGACTTACGCCATGCCGGCCAACGCCTTCGTGCTGGTGCTGCTGGGCGCGATCGTCGAGTTCTTCGTCCGCGGCCTGCTGCGCATCAAAGCAGCATGGTGACCACGACCAGGATCAGCAGCCCGACATAGATCACGGCATGCGCCTTGTCGGGGATCCTGGGCAAGGTGCGCACCGCAAGCTCGACGCCGACGACCGAGCAGGCCGAGAGGGTGGCGAAGGACGGCAGGTGGACGAAGCCCAGGTAGTCGGGGCCGAGATCGATGTGGTGATGCCGTGCCGCCAGCACATAGGTCAGCGTGCCGAGGATGGCGACGGGGAAGCTGAGCGGGTTGGCCATGGCCACGGCGTTCTTCATGCGCGCGCCGTGGCGGCGCATCAGCGGCACGGTCATGACGCTGCCGCCGACCCCCAGGAGGCTGGCGATGGCGCCGATCACCAGGCCGGCCAGGAATTCCACCGGACGGCTCATGTGATGGAACTCATGGCCGTCGCTATCCTGCATGAAGCCCTGGCGCAGCAGGCAGTCGGCGATCACGCCCAGGATGTAGAGGATGAAGAAGAGCTTTATCCACGAACCCGGCACCACGGTGGCGACGTAGGCGCCGATCGCCGAGCCGATGCCGATATAGGCCGCCAGCGGAAACACCGACGACCAGTCGATGTTGCCCGCCAGGTGATGCTTCAACGAGGAGTAGATCGTGCCCACGATCATGACCGAGGTCGAGGTGGCGACGCCGACCTGCAGCAGGTAGCCGCGGTCCGAGGCAGCCAGCAGGTCGTAGGCGGGAAAGAAGTGATAGACCAGCGGCACGATGACGAAGCCGCCGCCGAAGCCGAACATCCCCGCCGTGATGCCGGTGATGATGCCGACGACGACGAGGACGGCGTAGATCATCGCCAGCGCAAGCGCCGGCTACTTGCCGAGCGGCGTGTTGAAGGTCGACACGCGCTGCCACCACGCACCCAGCCCGCCCTGCTGCTTGGGCACCCAGCCGCGGGCCTCCATGCAGCGCGCCGTCAAGCGAGCGACGTTGTTCTGGTAACCCTGGTTGTCCATGGTGGTGTAGAGCTCTTGTTGCCCGAAGCGCTCGCGCTCGCCTTCGAACACCGAGCGGCGCTGATCCTCGATGTTGCGGTCTCTCTGGGCGATCTCGCGGACCTGGGCGCGGCATTCCGACTCGTCCTTGGTCATCTGCTCGGCGTCCTTGCCTTGCATGGTGTAGCTTTTGGGCGCGCAAGCCGACACGAACGACGCCGACGCAAGAGCTGCGGCCGCGAGAAGGATGGTGATCCTCATTTGACACCCGCCAGTGCGGCTTCGATCGCCTTCAGGGCGTCGGACGCCTTGGCCGCGTCCGGGCCGCCGCCCTGCGCCATGTCGGGCCGACCGCCGCCGCCCTTGCCGCCCAGCGCCAGGACGCCGGCTTTCACCAGATCGACGGCGCTGAGACTTTTTGACAGGTCGTCCGTCACGCCGACCACGGCCGAGGCCTTGCCATCCTCGACGCCGATCAGCGCCACGACGCCCGAGCCCAGCTTCTTCTTGAATTCGTCGGCCATGCCCTTGAGGTCTTTGCCCGGCACGCCGTTCAGCACGCGGCCGATCAGCTTCACGCCGCCTATGTCGCGCACCTCGTCGGCCGCCGATCCGCCGGAGCCGCCGCCGCCCGCCAGCGCCAGCGCCCTGCGCGCCTCGCTCAGCTCACGCTCGATCTTGCGCTGGCCGTCGACGAGCGCCGCCAGCCGCGCCGGCAGATCCTCGGGCCGCACCTTCAGCGTGGCCGCCGCTTCGGCCAGGAGGTCGGCCTGGCGGCGCACATGCTGCTCGGCCGCCGCGCCGGCCACTGCCTCGATGCGGCGCACGCCGGCCGCCACCGCGCCTTCGCCGACGATCCTGAACAGGCCGATGTCGCCGGTGCGCAGCGCATGCGTGCCGCCGCACAGCTCGACCGAATACTTTTTGCCCCCATCGACGTTGGGATCGCCGCCCATCGACAGCACGCGCACTTCCTCGCCGTATTTCTCGCCGAACAGCGCCATGGCGCCGGCGGCGATCGCCTCCTCGGGCGTCATCAGCCGCGTGTCGACCGAGCTGTTCAGCCGGATGCGCTCGTTGACCTCGTCCTCGATCTTGCGCAGCTCCTCCTGCGAGATCGCCTTGGTGTGGCTGATGTCGAAGCGCAGCCGGTCGGGCGCCACCAGCGAGCCCTTTTGCGTCACATGCTGGCCAAGATGGCGGCGCAGCGCCTCGTGCAGCAGGTGCGTGGCCGAATGATGGGCGCGCAGCTGCGCGCGGCGGATCGGGTCGATGGTCATGACCACGTCGTCGCCGACTTTCAGCTCGCCCTTCTCGACCTTGGCGTGATGGGCATGGAGATCGCCCACCATCTTCTGCACGTCGGCGATCGCGGCCTCGCCGTTGGCGCCCGCGAAGCGGCCGGTATCGCCCTGCTGGCCGCCCGACTCGGCATAGAACGGCGTCTGGTTGGTGACGATCCAGCCGGTCTGGCCCGCCTTCAGCGCGGGCACTTCCGCGGCCCCGAGCACGATCGCCTTGATCTGGCCTTCGGCGCGCTCGGTGTCGTAGCCCAGGAATTCGGTGGCGCCGGCTTTCTGGCGGACGTCGAACCAGATCGCCTGATCGGCCGTTTCGCCCGAGCCCGCCCAGGCGGCGCGCGCCTTGGCGCGCTGCTCGTCCATCGCCTTGTCGAAGCCCGCGGTGTCGACGGTGATATCGCGTGCGCGTAGAACGTCCTGCGTCAGGTCGAGGGGAAAGCCGAACGTGTCGTAGAGCTTGAAGGCGATATCGCCCCTGAGCGTGCCGCCGGCGCTGAGGCTCTTGGTCTCGTCCTCCAGAAGTTTCAGCCCCGTGCCCAGGGTCTTCTTGAAGCGGCCCTCCTCGAGCTTCAGCGTCTCGGTGATCAGCGGCTGTGCGCGGATCAGCTCGGGATAGGCATCGCCCATCTCGTGCACCAAGGTGGGCACCAGCTTGTAAACCACCGGATCCTGCGCGCCGAGAATGTGGGCATGCCGCATGGCGCGGCGCATGATGCGGCGCAGCACGTAGCCGCGGCCCTCGTTGGACGGCAGCACGCCGTCGGCGATCAGGAACGAGGTGGTGCGCAGATGGTCGGCGATCACCTTGTGCGAGGCCGATTGCGGGCCGTCGGGATCGACGCCGGTCTCGTGCGCCACCGCCTCGATCAGGGCGCGGAACAGGTCGATGTCGTAGTTGTTGTGCTTGCCCTGCAGGACGGCGGCGATGCGCTCCAGCCCCATGCCGGTGTCGATCGACGGCTTGGGCAGGTTGACCCGCTCGTCCTTGGTCACCTGCTCGTACTGCATGAAGACCAGGTTCCAGATCTCGATGAAGCGGTCGCCGTCCTGGTCGGGGCTGCCCGGCGGCCCGCCCGGGATGTCCTCGCCGTGGTCATAAAAGATCTCCGAGCAGGGTCCGCACGGGCCGGTGTCGCCCATCGCCCAGAAATTGTCCGAGGTCGGGATGCGGATGATCTTGCTGTTGGAGAAGCCGGTGATCTTGCGCCAGTAGCCCGCCGCCTCCTCGTCCTCGCTGAAGACGGTGACCAGAAGCTTGTCCTTGGGCAGGCCGAAATCCCTGGTGAGCAGGTTCCACGCCAGCTCGATCGCCTGCTCCTTGAAGTAGTCGCCGAACGAGAAGTTGCCCAGCATCTCGAAGAAGGTGTGGTGGCGGGCGGTATAGCCGACATTCTCGAGGTCGTTGTGCTTGCCGCCGGCGCGCACGCATTTCTGCGAGGTCGCGGCGCGGCTGTAGGGCCGCTGCTCGAGGCCGGTGAAGACGTTCTTGAATTGCACCATGCCGGCGTTGGTGAACATCAGGGTCGGGTCGTTGCGCGGCACGAGCGGGCTCGAGGCCACGACCTCGTGGCCGTTGCTGCGGAAGTATTCTAGAAAAGTGCGGCGGATGTCGCTGACGCTTGGCATGCGGGCCTTGTAGCGTGCGGCCTCGGGCTTCGTCCAGAACGGGAGGATAGCGGTTTATGGCCGATTCCGGCCACTCCACGGCCACTCTGCGCCTCACCGTGGGCAGGCTGAGGATCGCCCATCCGATCACCGTGCCGACTGCACCGGTGCCGGCCGCGGAGATCGTGCCCGCCCTGCAAGGCCTGGTGAACGCCGTGGTCGAGGCGGCCGAAGCGGGCCACACGGTATCGTGCCGCAAGGGCTGCGGCGCCTGCTGCCGCCAGCTCGTGCCGGTGTCGCGCACCGAGGGCGAGCGATTGCTGCAGCTCGTCGAGGCGATGCCCGCCGAACGGCGCCGCGCACTTTCGGCGCGCTTTGCGGCGGCGGAGGCTGCGATCGAGAAGGCCGGGCTGAAGGAGCGCGGCGAACGCAGCGATCGCGAGCTTTCGGTTGCCTACTTCGCGGCCCGCATCGCCTGCCCGTTCCTCGAGGACGAGAGCTGCTCGATCCATCCCGAGCGGCCGCTGGTGTGCCGCGAATATCTCGTGACGTCGCCGGCCGAGCTTTGCGCCGGGGAGCGCCAGGAAGGCGTGACGCCGGTCGCGGTGCCGAAAGTCTCGATGGCGGCGCGGGGCCTGCAGGATGAGAAGGACGGTTGGTTCCCGCTCGCGCTCCTAATGGACTGGAGTCGCTCTCGTCCGCGCAAGGCCAAGCGGCGGCCAGGGCCGGAATGGGTGCAGCGGTTTCTCCGCGGATTCTCGGCTTCATAAGAATCGCGGCGGCGCCATCCATATCTTTTCTGCGCTGTGCGGGACAGCGGCCGCGGACGGCCGCGACTCGCGCTTGATTACAAGCGCTGCCGCCCGCCCCACTTTTAATGGGCACGCCCTTGGGCGTGCCCATTAAAAGTGGGCGGTGCTGCGCGTGGGGGGACAGCACCGCCCGGCGACCGGAGACAGGGGATCCGAGCCGCTAGAACCAGAAATGTCGTATGAGGGAGAGAAAGACGAGGACTAGGCCTCGTCCTCCTCGTCGTCTTCCTTGCCGCCGTCCATCAGGGCGTTGGCGACGATGCCGGCGTTGGCGCGTACTTTCTGCTCGATGGCCGCCGCCATTTCGGGATGCTCCCGCAGGAACGTCTTGGCGTTCTCGCGGCCCTGGCCGATGCGCTGGCCGTCGTAGGAATACCACGAGCCCGATTTCTCCACGACGCCGGCCTTCTCGCCGAGGTCGATCAGCTCGCCGGTCTTGCTCACGCCCTCGCCGTACATGATGTCGAACTCGACGACCTTGAACGGCGGCGCCACCTTGTTCTTCACCACCTTCACGCGCGTGGCGTTGCCGACCACTTCGTCCTTGTCCTTCAGCGCGCCGATGCGGCGGATGTCGAGGCGGACCGAGGCGTAGAATTTCAGCGCATTGCCGCCCGTCGTGGTCTCGGGGCTGCCGAACATGACGCCGATCTTCATGCGGATCTGGTTGATGAAGATGACCAGGGTGTTGGACTTGGAGATCGAGGCGGTGAGCTTGCGCAGCGCCTGGCTCATCAGGCGGGCATGCAGGCCGGGCAGCGAATCACCCATCTCGCCTTCGAGCTCGGC